>JACCDT010842625.1_pt1 | contig 16472 bp, 20 predicted proteins | sample 7446291 | NCBI WGS metagenome assembly JACCDT01 (sample SAMN15323446, study PRJNA562643) | freshwater metagenome | isolation source: river surface water | place: USA:Blue River Watershed | collected 2017-08-17 | reverse complement strand
GGACATCGTCGTGGGGAGCCCTGGCGGGACAGTCGGCGTCCCGCTCGACGTGCCACTGACGCACGTCAAGGTCGCCATCGACGTGAACGAATCGGCCTGGCCCTGCACCCAGTACCAGCCCTTGGCGAGTCCGGTGAGTGAGATGGTCAGGTCTTTCTGGCCGGTCGTGGACGTGTCGATGGTGCCGAAGTCGGCCATCGGGGTAGCGGTCGGCCAACCGTTCGACTGCGAGGTGTGCAGCCCGAACCGGAGGGTGGACACACCAGCGGTCGTCACGTTGATCGTGAAACGGTTGTAGTCCCCGGCGGCGATGTAGACCGGCCACCAGCCCCGACGGTTGGCGGAACGCAACTGGTGGCTGCTGGAGTTGGTGTAGGTGCCGAGGTTCGAGAACACCCGCATGTTGGGATGGATCGGGGTGTCGACCACGGAGCCGCCCGTAGGCGCAGCCCACGTCTGATCGCCGCGCAGGAACGTCGTCGCGTTCGCTGTCCCCGACCCGAGCCGTGCCGTCGCGACCGTCCCCGACGTGATGTCAGCCCCGGAATGGACATGCAGCGATGCCGCCGCCCCCACATCGGCCGCTGTCGGCAGGTCGTGGACATGGTCAGCACGCGACGCCTCGGTCGACACACCCGGCGCAGCGGTACCGAGGTCGGCCGGGGTGGCGTTCGACAAGCCCGGCGCCCCCAACGCTGTCAGCGTCGCCGGGGTCCACGTGACCCCGTCCCACGCCAGGACATCATCAGCATCAGGCGGATCGGTCGTGGTGTCGACATCGGTCAGGTCGTCCAGGTCGAGTGACACGGTGCCGGTCTGGCCGTTGACGGAGTCGACGTTGCCCGCTGCGGCGAGAGCAGCCGACAGGCCGGTGATCGAGCTGATCGGATGCGTGTCGGGGTCGGAGCGGCCGGTCAGGTCGTTGTGGACCGTGACGCCACCACCGCCGGCGGTCGTGACGGTCACAGCGACGTTCACGTCGTCGACAACGACGACCGCCGAAGCGTCACCCCCGGTCACCCCGGCAACCCCAGGCTGGGCGACGTCGAGCGGACCGGCGAGCGTCGTCACCCCGTCGACCGTGAGCGTCCACGTCCACCCGCCGCCGGTCAACTGTCCCGTGATCGTGTCGGTGAACGCGACGGTCACCTCGTTGTTCGACGCCCCGCCGACCGTCGCGGAACCGGCGTGTGACGTCGACCAGTTCGCGCACGCCGCAGCGACGGTCGACCCGGATAGGTTGACGGGCGACCCGGCCGCGGTCGAGAACGTCGCGACAAGCGTCGCCGGGTCACCCGCGGTGACAAGCCACCGCAGGAACCCCGGACGGGACGCAACCGATGAGGTCATCAGCGCACCTTCGCGGTGGGGGTGACGGTCTGGCGGGTGAACAGGGCGAGCAGCGCGGCGAGCCCGGCGTTGAGCCCGGCGAGCTGCTCGGCGGAGACCGCGACGACACCGAACAACGCCAACGCGTTGACCGCGACGATGACGGCACCGGAGATCACGGCCGGTTCCTGCTCGAGGATGTTCTTCGGGGAGTAGCGCGACATCAGCTTGTCCTTCAGAGTTGGTGGACGACTTCGAGGTCCGACAGGCGCAGGCCGAGGCCTTCCCAGCCGGCGTTGATGCGGGGGTCCTGGGTGCAGGACAGGCGGCCGGGTTTCGAGACGGCCGAGCCGGAGTGGTCGGATCGGTCACCGACGATGGCGCCGAACCGGTGGAGGGCGTCGGCGACGACTCGTTCGGGGGTGCCGGGCCGGTAGAAGTGGACATCCACTGCGGGAAGACGGAGACGTTCCCCGGCCCGACACGGATGGTTGCGGGCGGTGCCGTCGGACCCGCGGGCGTAGCCGGTGTGTTCGCCGGCGTAGTCGGCGAGGACCAGGAACAGGGCGTGGTCGATGACGCCGCGGGCGAGCTCGTCGGCGCGGATGAGGTGCGGGACGAGCGGCACCGCAGCGGCGACCACCCCGCGGGGTTGGCCGGGGTTGTTCCACGGCCGGGAGAGGTCCCAGGTCGCGAGGCCGGGCCCGCCGCCGGGCCAGCCGGCGGTCCAGTCGGTTTGGCCGATGGTGCGCACCCGGTTCCACGGCGACGAGTCGAGCTGGATCGCTTCGTGGAGACGGCGTCGGTCGACGTCGATGCCGCACCAGTGGCGGTCCCACGCGGCCATCGGGTCGCCTTCGCGGCGCACCAGCGCCGGGAGTGGCACCTGGACGGTCGGCCAGCGGGGGCTGAACCACTCCCAGGTGACGGGCCGTCCGAGGTCCCAGACGGTGGTGGTGGCGACGTTGCGGCAGTCCTGGACGGGGATGCCTCCGACGGAGCCGTCCCACACCTGGCCGGGGGTCGACACGTCGACGGGGACCTGCACGTCGTTGCGGGCCAGGTTCGCGGTGCGGGCCTGGTCGACGGGCCAGTCGGAGATGTCGGTGCGCCACGGGACGGTGAAGCCGTCCCAGGGTTCGTTGTCGAGCTCGACGCACGGTGCGGGTATCCAGCCGGGTGGGATCCGGCCACCGAGTTGGTCGCGGACGGTGACGGGCATCAGGCAGCGAGCCGGGCGGCGAGCTCGTCGGCAACCTGGCGGGCCAGGTCGTCGGGCAGCGCCTGGGCGATCGCCTGGGCGACCTGGGTCGGGTCGGCCGCGGTGTGCGCCTGGCCGAGCAGCTGCACGACCATGGTGCGCACCCCCGCAACGGGGTCCATGACCCCGGTCTGGATTTGTGCGACGGCGGGGTGGATGGAGCGCAGCAGGCCGATGGCTTCGTCGAGCCGGCCGACGACCTCGTCGCGTTGCTGGGGGGTCATGGCGTCCTCCTCTGTGGTGGCGGGGGTGGCTGCACCGGTCCAGTGCGCGGCGATCCGGTTCCAGTCGGCGACGGTGACGGCGTCGGTGTGGTCGGAGCCGGGGACGAGGGCGTGAGGCAGGCATCCGGCGACGCGTCGCCGAACACCTGCGGTCGTGTAGATGCGGGGGATGCGGTGCGCGTCGCAGACCGCGGCGATGATCCAGGCGGCCTGGTCGACCTGCCAGTCGGTGAGGACGTCCTCGTTGACGCCGTCGAACTCGATGCCGACCGCCCACGAGTTGGCCCCCTTGGCGTGCGCGGCCTCGGTTGCGGTGTCGTAGAACTGGACGACCTGCCCGGCGTTCTTGCCGACCAGGAAGTGGAACCCGATGCCGACGCCGGCTCGGCCGTTCTTGCCGATCGCGTAGGCGGACCGGTAGCCGTCCTTGCCGAACGCCCCGTACGTGCGGTGCAGAACGATCGCCGTCGGAGCGAGCGGCCCCTGCGGGTGCTTGCCGGGATCGAACGGGATGCCGGGGACCTTCACCGCTGCACCTCCGCTCTCAGCCTGCGCACTTCAGCGCGGGTCGAGTCGAGCTCGTCTCGTGTCTCGACCAGCAGACCGTGCAGCCGGTCGACTTCGGCCCGCACCTTCTCGAGCTCGGTGCGACACGTCTGCTCCGCCTGGCGCAGATCGTCAGCCCACTCACGCATCTCGTCCGCCAAGGCGATGGCGGTGTCGGCCTCCTTGCCGCGTTGAGTGCCGCGCACCGCGGCGAGGCTGCCGATGAGCACGAGGGCGGCGCCGGCCAGGTAGACGATCGGGTCCGCTGCCATCAGTGGACGGTGTCGTCGCGCAGCGGGGAGACGAGCAGGGCGAAGCAGACGACGACGATGAGAGCGGCCTGGCCGACCTGCCAGAACTGATGGCCCATCGACCGGTCGAGAGCGAGAGCGGTGACGATGCCGAGCCCGGACGTGGTCGCGAGCGCGACGAGCGCGACGCGGGTCGCGACATCGGCACCGGTCACAGCGGCGACCGCCCCGGCGGCCGCGACGATGGCCCAGGCGGCGATCCAGAACGTCGGGGACCACGGCGCGGGCAGGAACTCGCCGAGCCGGCTCGACTGGTCGGCGATCCACCCCACCTGCCAGAGGCCGAGGCCGGTGGCCGCGGCGCAGAACACGCGGACGGTGTGGCCGACGGGCCGCGGGCAGGGGGTCACAGCGACACCTGCACGATCGTGACGGTGGCGCCGGCGAGGACGTCGAGGGCGGCACCGGAGTTCTGCCAGACGACGACCTCGACGTAGGTGCCGGCGGCGAGCTGCTGGATCGTGGTGATGGTGCTGATCGGGTACGGGTTCGCGACGCCGCTGCCGACGCGGGTGGAGTCGAGGCCGGTGGATCCGTTCGCACGGATGGTGAGGTCCCGCCAGCCGGTCGTGTGGTTCGCCCAGCTCACCGACGCGACGATCAGGTACTTGCCGCCGAGGCCGGACGGCACGGTGAGCCGCGACTGGTTCGACACCGTCGAATGGAACCCGTCGGTGTCCCACGAGTCCGCAGCGGTGAACGACACGGCAGTCAAGGTGAGGTCGGCGATCGACTGGGTCGTCGTCCGGTTCGCTCGACACGACGGCGGCGTCGCGCAGAACACGACGCCGTCACGTACTGCGTCGCCCCACGACGCCGGCGGTGACGTGCCTGTGGCCGGGTTGTGCAGCGATTGGGGGTCGACGAACGGTGTGGTCATCTCGATCTCCTCAGAACGACCAGGCGGCCGAGCCGCCCCACGTGGACGTCCCCCACTTGAACCACGACCACCCGGCGCGGGTGGCGTCGAGGGTGAGGGTCACCATCCAGCCGGTGAACATCCAGGTGTGGGTGACGCCGATGACGTGCGCGGTGACGTCGAGGTCCTGGCCGCTCGCCGCCTTCTTGTGCACCCGCACCAGCCATCCCGGCTCCACGGCCCGGGCGAACGGGGCGAGGACCGTCGGGTTGTTCTCGACCCGGAACGAGATCTGGCGGACCTGCGGGGTCGCAGTCCCCTGCGACGCGACGATCCACTCGGCGATGGCGAGCGACTGCTTGTCGGTCGGGTGCAGCAGCCCCGACAGCTGCACCGCGTTACGGCGCCCGAACGCGGCGACCGACGCGGTGTTCTCGGCGGTCTGCTGGCGGCCGTACGTCGAGTTGACCGCGGCGACGTTCGTGACGGCGAGCGGGTCGTCGACGATGACGGTCCCGGTCTCAGCCATCTCCTGGGCGCCGCCGGCCAGCAGGGTCGGATCATCGGAGAACGTCATCTGCACGGTGGTGGACACGGTGTCGTCCCACGCCCACGTGCGTTTCGAGAATCGGAGGTCGCCGTCGCGGTCGACCCAGATGCGGCCCTGTTCGGTGTCCTCGACCGTCTGCAGGAGACCGGCGACGTCACCGGCCCGATACCCCTGGAGGGTGGTGATGCCGGACGGGTCGAACGTGCCGGTGTCCGCGGCGAGCCCCATGGCGGTCACGACGTGGTCCAGGCGTTCGTCCAGCGAGTCGCCCGCCCACGCGACGCGACCCGCCTCGTACAGCGCGGCGACGAACGCGTCTTCGGTCGGGTTCGCTCCCGGAGCGGCGAAGGCTCCTGAGCCGAAGTCCTCGAACACCATGACGTGGTCGATCACACCCTGATAGGGCACCGCCGAGGGGTCGTTGCCCTGGCCGATGAACAAGTCGGTGAGCGTCGCTGCCCGCGCCCCGGACAGAGATGAGCCCAACATGAGGTCGACGGGCACCCCGTCGATCCACAGCAACGGTTCCTGCGCTGCTGTGTTGAGCGCGACGGCGACGTGGTGCACGGTGCCGTCCGCTCCGAGCCACGCCCGGTCGACGCTACCGGATCCGGCGACGGACCCCCAGAGGTTGGCCTTCGGTGAGGCGGCGCCGGTGTGGCGGTCATCGACGAAGACGAGAGCGCCGGTGGCGGCGATCTGCACGATGAGACACATCACGTCGCCCGGGGCGCCCGGAGCGTTGATGCACTGGGTGAGCAGCCACAGCTGTGCGGGGCTGCCGAGGTAGTGCAGCTGTCGGTCCTCCGGGCCGGGCAGCTGCACCCACATCGAGATGATCTGCCGGGACGTCAGGTCGATCTTCGAGCCGGGGTCGACGACGACGCCGTAGCCGTCAGCGTCGGTCTGCCCCCATGTCTGCGCATCACCGTCGACGACCGGCCCGAACGGTGTCTGCCCTGCGGAGAACGACTCGAACCCGCCGGTGTGTCGCGACGTGATCGACGTCATCTTGTCGGTCCAGCCGCCTTCGCCGGGCCGCCACCAGTGCGTCGGAGCGACACCGGCCGCGACCTGGGCGTCGAACGCCGTGTCGGGCGCTGCGCCCTCGGCGAGCACACCGAGGACGTCCTGTGCGGTGACGGTCACGACCGGCAGCTGCGCTGTCAGCTGTTGCGGCCAGCCGGAGTCGACGAAGCCTGACCAGCGGGTCGTGGTCGTCGAGGCGTGCGTGACCCGCACCCGCACCGGGGTCCCGTTGGTGAGGTCGCCGTAGTACGGGCCGCTCGGGTTCCGTGGATTGAACCTGCCCGTCGAGTTGTCGAGCGTCAACGACAGCGACCCGGGACGGATGGCCCGCACCGTGTCGCGTCCCGACGTCGCGACGATCGCCGGTGACGACGAATCGAGGTCCACCCAGTCCGACAGGTCTACCCAGTCACCGGCGGCGGGGCTTGATCCGGGACCGAACCCGAACGCCATCTCGATGGTGACCGCGACCCGGTCGAAGCTCACGCCATGCTCCGCGCCAGCCGCGGGAACCTGACGCCCTTAGCGACCGCGGTTTCGACCTGTTCGGCCACCCACGAGATCGAGTCCGCTGCCACCGGACCTGCGAACGTCACGTTTACCGTGACCGGTGACGACGCTGCCCCGCCGGTTGGTCCGCCGCCGGCGGAGCCGACGCCGGCGGAGATGCTGGGTGCGACGCCGGACACGACCCGGTTCACGTCCGCAAGCCCGGCCTTCATGCCCTGGGCGAGGCCGGCCATGATCGCTGCGCCTTCAGGGATGAGGAGCCGGCGGTCGACGTCGATCGGACCCTTGTGGTCCTTGATCCACGAGCCGATCCCGCCAACGAAGCTCTTGACGGCTTCGAACTTCTCCTTGATGCCGTTGAGAAGGCCGCCGATGATCGCCCGGCCGGCGTCGAGCAACCACGACCAGGCCCCGGCGAAGAAGCCGGTGATCCGTCCCGGGAGCCCGGCCACGAACCCGACGACACCTTGCACACCGGCGGAAACGACGCCTTTGATCCACTCCCACGCCACCCGGGCGGCGCCGACGATGATGTCCCACGCTCGACCCCAGTCGCCCTTGAGGACAGCGGTCGCGAAGCGGATGACGCCACCGATGATCGCGAGGGCGTTCTCGATGATCCGCTGCACGATCGGCCACACGAACTGGACCACGGCCACGATCGCGTTCCACAAGAACTGCCAGACGGGCAGGACGATGCGAACGAACTCGATGACCCGCTCGGCCAGGAACTTCCACCAGGTAGCGATCAGCGTCGCGAGGTCCGCGACGACGGGCACGACGTTCTCCTTCATCCATTCGAACGCGGCGACCAGGGCAGGGATCACGTTGTCGCGCACGTATTCGAACTGGGCGACCAGCTGGTCTCGGATGAACCCGACGATCTTGTCGACCCATTCCCGGAAGGTGTCGTTGGTCTTGTAGAGGTAGATGAAGCCGGCGACGAGGGCCGCGATGGCGGCGACGACGAGCAGTACGGGGAGGCTGATCGCGGAGATGGCAGTGGCGAGGGTGCCGAGCACGACGAGGACGGGACCGATGACGGCTCCGAGACCGGCGACGATCAGGATGATCTTCTGCACGCCCTTGTCGAGGCCCTTGAACCACTCAATGCCGTCCTTGACCCAGCCGAGCAGCTTGATGCCGACGGGCAGCAGCATGGTGCCGATGTCGATCGCGAGGTTCCTCAGCGTCGTCGTCATCGACTTGAGCGACCCGGACGCTCCGTTGGCTTCGCGGCCGGCTTGGCCCTGGGCCTTGGCGGTCTGCTCGGTGATGAGCGCCAGGGTCGCTGCCTGCTTCGCCTGCAGCGACATCTCCCCGGTGCCGTTCCACAGTCCGAGGGTGAGCGCCTTCTGCTTGATGAGGGCGTCGTTGGCCGCAATGCCGTAGTTGTCGAGCATCGCGTTGTTGCCCTTCAGCGCCCCGGTCAACGCCTGCACCGCGGTGTCGGTCGATCCGCCGAACATGGCGGAGAGGTCGCCTGCGAGCTGCACGAGCGACGCCGAGGTCATCGCGGCCTGGTCCTCGGACATGCCGCCGATGTTCATCAGCAGCGACCCCATCGTGTTGGCGTACTGCAACGCCTGGTCCTTGGCGATCCCGAAGTAGGTCGGGAGGGTGTCAGCCCAGCGCTTCACCGCGGACGACGCGTCGGTGAACACCGTTTCGGTCGCTCCGACAGCGTCGGCGTAATCGGCTGCCATCTTGAACGCGGCGCCGCCGGCGACGAGGACCGGCAAGGTGATGCCGACCGTCATCGACTGGCCGATGGAACGCATCTTCGTCCCGATGGCTTCCATGCGCTGGGAGAACCGGGAGATGTCGCCCTCGGCGTTCGCGAGGCCGGGGCCGAGCCGGGAGGCGTCTCCGACGATGGCGACGCGGATCTCGTTCTTCGCCATCGTCACCTCCTCGTCACTGCTGCTCGACGGCCCTGCGTTCTTCCTCGAGCAGCTCGGCGAGCACACCGACCTCGTAGAGGGTCAGTTGCCCGAACCGGTCCCACGGGATGTGGAACCGGGCGCAGATCACTGCTTGCTGGCGGACCCTGGCGCGGGATCGACGGGCCCGCCGTCGAGTTCCCCCGGCATCACCTCGCTGATCTTCATGGCGCCGACATCCGCGAGGGTGAGGTCCGGGTTCGATCGGCGGCCCATGATCCACACGAGCGCCTTCATCGCCTTCGCCCGGGGCTGACCAGTGCCGAAGGCGTCGTCGACGCTGGTGCCGACGAGGTCCTCGAACTCTTCGAGCTCGTCGAAGGTGAGGTCGTCGGGGTCGACCGTCAGGTCCATCGTGTTACTCCCATTCCAGGCCGATCTCGTCGAACGCTCGTCGGAGCTCGTCGGTGAACATGTCGGCGATCTGTTGGCGGTGTGAGGCGATCGTCGGAGCGATCACGTAGGGGCCTTCGCCGGCGTCGATGTTCCAGTTGTTGCCGACCCAGGTCGGGAACTGCCGGTATTGCTTCGCTCCGAGGAAGGCGCCGAGCCCGAACGGCACCGATGACAGGTTGCGGATCGCGATGTCCGCGGACCGCGTGGTGGCTTTTCCGAGGATCGCCTTCGCGGCCTTCTGCTGTTGGCGTGTGCCCTTGCCGCGGATGTCGGCCTCGAGCCGCTTGGCGATCGTCTTGTGCGCCTCTCGGAGCGCCTTCGTTCCGGCCTTGCCGTGAGCGGCGCGGAGCTGGCGGGCGATCTCCTTCGCTCCGATCACCTGCACATAGGCCGGCATCAGGGGGCCGCGGAAGCGACCTGGTAGGCGACGCTGATCGGCGAGGTCGTGCCGTCGTAGAGGCCGACGCCCTTGAGGGACTGGTCGACGGCGTCGGGTCCGCCGACGCCGACGGTGTCGCCGTCGAACATGACGACCGGCACCGTGATGGTCACCTTCGGCTTGAGGGTGGTACCGATCGTGGTGAGCCCTTCGCAGACCAGCACGACCTGCGCCTGGGCGCCCGCCGCGGTGGTCGACAGCACCCGGTTCTGGTGGGTGAGGTTCTCGAAGTCGCACTTGAGCTCGACGGACACCTTGCGGGTCCCGGACTCGACCGGCTCCTTCTTCAAGGCGTTCGACCGCAGGTAGCGGCGGTCGGTCTTGAGCGTGTTGTCGACCTTGACGGAGAACTCGGCGACGTCGACCTGGGTGCCGCCGACGGTGACGACGCCACGGATGAACGTGATCGGTTCGACCGCGGCGGGGTAGCTGGCGGTCGCGAGCCCGGTCGTGTGGTCGAGGGTCTGGCCGTCGATGTCGGCCTTGAACTTGAGGGTCTCACCGGCTTTGCAGGCCAGCTCCCACGACGTCACCTTGCAGCCGGTGACGGTCTTCGGGGTGATGGTGGCGCCGCCGATCTGGGGGACACCGACCTGCAGCGTGAAGAAGTCGCCGGTGAGGTCACCGACGGTGCCGGTGTGGGTGTAGACGCTGGTCTCTGCGGGGCCGGTGGTGGCGACGGTGCCGAGCATGTGCTTGAGCCACCACGACCAGCCGAGGGACAGCACGTCAAGCTCGATCGAGCCGGTGACCCCGTTGATGTACGGGACGCGGCGGTCCGAGCGCAGGACGCGGGTCCCGGCCCGGATGCCGGGCGATTCGACCCGGCCGGTCTCCGCTGCGAGGCCCTCGGAGAGGAACTCGAAGAACCGGTCGGGAGTGACGAGGGTGCCGTAGGTGACCTCGTCCTTGACGCCGAGTTGTCCGAGGAATCCGCTCATGGCTGCTCACCCTTCTTGGTTGCCGGCTTGGCCGGCGGCTTGGACTGCTCCCAGATGTCGGTCTGTGTGACGAGCCCGGCGGCGACGTCGTCGGGGATGTCGACGTCGACGCCGGGTGCGGCCTGCCAGATGCGTCCGCCGGCGGCGATCTCCACGCCGCCTTCGAACGGGCCGATGTAGCGCACCTTCACGGGCGCACCTCCATGGTTCAGGTCCGGGCCCGGAACCGGACCGCGGACTGGATGACGTGCCCGTAGCCCTCGTCTTCGACGGTGGGGGTCGAGGCGGGGTGGGCGATCTCGTTCCACAGCACGCCAGCGGAATGCGCGAGCGCGATGTTGTCGGGGTTGCGGAGCTGGTCCTCGATGACGGCGAACAGGGCGTACGCCCGGTCACATGCTTCGAGGGCGTCGTGTCCGGGCCAGCGGACGATGACGGTGACTCCGATCTCGAAGTCGCAGTCGCGGCGGCGGGCGCCGAGCTGCGCCCAGTCTTCGGTGCCGTCGACGGGGCCGAGGATGACCATCTCTCGGCCGAGCTCGGCGGGGACCCCGAAGCCGATGTCGGGTTCCCGGTCGGGCCACGGGCAGCCGTCGGCGAGCAGGTCGTGCAGGGCCCGCACCGCGGCGGGCACAGCGGACTGCGCCATCAGGCGATCCCTGGGGTGCGCATCGACCAGCGGTCGAGGACGACGTCGACGTCGGGGATGCCGGTCTTCGAGCCGCGTTGACCGGGGACGATGAGGCTGAACGTGCCGCCGTTCTCACCGGAGGTGAAGCTCGAGGTGCGGTCCGGGACGCCACGGTTCGAGCGGTTCAGCACGTCGCGGGTTCGGGTGAAGAAGGCGCCGAGGACGTCGGCGGGTGGGCGGTCGAAGCCGTGTTCGTAGCCGATGTGCCATGGCGTCGATGGCCACGTCCCGGAGGGGAGCTCGGCGACGCCGTCGGCTGATGCGGCCACCGCGGCGAGCTGCGGGCCGGTGAGCCCGTCGGCGTATCGGACGGTGCGCAGCATCGGGTCGTCGAGCACGACTCGGGTCGCGCCCGACGCGCGCATCGGGGAGAGCCGGTAGCGGGGCACGAACGCGACGCCGCAGATGTCCTCGAACTCGGTTTCGACGAGTCGGCGGGCGGCGACCACTGCGGCCGTCGGGTACTTCGCGGTGTCGGTGAGGGCCGGGTCCGACGACCGGATGTCGGCCACCGACGCGTAGTAGGCGGCGACGACCTCGATGCGGGTCGTCACGGCCTGGGTGCCGTCATCCCAGGTGGCGGTCAGTTCGTCGAGCGTCGCGGTCTGCGCGGCGCTGAGCGCCGCCTGGCGGACACCGACGGTGCCTGACGGGGCGGTGGTCGCCGCGGCGGTGAGGACTGCGGTCCCGTCGGAGCGGGTGACGGTGACGGTGACGGGGCCGGTCGGGTCGACCAGGTCGCCGTCCTGGTCGCGGAACCGGCCGGTGATCGTCGCCGACGAACCCGCGAGGATCTGTTCGTCGGCGACGGCCATCAGTCGGCCTTCTTGCGGCCTCGCCCGCGGCCGGTGGCGGGCTTGTCGGCGGTCTCGACGGCGGGGTCGTCGGCGACTGCGGCTTCGGTCACCGGTGCGGCGACCTCGGCGCTGGAGAGGCGGTCGATCTCGGCGCGGACCTGGGCGGCCCGGTCCGTTCGACCGGACGCCTCGTAGCCACGGAGCTCCTCGCGCAGGCCTCGCAGGTGGTCGTCGGTCGTCATGGGGTTCTCCTTCATGTTCGGGCCGGGCCCGGTCGACCGCAGCGGGGTGCGGTCGACCGGGCCTGCCTCAACGTCAGAACGTCGGCGCCGCGAGGCCCGTGCCGCCGATCGTGGAGATCGACGTCGGGTACCGGCCCGGCGTGAACAGCGAGAACCGGCCCGCCGCGAGGCGCACCTGGCCGGGCGCGGTCGCGAGCGCCTGCTCGAAGGTGAACTGCAGCAGGTCGTCCTCCCAGTAGAGGATGTCGAAGCTGCGGGCCACGCAGATGACGTCCTCGGTGCCGCCACCGAGGGTGGTGGGGATGGAGGCGTCGGTGATGACCGGCAGGCCCTGCAGCGTGCCGACGACCTGGCCGTACTCGGCGGCCTGGCCGAGCCCGACCACCGACTGCGGCGGCGTGGTCGAGAACTCGAACAGGGGCCGGCCGGAGGTGTCGACCGCGGCGGTGATCCAGCCCCAGCGGCGGGGGTGCATGTAGATCACGTTGCCGGGCATGAACCGCGCCGAGTTGATCCGCTGGATCGCGTCCGCGAGCTTCGGCCACGCCTCGGCGACCGTCGGCGACGCGTCGGTGTAGGTGACGGCGTTGATGCCGGCGACCTGCAGGATGCCGCGGTGCTGCGGTGCGGTGCCGTTGCCGTTGACGGCCGACGCGTTGAGCGCCACCTCCGACGCGGCGAACAGGTCGGGGAAGATGACCTGGTCGACGACGGGTCCGCCGCGCATGAACAGGGTGCGGGAGATGTCCTGCGCGGCGGTCACCAGGTTCACCGTCGAGGTGAGGTCGGTGTTCGCCATGTCCTGCTCGTTGAACGCGGCGGCCTCTGCGGTCATGGCGCCGGCGGAGCCGGTGGTGCCACGCGGGACGGTGAAGCTCACGCCCTCCGGGGGGAGGTCCATGGCGTTCAGCGAGTTGAGGAACGGGCGACCGGCTCGGGCGACGGGCGCGAACTGGTCGACGAGGTACTGCGGGGGGACCGCTCCTGCCATGGCCGCCACGCCGATGTCGCGGTGCTCGACGGCGACCTCCTGGTTGTGGCGACCCATGCGGGCCTCGGCGCCGGCGACGTCGCCGGTGCGGAAGCTGGTCGCGTACAGGTCGGCGAGGAAGCTGTGGTTCCGGTCGGGCCGGTAGGTGCGGGCCTCGGCGCCGATGACGCCTTCGCCGGCGGGCAGCGTCGGGCGGGACGCTGCGGCTTCGGCGTGACGCTGCTCGATGGCGACGAGCTCGTCGAGGCGGGCCTCGAAGTCCGCGATCTGGGTGTCCACCTCGGCGAGGTGGTCGCGGGCCTCGGCGAACGCGGCGGCCTCGGTCTCGTTGAGGTCGCGGGACTCGGCGGTCGGCGCGGCGAGGACGTCGGTGACGGCGCTGTGGGCGGCGTCCCGTTCGGAACGCAGCTCGGAGATGCGGTCGCGGAGGTACTGGATGAAGTCCATGGGGGCTCCCTACGGGTTCGGTTGACGGGTTGGGGGTCCGGCAGGTGGAGCGCAGGTGCCCGCCCAGGTGGTGCCCGGTGTTCCGGGTCCGGCGTGGGGTGCTGCGTGCGTTCCGGCGTGCAGGGGGGTGCTCAGACGCCGAGGGCGGCGGCCTGAGCGGCGGCGAGCGACAGGGGCATCCCGGTGCGCTCGGCGATCTGTTCGGGTTCCGGGTCGCCGTTGCCGGTGTCGGGGTCGATGCCGGCGGCGGCTCGGAGGGCGATGACGGTGACGTCGTTGGCGGGGTAGGTGACGGCGGACACGTCGAACAGTCGGACCTCGAGGATGCGGCGTTCGGTGTAGTCGTCGTTCCATTCCTGGCGGAGAGCGATGAACGCGTGGGACATCTGGTCGACGTCGCCGCGTTCGAGGGTGGAGCGCAGCTTGACGGCGTCGGGGTTGACGAGGTCGAGCTCCGGGACGTCGACGCGGAGTCCGACGTCGTCCTGGGCGAGGGCGAGGGTGCCGGGCTTGGTGCGCGCGAGCGGGAGTCCGTCGTGGTTGATCAGGAACCGGACGTCGTCGGCTTCGCGCAGCGCCTTCGTGAACGCTCCGGGGGCGATGGTCTCGGTCCATCCCCAGGGGGGTCCGCCGGCGACGTCGTAGCCGACGTCGAACACCGCGGCGTAGCCGCCGAGGCCGACGGTGTCGCCGTCGGAGCGGAGCTCGACGGGCTGCTCGGGTGACCGTCGGGCTTCGACGAGCGCCCCGCGGGACCGGCACGCGATGCCCGCGGCGATCAGGTCGCCTTCGGTGAGGTCGAGTCGGGCTCGGACCTCGGCGGGAAGGGTGAGTCGGTCACGGATCATGGAGCCTCCGTCGTGGTGGGCTTCGTGGTGCGACGGGTGAAGGTGGTGTCGCCGTCGAGGGGCGGCAGGTTCTCGAGGCGGCGCATCTCGTCGTTAGTCAACAACGGCACCCCGGTGGCGTCGAAGATGCGGGCGGCGGTCTCGTAGGAGGCGTAGCGGCCGGCGAGGTCGGCGCGGAGGATGGCGTCGAGGTTGTGGCGGACGCGTTCACCGCGGGGCAGCAGCTGCCCGATACCGGTCTCGATGCGCACCAGGTAGGGGGCGAAGTCGCGGGCGGTCCAGTCGGACCACAGCTGTTCCCGGTTGCCGTAGGTGACGTTCTGGCCGGACACCGCGGAGCCGATCCATTCGGCGGGGACACCGATCGCGGCGGCGATCTGAGCGGAGGACCATTGCATCGAGTCGAGGAACTGCGACTCGTTCGGGGCCAGCTGGATGCGCTCGTAGCGGAGCCCGGAGCCGAGCACGGCAGGCTCGCGGGTTCCGCTGGTTGCTTCTTGGAACGCTGCTTTGATCTTCCGGGCGCCGGTGGCGTCGAGGTTCGGGTCTTCGGAGTAGAGGATCGCGGACGGGTGCCCGCCGTCGTCGAACCAGCGGTTGCCGAACTCCTGCGCGGACAGCCCGGAGTGGATCGTCGCTGCGGCCTGACCGATCGGCGACAGGCCTTCGGGGCGGCCGGCGACGGTGAACAGCGGCAGATGCCACAGCTGTCCGTGCGGCCACAGCTTCTCGGCTGTGCCGTTGACCTTCGCGGTCCACCGCCCCGAGCGGTCCTTCTCCCACTTGACGGCCCCGGCGGGCAGCAGCTCGACCTGCCCGGGGGTGCGCGCGCCGGGGCCACGGAGGGGTCCGCTGCACCAGCCGTACGCGTTGCCGGTCGACAGGAGCGACACCCACAGCCGGTGCAACCAGTCCGGCAGCGGTTGGCCGGGGAACGGCTCGTCGAGCAGCGGGTCGCGGGCCACTTCGACGTCACCGCGGAACTGGTCGATCGGCAACGTGGACCCGATGCCGGCGAGTATGCGGTAGCACGACCACACCGCAGCGAGCTGCAACGCCCGTTCGGGGGTGACGGTCTCGCCGAACGACCCTCGGCGAGCCGCCCACATCTCGGCGACCGGGTCGGTGAGGCTTCGGCGTTCGCGGTTCGGTCGGATGAGCCCCATCAGCGTTCCAGCCACCAGCCGACGAGCACGAGCGCGGCGCCGGCGGCAGCGAACCCGAGCGTGGGGGCGAGGAGGAACGCAGCGACGACGACCAGGGCGAGGCCCACGAGCTCGAGCAACGTCGACAGCATCGGCACCTCCTCAGAAGGCGTAGGTCGGGGCCACGGTGGCGGCGGGACGTTCGGTCGGCAGCAACGCGCGGGCCCCGGTGACTGCTTCGAGGGGCGACAGGTCGACGTCGCTGGCCCGGCCGTCCCACGCGAACCCGTCACCGAGGCGACGTTCCCGCACTCCCGCCACCGCGGTGTCGAGCGGGCCTTGCCCGTCGAGGTGCACGATCTGCTGTTCGCGGACCGCGGCGAGGAACCCGCCGCACGCCGCTTTCCACTCTGCGAGCCCGAACAGGTGGAGGCGGTCCTCGACGCCGGCGGCCTTGAGGGCGTCGAGCACGACGGGTACCTGCGCGGCGGTCGGACCCGCGTTGTTGCAGCCGACGACGACGGGGTCCCACTCGGCGACGAGCTCGACGAGCCGGTCAGGCAGCCACCGGATAGCGAGGCCGGTGTCGAGGACCATGACCGACGCATCCGCGATCGATCCCCATCCCATGCCGATCGACGACGACTTGCCGTCGAAGCTGACCGACCAGCACAGCACGGGTTGCCCCGACGCGACGGGGGTCATGGCGGTGAGAGGGCGGCCGCCGGCGGTCCACTGGGTGAACGGGATGAGGGCGTCGGTGTCGATGATCGGTGGCGGCGCCCACACACACAGGTGCTCCCGGGCGAACCCGGCGGGCCCGAGCCGGCGCAACTGCTCCTCCAGGAACTCCATGCCCTGCCCGCGTCCAGCGCTCACCGACGGGTTCGTCGCCCGCCACAGGTCCCGGTCCTCGACGTCGACCGGTTCCTGCGTGACGGTGCCAGTGTCGTCGAGGTGGACGACCTCGGCG
>JACCDT011057914.1_pt1 | contig 16494 bp, 16 predicted proteins | sample 7446291 | NCBI WGS metagenome assembly JACCDT01 (sample SAMN15323446, study PRJNA562643) | freshwater metagenome | isolation source: river surface water | place: USA:Blue River Watershed | collected 2017-08-17 | reverse complement strand
GGGTACCGGGGTTCGAATCCCCGTGGGGACGCCAAGTTTTTGGAGCGGTAGTTCAGTTGGTTAGAATACCGGCCTGTCACGCCGGGGGTCGCGGGTTCGAGTCCCGTCCGCTCCGCCAACAAAAAAGTAGAGCCCTAAGTCTTTGATAAATAAAGGATTTGGGGCTTTTCTTATTTTTGAGTTACCCAATCAAGTTACCCAATAATCTCTTCGGTTTTATTTTGGTAAACCTCTTTAGTTGTGATCATGGAGTTTTCATTAAACTCAACTCACCGTATTAGCCCAATAGCTATAATTGACTCAAGACAATGCTTCTTTTACTTGAGAAAGTTATGACAATTTTAAGACGTAGCATCCTTAAAACTCTCTTGTTGGGGAGCAGCCTCTGGGTGATTTTAGGCTCTGCAAAATACTCCTTTGCAAAAGAGAGAGTTAATTCAAATACGATGACTACCTTTCGTCATTTCTTGGATACGCTAATACCTGAGGACGTGAGTCCCTCTGCAACTCAAGTTAATCTTGATGCTGATCTTTTAGAACATGCTAAGACAATTCAAAATTATGAGAAGTTAATATTCTTGGGTTGTAATTGGCTTGATTTGCAATCAGATGCTTTTTATAAAAAGAAATTTGTTGAATTGAGTTTGACCCAAAAAGATAAGATCCTAGAGTTTGCATCCAAGAATCGATCTGATTCAATACCTGCACAATTTTTTAACAGAGTTCGTCGGGATGCATTCACTTTTTATTATGCAAAGCCACCAAGTTGGACTGGCCTAAGATTTTCGGAGCCGCCACAGCCTCATGGTTACCTTGACTATCAAGAAAGCCCAAAAATCTAGTGATGGTCGATAAGTACGATGTTGTTATTGTTGGTTCAGGAGCTGGAGGTGCAGCAAGTGCCTGGGCTCTCACGCAGCTTGGCTATAAAGTTTTGATTCTTGAAGCTGGGCCGAAGTATGACCCTTTTAAAGATTACAAAGCTAGTCAAGCAAATTGGGAGGACGGTTTTCCTTTCAAGGGTGCTAGCCAAGGCCGATACAGTTACGATGTGTCTCAGCCTCTAAGAATGCAGTACTCTCACCTGAGATCTTGGAACCATATTTCTGGGCACTTGAATTCGACAGACGAGAGAGTTTCTTTTGGATACCACCACTTAAGAGCAGTGGGCGGTAGTTCCCTTGTATATACCGGTGAGGCACATCGTTTAAACCCAAATAGTATGAAAATGTTTTCTGATCATGGGGTAGCTGCTGACTGGCCGCTTAGCTATGATGATTTGGAACCCTTTTATCAAGAAGCAGAACAAGTTTTAGGCGTTGCTGGACCTGAAAATGAACCTTCGCGTCCTCGTTCAAAAAAATACCCTTACGAAGCACATTCCCCAAGTTATGTAAGTCAATTTTTAGGAAAAAGCTTTAATAAGCTTGGTTTGAGTTGGGTAGCAAATTCCTTAGCTGTCTTACCTCAACCCCGCGATGGAAGATTGCCATGTAATTATTGTGGTTCCTGTCAAAAAGGTTGTCCAAGAGCTGATAAGGGAACCATGGATGTTAGTTATCTCAAAGACGCCCAGGATACAAAATTATGTGATGTGATTTCTGGCGTTGTTGTAACTAAAATCCTTACGGACTCTGTGCGAGAGATAAAAGGAGTTATATATAGAGATCAAAGCGGAAAGCAAAACTCTATTGAGACCCCTTTATTAATAGTCTCAGCGGGAGCAATAGAAACCCCGCGATTATTATTGATGTCTGCTGGCGCTTCTTCTCCAAATGGGTTGGGAAATGAATCAGGACATGTTGGAAAAAATTTTATGGAAACCATACTTTGGACCAGTACTGGTGTTGTTGATCAAGATATAGGTTCATATAGGGGGTTGCCCGTTGACAGTATTTGTTGGGACTACAACCAACCCACATCAATCCCAGGTGTGATAGGTGGTTGCAGATTTTCTCCATCAGTTGCTGAGTCTGATTTACTCGGGCCGGTAAACTATTCAACCAGGGTTGTTCCAGGATGGGGTAAGGCTCATAAAAATCAAATGCGTCTTCAATTTGGTAGGGCAGTGTCAATCACTGGGATTTCAGAGAGTTTGCCTAATGAAAAATCTTATGTGAGTCTGGATCTAAACCAAAAAGATCAATTTGGGATGCCTATTCCAAAAATCAATAGCTATTTAGACGACATGGCAGTCCGAAGAATTGACTTTATGGCAACAATGGCCAGAAAAATTTTAAAAACATCAGGAGTGAAAAGAATTATTGAAGAATTTAGCTCCTACGATATCTTTAGTTCTACTCATGTTTTTGGAACGTGTAGGATGGGATTAGATAAAGATAAATCAGTCGTAAATCAATGGTGTCAAAGCCATCGTTGGAAAAACTTATTTATTATTGATGCGAGTGTTTTCCCAAGTAGTGGTGGTGGTGAATCTCCAAGTCTAACAATACAAGCGCTGGCAATAAGGAGTGCTCAATACATTCATAGAGAGTTTTATGCAAAAAAATCATAAAACAAGTAAAACCAAACAAAAAAATGATTCCACAAGAAGCATCTCATTCATTGTTTCTGAATCACTTGATTTCTGGATGGCTGGTGGAATTTCAATGTTGATAATGGTTGCCCTTATGATTTTCTTTCTGGCTGGAAAAATAAATGGGCAAACGATCTTAGCAACTTTGAGCGGTATGTTTCTATTACAAGTCCTGATTAATTGGCCACATTTTTTAGGTGCTTACAGTCTACTTTACAGATCATCTAATCAAATAAAAAAATACTCAACAGCAACTATCTGGATACCAATATTTTTGCTCTTAGTACTATTTTTTTCATTATACAAAGGCTGGCAGGCCGGTAATAATTTTTTGGAAGTTGATCAGGATATTGCTTATATAGTTTGGTTAATTTCTGCATTTTATTTAGCCTGGCACTATACAGGACAGTCATGGGGTTTGATTGCTAGCTTTTCTCATTTATCTGGTATGAGATTTAAAGATAACGAGCGCTCTATCATTAGGTTTGGAATTAGAAGCTTAATTGTTTGGCATGTTATCTGGGGTGCTCAAGACTTGCCATCAAATTGGTTTTTTGGTTTAAAGGAGTTTCTGCCAATAGCGCAATTTTTAATAAATATTGTTTGTATAGTTTATTTTGTAATAGGTCTTTATATTTGGAATAAGATTTATCAGAGAGAGAAATTTTTAGACAGAAGAGTCATTGTTGTTTGGTTGTCGCTTTATACATGGTATTTTGTTTTGTTTTGGATTCCTAAAGCTTACCCTCTCATACAGCTATCTCATGCATTACAGTACTTAATGTTCCCATTACGAGTTGAATTAAATAAACGATTTATTGATGTAAATAAAAGTAGCATAGGAAAACAGTATGCTTGGGTTATTTTTTACGCATCAACACTGGTGATCTTGGGTGTTATTCTGTTTTGGACCCCTGAGATAGTTTCAAATCATGCACAACCATTTACATTTGCTGCAATGATTGCCTCTTTAGTTGCAATTCATCATTATTTCGTAGATGGTTGTATCTGGAAAATATCAAATCCTGAGGTTAGAAAAGACTTATTTGCTCACATTCCAAAGTCTAGATAATCATTTCTTTTTTGATGAAGATGTTTTTTTCCAGGGGTCGCTATGTGATGGATTATTGATGAAATTTTTATCGGTTAAGCTTTTTAAAAAAGAAGTAACATCAATAATATCTTGCTCTTCTAAATAAAACCCAGTGATCAATTCATGACGTAAAGGACTAATGCCGTTTTGAGATTGGGCTGCCATGCCAGCTTTGGAGTAGTGTTTTTCAAGGACATCTCTAATGCTTTTGATTGAGCCGTCATGCATGTAAGGGCCTGTGACTGCAATGTTCCGTAATGTCGGAGTTCTGAATTTACCAATATCAGCTAAATCGCCGGTGAATTCAGCTATTCCTACATTTTCTTTTGGATAAGATCCTTTCCCATCCAAGTTATAGAGACCGGTATTGTGAAATGCTTTTTCAGGAAAAGGTAACCGAGCATGACTTACGGTATCGGTAAAATTGAACCCGCCATGGCAGTGATAACACTCCATCCTCTCGCCAAAAAATAATCTTTCACCTCTTTTGGCTGATTCACTAATGGCTTTTTCATTGCCGCCATATTTGTATTGATCATAGGGACTATTCAATGAAATCAGAGTTCTTTGAAAGCTTGCAATAGCTTTAGTTATTGTTGATAGAGTGAAAAGTGCTTCATCTCCTTTTAATGATTCCTCAGGAAATGCTGCTTTAAATAAAGATTGATATTTTTTATCCGACTTTAGGCGCTTGAATAGTAGGGTTTCCTGACCGGCCATACCCATTTCTACGGGATGCTCTCCAAATAGTGGAATTAATGACTGAAATTCAAGTGAAGTAATTTGTGGGTTCGACCATGTTAAGGTAGATAAATAGGAAACATTCGTTAAAGACATCACATTTCGAACGCCGTTTGAACTATCTACACCTTTTGCCAAAGGTTTTCCATTTGTAAAGGCTTTACTTTGAACATGGCATGTTGCACACGACATTGATTTGTCAATAGAAAGGCGCTTGTCATAAAAAAGATGTCTACCCAGCAACACTTTTTCTTTTGTCATTGGGTTGTCGGCTGGGACTGTTGGCTTTGGAGCCCAAGTTGGAATATCCCATTTAAATTGTTCGGTTGCAAAGCTCTTCGAAAAAGCCATGAAGCAAAATAAGGAAAATATAAGAAACTTCAAGACTTATCTGATCGAAATTAACTGTTGTTTACCAGTTGCAGCTTTGCCCTGATAGGGTAACCCAAGTGCATTCATTGTCTCAACACAGTCTGGATCATTGCTGAAGCTCATACATCCTGGTGATGTTTGCGGTGTATTAATAGTCACATCAGTATTTTTTAGAACTTTTCCGATATCAATCACCAATACATTTTTATCAAAATTGAATGACGGGAATTCTACTTTTATTCGATTTGAATTTTTACAGCTCTTTGGAGTTGTGGTTGTTGAATTTGACGCACATTCCGTACTTCCTATATGCAGAGAAAAACCTGAAGCTGAGGAATGGTTCACATTGCTGCCATGACTTGTATTTAAAGTTGATCTATTGATTTGGTGACCAATACCATTGTTATTAGTTCGGGCATCAAATTTAATAAAACGATAACCATTTTGCCAATTCCAGAATAGTGCAGTTGTACTCAAGGGAGCATAAGCAATAGTTGGGTCAGCATGATTCGCTGTAAAAGGAACGCCTATTAAAAATCGAATTCCTTTATATTGTTCGTTTGGAGATTTAATTTTGGCAATCTTGTTGGTTCCTGATGACCCATTCCTACAGGGACCTGTTGCATCTTCAAAATCCAACATAACAACATCTGAATTTTGCCAAATATTGTCTTCTTCTATAGATGACTTTATCCATTCACCTCTAGAGTTCAGAAGTTCAATATCACTTATGTAGAGCCTTAAATCTGTGGGTACCATTTCACTATTATTAATGCCAACTGAACTATATGTTTTTCCACATTTAAAGGGCTCACCATTTATCTCGGCAACAAAATTTAAATTGATTGCTAAGTCTTGGGCTCTCAAGAGGGAGCTTGTGCAGAGAAGAAAAACGAAGATGAATCGCTTACTTAAAAACATATACTAAGGCATACAAATGTTTAAAACGATGCTATGTAGTTTAAAGAGGTGCTAAATACGTTAACTCCCCTGAAGGCATCTTGTCGATAGCTGTTTTGTAAGGAAATTCTTTGTTCACCATCAATTTCAACTAATAATCCCAAATTAAAGAAATTTCGATTGGAACGAGGTTTTGAATTTGGAGATACAGAGAAGCTACTTAAGCCATAAATATTGCTGGTTCCAGAGTAATTTGGATTAACAGCCCTAAAATCGTTTTCAGTTCCGATATCTCCAAAGATTACCAAATCATTTATCCGTGTTTCAGCTCTAATTGCCAAGATAGTTGTGTGTGATGATTGTTTGTATCGATCATAAGAAATCGGTGTTTGAACATTTGATTCTGTATAAGCCCCAAAGTATAAATTTGAATGCCTTAGTGCAATGCTTGGTGTGATCAGAGCTCCTGCGATCAAATTATCTAAACCAAAACCAAACTTAAGTTGAGCAGCATAACCTTGAAATACTGAAGAGCCTTTGCCAGGTTCTGTATTTGCCAAAGATGCTCTTGTAATGTCTATTGTCTTTCTTACGTGACTGATGCTTGAGCTGACTTGGAGTCCCTTATCAGATTCCTCTGGAGAGTACACATGAAATAAGCCCCACATGGGGTTGTCATTTCTCAGTTTTACGTATCCATTTTGAGTATTAATATTTTTGTCTAACCAGAAACCCCATCTTGATTGCAAGTCTTCTCTGAAAGATCCAATTAGCACTGCAGCATCTGTGTGTTTATTCCCAGAGTTGGAGTCAATAGAGTGGGTTATTCTTCCCCCAGCACTCCAGCAGGTATTATTTTGCCCAAAATATTTGCAGTCATAATTTAAGCCAATGAGTTGTGCTGAGCTTTGGAGTGCAAAAGTTCCTCTTAGTAGATCTGCATTTTGATTGATTGCAATTGCGGTGTTTACAGAGTCAGGGCCAAGGATGAGGTAAACATTGTTTGCATCGTATCTTAAAAATTTATTGAGTGAGGTGTAAGTATCTAAGCTTGAGGTGTCAAGGTTTGAGAATGACCCTGAAACTCCACCTGCAGCTGTTATCAGAGTAAAGCGTGTTGGCTGGTAACTGGTGCTTGTTGCTGTAGAGTCATGCTCGATTGTTATCGTTCCATTGAGAGATACTGTTCCAGTCACGTTTAATAAGTCATGTGATGTTGGCGTGACTCCTGCAAGGTAGTTACCTGAGCTATTTTGCGTAAAGTCACCGCTTACGGTAAGTGTTCCGATTGATCCACCAGGGCTAACTATGCCTGAGCTGGTTGTTGTTCCAACTGTTCCATAACCAACAAGAGTCGCTCCAGAAGAAATGCTAACCGCACTGCTTAGGGTTGAAGTTGAATCAGCTGACGTTAAACCAACAGCAAGAGTTCCTGCGCTGACAGTTGTTGTTCCTGAATAGGTATTTGTTCCATTAAGAACCAGCTTACCTGAGCCAGTTTTGGTAAGGCCGGTAGCTGTTGCTCCTGTGTCATTGGTAATTCCACCGCTGAATGTAAATGTGTCAGACGAGGTGGGGATGTGAATGACACCATTAGTTTTTACAGTAAAGGCGTTACTGTCGGTAATGGCTGCACTTGCGGCAGAGTCTAGAGTCAAGGTGCCGCCCTCAAAAACTCTGTTATGTGTACCACTGCTACCAAAAACCGCATCAGCATTTGTTCCTGCAGCAGCGGCGGACGTTATGTTAGTTTTTGAAACAACGTTGTTATTAGCATTTTGTATTTGGCTAGAATCAACAACTGTACTTGTATTAATGGGTCCAGCACCTGTTCCGTTGAAGGTGTACCCAGATGTGTAGACTCGGTAGCCCTCGAAAGCAAACGATCCTGCTACGCTTTGAACTGTCCATTGATAAGTGGCTTCTCCCGTATTCCAAGTTGATGGGCTTGCATTTACAGAAGTTACTGAAGGGGACAGTGTTGGAATTGATAACGACCGTGAAGCTGTTGTTGAATTATCACCAGCTTGATAAGTGATCGTTGTAGTGAAATTACCAATTGTTAATGCGATGCTATCACCAGTTGACCATGCTTTTTCATCACTCGTACGAGTCCCCCACGAAGTATCAGTATTACCTAGAGCAGTAAAACTGTTACCAGTAAAAAAATATAGACTTACACTTGTGCTGGTGCTGTTACTTTCCCAAGTTCTTTGTTGAACAATTACACCGTTGCCCCCTGAAAGAAGTACAGGTGTATTGCCAATTTGAGAGTTTTGGCTAAATAGGTGACCTGCCAACGCACTGTTAGAGATAACTAAAGACAATACTAAAGCAGCATATTGAAGTATTTTTTTATACATAATTGGTCAGAATCTAGGGTTAAGAATTAGCTTTTAAAAAGGTATAGCCTTTAAGCTAATATCTTATAAGTGTACGCTTTTAAGATAATACTTTAATATCCATAATTATCAATAGCTTATTTAAATAGGCCACTTAAGGAACTTAATGTTGCGGCGCACACATAAAATCAAAAAAATATTATTAGCGTATATGTTTCTTCATGTGTGTTTCATGAGCGCTTCACATGCTGATTTTTCGGCTGGACTTGATGCTTTCAAGGGGGGCGATGCGAAAAATGCTGAAATTCTTTGGAAAAAATCAGCATTAAAGGGGGATCCAAAATCGCAATTTAACCTAGGGACTTTACTTCTCTCCGGTGCAACTGGAAAAATTGATGTTAACAATGGGGTAATTTGGATAAAGAAAGCCTCACAAAGTGGCTTCACAGAGGCTGACTATGTCCTGGGAGTTCTTTATTACACCGGAAAGATGGTTCCTAAAGATGACAAAAGTAGCTTTGAATATTACTTAAAAGCTGCTAACAGGGGTCATGTTTTGGCACAGCATAACGTTGCAACTTACTACGCCACAGGAACCGGAACTCAGCAAAATTTCTCGTTGGCAGCAGAATGGTTTGAAAAGTCAGGTTCACATGGCATGGTCGATTCCTATTATCAACTCGCTATTTTGTATATGACAGGTAGAGGTGTGGCTCAGGATTATGTAAAAGCCAAAGACATACTATTAAAAGCAGCTGAAAAAAATCATCCACTCGCCATCTATCAGCTTGGTAAATACTACTTAGATGGTATTAATGGTGATTACAATTTTGATCTCGCAAGAGAGCATTTGCTGAAAGCTGATTCTTTAGTAGCAAAAAACCCTGATATCTCAATCTCTTTAGGCAAAATTTATTATCTTGGATTGGGCGTTAGAAAAGATTATAAAAAAGCTTATGATTTCTTCGAAGCAGCCTCTAAATATTGGGATCGAGAAGCTCAATTCTCCCTAGGAATAATGAACATGTTGGGGGAGCATGTTTCAAAAGACCTTATAAAGGCTCACAAATGGTTCAATATTTCAGCGTCCAGTGGACACTTTGACGCCCACTTTTACAGGTCTTTGGTTGCTTCACAACTTACCAAGGAAGAGCTTGTAATGGCCAAAAATCTTGCCCAAGAGTGGTTTGATAATAATCACGAGCAACCACATAAACATTATGATTTGAAGCCTCACTCTCATTAGTCAAAGACCTTTGAGAGTTGGGTCATCATAAGATTTTTTGTAGTTGAAATAATTTCTTAAGTTGCTCGTTTAAGGATAAATCCTTTGGTGGACTTTCCATTTCCTGTTGAGATGTAATGACATCCTATTGAAGCTAGTGTTTTCGAAAGGGTGTGCTCAGAGTTGCTTAGTGATCTCTTGAGTGTCTTAAAGCCATTCTGATTAAGGTCTAACTCTTTCCTTATCAGATTGAGAGGGGTTTCTCCAATGTCTCTATTCTTCATAAAAGTAATGAGAGCCTCGTGAGAAGAACCCTTACGAATCTTGTATTCAACTTTTGATTCATCTTTGAGATCGATGTCCCAGTCACATATAGAGATGTCAGGCATCTCATCTTTGATGGCTTCTAGGACTTCATTACCTAATTTGTTTTTAGGTAAAACAATGTAAGCATCAACCTGTGGACAATTACCTTCAGCATCAATAACTGTTCGACATGCAATCCTGTTAATACCTTGGATCACATCGGTAGCTATTTGCTTGGACTCAATGAAATCTCTGACATTCAGAATGCCTTTCCAAACTGGATTCTTAAACCATTCGGTATCCTGAAGACCCTGAAGTGCAAAGAACATGTTGTATCCATAGGTCGCACCTCGATAAGGTAGAGTGGTGATTACTGCTTTATTGCAATATCTCCAGTCATTTCGTCCATCGACTGCACCCCAGTGAGCCACATGGTATTCCTCTAGGCTAGGCTTAAAGTTCATCGCAAGGTGCTCAACTGACTTATGAGTAATTAGGAGCACTTTTGATGAGGCTTGTTGATTCCCTTCGAGATAATTGAGAATTCTCGGCAGTCTAAGAGGCATTGTTTCTTTAGCTGAAGTTTTGCCTAGCCCCTTTGCTGTAGTTACATGAAGTTTTACATTCTTGTAGCTTCTAACTCCTGAAGGGGTAGGGATGATTTCCGCTCTATCTTCGAGTAGTGACCAAAGTATTTGTTGTTTTGCTGTTGCATCTAATACGACAGGGGCAGGAAGATCTTTAGGGACAATCAGTCTTGAGCAATTAAGAAGGTGATATTCACCCATCTTTTGATACCAAGCCCATCTTGAGAATATAGCTTCAATATCTCTAAGAATATTGTCAATCTGATTAGCCTTACGCTGTTGATATAAAGGGTCAGATTTAAATCCATCAAGTTGATCATATGGAAGTCTGAGCATATGTTCTCTAAGCGCACCCATTCTGAATTCCTTTGGGAAGTCTAATTTCTTCTTGTGAACGGATGACCAAACAGTTCTAGCTGAATCTTTATCTTCGTGTTGTTTGCTTAGTGCGCTGATCTTTGTGAAGACATCTAAAAGTGTTCTTACAGCTTCAACTTGATTAGGGAATGTCTCTTCAATTTTAAAGTCAAAGTACCTATGAGCCATGCGTATATCGTTATCACTAACAACATGTTGATCCACAATGTTTGCTAAGGTCTCATCGATGACTGTGAGCTTTCTACTTCCATAGCTCCAATTGATCATGTTCGACCATTTTGAGCCCTCTATGTCCTCTAGTGCCCTTAGATAAGATGCATGAGTAACAACTAGGATATCGAAGGATTGAATGATTTCAGGGCTTAATTTCACATCACTATGGTTTGCAATAGCCACTTCAGATCCTGCTAATTCGTTAATCAGCGATGCCATACCATTTGCATCATCAATTAGCCTAGTTACGATCAAAACACCAATTTTCTGAATATGCTCTTGGTTGTGTTTGGCAAGTAGTGAGCAGTAGACAGCAGTCCCTTGCGACTTTCCTGATCCAGTAGGTGGGTTTAGTACTCTCCATTTGGAGTCAACTGACTGAGAGTCATTGATTGACCTATTAAAAGTATCTGCAATGATTGACCAGAGCTCACGAAGTTTCGGGCTTCCTGTGTTGCCGAGTGTTTTAGTCCATCGAGTTTCCATGGTGGCAACAAATTCTTGAGGGCAAACGACCCCCTTGGACGACATTAATGTATCCATATAAGTTCCTAAATTAATTTATTGAAAGTGATCTTTGAGATAAGGGAGAAGGTTCTCTCTATCGTTTTGATTTACTTTTGATTTGGTGGTTACGAAATAACCTATTGACCCAAATATTGAGTAGAGATGGTTATAGACAAACTCAGCGATGTACTTGGGGATGTAAAGAGTCTTTGGAATGTACTTATTCTTAGTCTTGTCATATTTGTATCCAACTATTTGACCAGACCACTCATAGATAGACCTCGTCAACTGAGTTTTATAAGCTCTATCAGACTCAAACATCTTCGGATATTCAATGTAAAGGTACTGGTAAGCGCAATACAACTCTAGAATTTTCTCTAGGGAGTGTTGCTCATATAGCGCCTCTAGCCATCTATAGGCTCTGCTTATATTTCTTTCGCTAGGTACTCCTGAGCGATGCCTATCCATGAATCTTGTGACTTCCTCACGGGCTAACTCATGGTTTCTCTTCACGGCATCTTGTATTTTTCCCCACGAGGGCTTTTGGGATTGATAGCTAATAAATTCACTAACGATCCTAATCGATTCCCTAAGGGATGAATGCCTGATTTTTAGCTGAAGAGGATGACCATGTTTTTTGTATGTTTCCCTATGAGTATTGCAATATGGTTCTAGGTTATTGCTTTGCCTTTTTTTATTACATCCATGAGCCTGACAGTAAATTCCATTTCTCTGTATTGAACGAAATTGAATAGCTGTTGTCATAGCAATCGAAGTAGAGCTACTTGCTCCTTATCGCTGTCATGCATCTTATTGAGCGATGCAATGTGCTGTCCATAGACTTGAAGAGCTCTTCTAATGATTAACGAAGGGGATGCTTTACGATCTTCCCTGAGGATGAAGACAGGGTGATCCCATAGTTGATTGAACTGGTCAATCTCATAACCTCTTAGAAAGATAGAGACCTGTTTTCTAATGTTTGAGTCGACCTGTTTCCCCCTTAGGGTGGCTAAAGGTTTACTTAGAGTATTGCTACTCATACTTTCTCCTGAAAAATGATTAGTAGTGAAGGAAGCCTGTTAAAGGTCTTCACTTTTATAAAAAATATCTCTTACTGTCTTGTCTACAGTAAGGGAATAGTGATGTAACTATATGAATTAGTTAATCATTTGAGACATAGCTGACATTACCCTCAGGAACTATCTCTAAGAATCCTTTAGCTGTCTTATAGGTAGCCTGAAGAATCAGACTACCGCCACACCACTGAGATAAGACCTTCTTAGCATCTTTAGAGTAGGTCTGAAGAAGTACTTTGAATGACTGATCGTCAAACTCAATGAATCCCTTAGAGGACACTCCAGACCTCTTAGAGTTCTCCTGAAGGGTTCTTAGGGTGTCTCTAGCATGTGGATACATGTTCCCGACAAACCAGTTAGTAGAGCTGTATTCATCTACTCTTGAGATTAATTCTCCCTCCAGTAGGAAGACATCTTTGTAAGGGATAAGCTTTCCTGTCTTGGGGTGATCTTTACTTTGGTATGTCCATACTCTCTCAAGAGTCTTCTGAGTTCTAGTTAAGAACTGCTGAGACTTCTTAGAGTTGTCTATGAGATAGGCTAGGGCAGTCTCATGACATAAGACACCACCTAGGAAGATGGGTGATGATTGGTAACTAATGTCTGACTTAGAGATTGTCCCTAGGGGAAGCTCATAGAGGGCTATAAGTGTCCTTAATAAAGGGTACTTATCTGTGGTGACTGGTTTAAGGAGTTCACTCACTCTTTGTCTTATTTCACTATCTTGTAGGTGGTGAATCTTTAGACCACTACTACCTGAGACTTGATCTAACTCCTCCTGAGTGTAGTAATCGAATTCCTCACTGATTGATTCAAGGTTTTCATCTAAGGGTGTCATAAAGGTTTCCTTAAGGTGTCTGAATTTATATCTTCCGTATTAGAGCTTTCAGCACCCGTATTTTTAAAAGTAATAGCCCCCATCTAAGAATGAGACTGTAGCGAGAATCTAACAATAAGCCTTAGGGGTCATAAGACTTTGAATAATAATTTAGGTCTTTTTTAGAGAATTTTGAGAGCCTCTAGGGAAGCTCTCTTACTCCAAGTACTAATTGATACAGCTATGACCTTTTTCTAACCACAACTGACGATTACCCAATCGCATAAAGAGTGTCTTTAGGGTGATCTCTAATTCAAAGAATTGTCCTAGCTTGATTGTCATAAGTTCTCCTTGTCAATGAAGAACTCAGATTACATGTTGCCTATTTTTTGTGCAAATGATTTTTATGGTCAACAGTTGACAAGGTGGTTATATGCCAAGCCTTGTAAGCACTCTAGATACTTGCACAGAAGACCATAGACCGCCTTTAGGAGCTCTGATATTTGCTTGGTTTAGTGCTTCGGTAATATGGGCTACTTTCATTCCTTGCTTTCTGAGAGGCTTAACAATGCTTTCCAAAGACTTAGCTTGAGATAGCGCATTAGCCTGTCTGACTTGGTTTCTCTTCAAGGTTAAATCTCTGAGTCCCCCAAGTTTCACTCCTCGAGCCTTAGCTTCTCTTAGGGCACTCTTAGTCCTCTGAGATATGAAGTCTCGCTCCTGTTCAGCAAGCATTGCATAGAGATGTAATTGCATCTTATCCGCTTGGGGCAGGTTTGCTACTTTGAACTGGATTGTCTTATCTTCCATGAGAGTGGCTATGAAGGACACCTTTCGACTTAGGCGGTCTATCTTAGCTACTAGAAGAATTGCTTTCTCTTTCTTTACTACTGCCAAAGCTTGTTCAAGTTGAGGTCTTATATCCTCGCTACCTGAGAGTATGTCTGTGTAGTCCCCGATGACTTTATAAGGTTGATCTGAGTAATACTCAAGATACGCAGTGATATCTCTAGTCTGAGCCTCTAGCCCCAAGCCTGACTTACCCTGCTCTTTGGTTGAGACTCGTCTGTAGATCACATACTTGATCATCATTTCCCTTAAGTTAATTGCTTAGGATCAATGCTACACAAAAAAGTAACAAATGACAACGCTCGTTGTGAATGTAAATTTTGACACTTTCCTATACCAATTGTGCAATATTCAAAATTTGAGTGTCCCTATTTGTCAGTGGCAGTATCTGTTTGGGCTTGTTTGATAGGGGATGTCGGGGCATGGGGGGTGAAAGGCTTCGCCGAAGTGATCGAGTACCCATTCAAATTTTTGTGATGAATTATTTTGGTTAGCTTTGGGCTATTTGTGATGTAAGACCAAGCTTTGAGTGTGCATTTTCAATAGCTACGACTGCCTCTTCTGCGGAGCAACTAAAGACTTCTCCAAAAGGAGCAGATCTATCCAAATACATATGAAGTGTTTCGTGAACAAGTTCTTCCACTTGATATGCTATCTCTGACTTTAACGAAGCCCTCAGAGACCAACTCCCAGTAAACCTTTGGACATCCTGAGGCTCATCAATAAGTTTCTCCAAAGATTTAATGCGTTTAACTGCAGATCCCTTGGATTTTCCTTGGATACATTCAAGTTCGTCCCTAAGCCTCTTCAGCTCTTCAATAGCTAGGGACTTATCTCTTTCTAATGGGAGGGCATGACTGCCTGAACAGTGTTTACCACTTAGGACATGTTTAGGCATTAACCCATTGAAATCAAGAAGTCTTCTATTGCCACATACTTGGCATCTCCCTATAGTGCCAAGCCATATCCTATTTATATCTATGAGACGCTCACTTGGATTGTTGATGGTTACACCAATCTTGACTCGTTTAGCTTCCGAGTTTTCCAGTATGTAGACAGTTCCTCTTAGATGAAACAAAGTGAATATGAGTGGTTACTGAGTTTTATCGTATCACTCGTTACTTTAAGTCGTGAGTGCAGTAAAAGTCGGAGACATAAACTTTGGGGTATTTCCCGTTTGAATCTTTTAGCCAATCATCATTAAAGAATGATCCATCTTCGTTCTGTAGTGAAACTGTAATTGAACTTGGGAGTCGGACTAGAGACATCCTTTCGATAGCCTTAAAGGCTTCATCTTCAAGGTAGATTTCATAGAAGATCTTAATGAGATCGCTAGGATCTTTATTGAAGCAACTGGCTGTCCCGATAGTATCCTCAGGGAGCTTGTAGTCACTCAGCGAGGAATTGGATGTCTTTAAATTAGAGAAATTAATTCTAAGGAGAACTTTTGCGCTTTCAGAGTCTGCTGTTGTTGCAAAGTCTCTCTGAAAGTACTGCTGATTTTCAACATTGATGTTAGTTGCAAAAGACTCGGGCTGTGCAATAAAACTTAGTAGATGCTTTGTATCTGCGTGGTGATAGACCTGCGATGATCCTGAAGTTACTTTAAACATGGCATTTCCTTGTGTGGATTACTTGGCTTTATCGTTCTTAGGGCTTATGTCTCTGATTCGATCAATTTGAGCTTCACAAACTTCGTATTCTGGAATCTCAGGGAATTTTTTTGAGTTATCCCCAAGTTCATCTTTAGGATTTCTCTTAGTTGTCTTGGGCGAGTTTTTAAGCTTTTTCATTATTCTGCTCCTTGACTTATAGGGCTTTTACTTCAGTACATACACCCTCAAATTTTGTTCCAATACCCGATCCAGTGCTCACGTACTTAAAGATACTCTCAATTTCTATACCTCGAGTGAGGCGATTGAATGAAAGTGCTCTATAGATATCAGCCTCAGTAGTAGTTAATCTTTTAACACCCATAATGACTGAATCAAGAGCAGAGGTAATTTCGCCGTCAGTACCAGTAATTATGTAGACATTTTCTGAAGCAATAATTACATGAGGATTTCTAAATGGGTATTTCGTCACTGTTAGTGTTACACCCTCAAGCTTATCCTTAGTTTCAATGGGTGTTGTCTTTACTCCCATATAAATACTAGCGGTTTCTTTTCCAGTACAGGACAAAGAGAGCTTAGTAGTAAATACATAATTGGCTAGTAGAAATACTATAACTAAAGCGGTAACTAATCCTAGGATCGCATACACGGTGTATTTAATTGATTTCTTCATGGCTGTTGTTTTGATTAATTTAGTAGCAATATGATAGCTTATAGTGTTTATAAACAATCTTGATACTTAATTAATAAATTTATCAAAGATCTCTCAGGAATTTGAATCTGTTCTCAGGGGTGCGATAGAATCATTTTATTGAAATTAGAAACATTAAGAGGTATCAGGTGAAAAGACTAATAATAATATTTACATCTTTGATGTGTATCTCGCAATTTGCTTATTCAAAAAGCGATAGCGATTGCCTAGGTATGCAAAATGATGTG
>JACCDT011535526.1_pt1 | contig 16506 bp, 13 predicted proteins | sample 7446291 | NCBI WGS metagenome assembly JACCDT01 (sample SAMN15323446, study PRJNA562643) | freshwater metagenome | isolation source: river surface water | place: USA:Blue River Watershed | collected 2017-08-17 | reverse complement strand
TGGGCAGGCCCGTGTAGACGAAGCAACTACCCATGCACAAATCCAAGACTATTTTGCCAAAAAGGAGGGGATCAAGATAGTGACTGGCTTTATTGCATCGACTGCCAGAGGGGAGACGACCACTTTGGGACGATCGGGTTCCGATTATACTGCCGCGATTTTGGCAAATGCGTTGAATGCAGAAGTGTTGGAGATTTGGACGGATGTGTCTGGGGTCTTGACCTGTGATCCCAAGATGGTGTATGCGGCATTTACCATTCCACAGCTAAGCTATGCGGAAGCGATGGAGCTTTCCCATTTTGGAGCTAAGGTCATTTTTCCGGCGACCATGCAGCCAGCGATGAAGAAGAACATTCCGATTCAAATTAAAAATACCTTTGAACCCAGCCACCCAGGTACTTTGATCAACGGTCAGGTTCGAGAAGGCGGTTGGATCAAAGGAATTAGTTCGCGATCAAACCTTACCTTATTGACCCTGCAAAGTGCGGAATGGATGGCAGCAGGAGGAAGTTTGGGTCGAATTTTTACCGTATTGTCTGAGGCTAAACTATCGAGTTTGCTAATTTCTCAGGCCTCTTCTCAGCATAGCATTTGTCTGGCACTGGCCACTGAGGAGGCTATTTTAGCAAAGGAATTGATTGAGGAAGAATTTTTCTACGAAATTAAATCTGGGGAAATGGACCCAGTATCCTTGCTTCCTGGGTTGGCTTTAGTTGCCGTGGTTGGGGAAAATATGAAACACGATCCTGGGACTTCAGGGAGAATGTTTCGGGCTTTGGGTCAAAACAACATCAATGTAGCTGCCATTGCACAGGGAAGTTCCGAATTGAATATTTCCGCCATCATTCCCCAGGCAGACTTACAAAAAGCTTTGAATGCCCTGCATGAGGTGTTTTTCCTTTCAGAGAATAAGGTGGTTCACCTTTTTTTAGTAGGTACTGGCCTTATAGGTACTGAGCTTTTGCGCATGATTGCTCAGCAAAAGGAAAAATTGCTTTTGGAAAATCAGTTAGATATCCAAGTGCATGGCATTGCAAACAGTCGATACATGGCCTTTGATGAGGACGGCTTTGAGCTGGCTAATCTGCCTGTATTGGGGCCTTCGCAGTCCAAAATGGATTTGAATGCTTTCGTGAAAACCATCGAGGAAATGAACTTTTCCAATTCAGTGCTGGTCGACTGTACGGCAAGCCAGGAAGTGGCCCAAATTTACCCTCGAATATTGGGGGCGAAAATCGCCATTGTGACCCCGAACAAAAAAGCCAACTCAGGTTCTTTGGAAAGTTATTTGACCCTAAAAAAACTGGCCAAAAGCCGAGGGGTACACTTTCTCTACGAAACCAATGTGGCGGCGGGACTTCCAGTAATCAATACCATCCACGATTTAATGCTTTCCGGGGACCGCTTTCATCGAATTGAAGCGGTGCTGAGCGGCTCGCTTAATTTTATTTTTTCCGAATTGGAGAAGGGACTTCCATTTTCGGAAGTGGTAGCCCTAGCTAAGGAAAAAGGATACACAGAGCCCGATCCACGAGATGATTTGAGTGGTATGGACGTGGCACGGAAAGTAGTGATCCTGGGAAGGGAAGCGGAACAAGCTCTTGAAGTGGAAGATGTGGTCGTTTCATCTCTGGTGCCTGAAAATGCGAGACAGGGTGTTTCGGTTGAGAAATTTATGGAACTGTTGAAAGCTGAAGATTCGGCCTATGCCCAGCTCCTGCAGCAGGCAAAAGATAAGGGAGAAAAACTCCGTTTTGTGGCTACATTGGAAGACGGAAAAGCCAAAATAGGGCTTCGTTCAATCCCCGCTTCACATCCTTTTTATGGTCTGGAAGGGTCAGACAACATGATTTTGCTAACTACTGACCGTTACTACGATCGGCCCATGATCATTAGAGGTCCGGGTGCTGGCGCTGAAGTGACGGCAGCTGGGGTCTTCGCTGACGTGATCCGTGTGGGTAACTATACCCGAGATTAAAAAAAACGTCAACAGTTGACAGTCGACGGACCACAGTCAATTGCAGCTTGCTACTAAAAACGTATTTAAACTTCGATGCTAAATTCTATTGTACTACAACTCACTGTCGTCGGTGGACAGTAGACAGTTGACCATTTAAGTCACTGTAGGAATGGCAGATAATTTATTCCTTATTTCTTCCGTTCGATGGAATACAGGACCAAGTCTCGCAAAGAAGATTTGTAAGCCGAATCAGGAAAATGATCTAGAAGCCCAAGTGCCTCTTCGTAAAACGCGGTCATCTTCTGCTTGGCATAGTCGAGTCCCCCACTTTTTTTGACAAAGGAAATGACTTCGTTCACTGCTTTTTTGTCTTCAGAGCGGTTGCGGATGAGGTACATGATTTTCTTTTTTTCCAACCAATCCGCATTTCGAAGCGCATAGATAAGTGGAAGGGTCATCTTTTTCTCCTTGATATCGATTCCCAGTGGTTTGCCGATTTCATCCTCTCCATAATCGAAAAGGTCATCCTTGATTTGGAAGGCCATCCCAACTTTTTCCCCAAAATTCCACATCCGTTGGATGGCTTCCTCGTCTGTGCTGACACTAGAGGCGCCCACGGAGCAACAGGAAGCAATCAAGCTGGCAGTTTTTTGACGGATGATTTGGTAGTAAACCTCCTCTTCTACGTCCAGCTTTCTCGCCTTGTAGCTTTGGAGCAGCTCCCCCTCGGACATTTCACGTACGGCATTGGAAACGATCCGCAAAAGATGAAAGTCGTTGTGCTCTACGCTAAGGAGTAAGCCTCGGGAAAGGAGGTAGTCTCCAACCAGCACGGCAATCTTATTTTTCCAGAGTGCATTGATAGAAAAAAATCCCCTGCGGTAATTGGCATCATCGACTACATCGTCGTGAACCAGTGAAGCGGTATGCAAAAGTTCAATGAGGGCAGCACCTCTGTGGGTAGATTCATTGATTTGGCCACAAACCCCCGCTGTCAAAAATACAAACATGGGGCGCATTTGCTTTCCCTTTCGCTTGACGATGTAGTGGGTGATATGGTCGAGCAGCTTGACCTTACTTTTCATAAAGTCCCTAAACTTATGTTCAAACTGAGCCATCTCGGACTCAATGGGGACTTGAATGTGTTTGAGGTCTAGTTTCATCACGGTTGAAAGCTGTAAAAATACCACGCTTTTTGGCATGGACAACAATTAAAGCGCTTCCTTTTCTATCAACTGCACAGCAGTGAAAACGTTTCCAATTTTTTCGTAAATTAATCCCTACTTTCACTTTTCTCTACCTAGTACTTATGAAAAAGTTCTCAATCGAATTGAAATGGGGTTTTCTGTTTTTTCTGTCAGGCTTGGCCTGGATGGTTTTAGAGAAAAGTCTAGGTTGGCACGACCGCTTGATCGAGCAGCATGCCACCTACACCCTTTTGTATGCGCCACTGGCGATTTTTATTTATGTGATAGCGCTTTGGGAGAAAAAGAAAAAAACCTACCGAGGGAGGATGACCTTTTTACAAGGATTCCTTTCTGGTTTGGTAATTACCCTTGTGGTAGTGCTGCTTACTCCTTTGAGCCAATACATCTCCCATAGCCTGATTTCTCCGAATTATTTTGCCAACATCATTCAGTTGACGGTCACCGCCGGGGAAATGACTTTGCAGGAGGCCGAAGCTCATTTCAATCTGATGAATTACACGACTATGTCTGTGTTTTTTGCAGCAGGGATGGGTTTGCTCACTACGGTAGTAGTGATGATTTTTATGAAATCTATCCCACAGAAAGATCCCTCCGAATAATTTAGAGCCCCACAGTTCCTTTTTGCTTATCTTTGGGAGTTTTTAAAAACAGAACGACCACTTGGAGGAGAACTACATCAAACACCAATACGCTCCCATTTTGCCTGAAAAAGACGAATGGCCTGTGGTTAAGCTTGCTCGCGAGCGGAAGGAATTTGTCAAGAAGGTGGGAGCCCTTTCGGAAGAACGGATTTTAAACCTGATTGGTAAAAACCCTGAAATACTCAAAGAAGAACTAGAGACGACACTCTACCGAGAAAAACTACGCATCAAACAAAATCCTTGGGATGTAGATCCTGATGACGAAGAGCCTTTCTGGAGTGAAGTGAAAAATAACTTGCTTCAAATCCATGCTGAGGTTTCTGGTAGCAAAGCCAAAAAATTGGAGGCCTACCAGCAAGTACTTCGAAAAATTACTGCTCGTTATTCCGAAGAAATTGCATCTAATTTCAAAGCCTCGCATTACAAGTTTACCCGAAGAGTAGTCACCTATGGCTTTTCTCGACTCCTCAACGCTGCTCGGGTGAAGGGATTTGGATCCTTGTTTAGCAATCAATATACCCTTCAAGATAAAATTCAAATTACTGGGCAAACTGCTCAGCTACGTGAATTGGCTAGAAAAGGCACGGTGGTCATGGTGCCTACCCATTTTTCGAATTTGGATAGCATCCTGATCGGATGGATTATTTCCGTCTTGGGTATGCCTCCCTTTATTTATGGTGCAGGACTCAACCTGTTTAACATCTCGATTTTTGCCTATTTCATGAATGCTTTGGGGGCCTACAAGGTCGACCGAAGAAAGAAAAACATGATGTATTTGGAGACATTGAAAACCTACTCCAAAGAGGCCATTCAATTTGGATGCCACAGCCTATTTTTTCCAGGGGGTACCCGCTCCAGAAGTGGAATTATTGAATCCAAACTGAAGTTAGGCCTCCTCAGTACGGCTATTGAGGCCCAGCGCGCGAATTTTCAAAATGGCATTACTGATGTGTCAGGAAAAATTTTTATTGTTCCAGTGACTATCAATTACCACTTTGTCTTGGAGGCTCCAGGACTCATTCAAGATTACCTGAGCCAGACTGGGCAAGAGCGCTACTACAAGGAAAATGATGAGTTTTCCACCTCCTACAAGATTTCGAAGTTTCTATTTAAATTTTTTACCAAAGGGTCAGATATTTCGGTTTCCATTGGTCGTGCCATGGATGTCATGGGCAATTATGTAGACCAGGAAGGAAATAGTTTGGATAAATGGGGTCGAATCGTCAATACCCAGGAATATTTCATGTCCAATGGGAAGGTGACAGTCGATGCCCAGCGGGAAGAAGAGTATACTCAAATGCTTGGCAAGCGCATCGTCGAGGAATTTCACAAAATCAATCGGGTATTTAGTTCCCACTTGGTGGCTTTTGTTGCCTTTGAATTGATCCAGGCAAAAAATGACAAACTGGACTTATTTGACTTAATCCGACTTCCACAAGAAGATTTGGTCCTCAACTACGAGGAGTTTAAATCTGCTTGTCAGCGTGTTCTAGACCAAATTTTTGAATTAAAGGCACAAGGTAAAATTGATTCAGCCCCTCACCTCAATCGTCCGATGGATGAGATCATCACGCACGGTTTGGATAATGTGGGCATGTACCATGCCAAACGTCCACTGATTAAGGACGCATCTGGAAATTTGAGTACCGAGGACATGAGCTTGCTCTATTTTTATCACAACAGACTTCATGGGTATGGCCTTGAAAAACTCTTCTAAGCAGCAGCCTATAGGCGTAATCGGAGTGGGAAGCTTTGGGACGGCGATTGCCAACATGCTTGCTGAAAAAAATGAGGTGATGGTTTATGCCCGCAAACAGGAAGTGGTCGAAGAAATCAACACCCAGCATAGCGCTTCCGGGAAAATCCTGAATCCAAAGATTCGTGCTACTTTTTCCCCAGAAGCACTTTGTAACTCTTGTGGGATTCTATTTTTCATGATCCCATCTGCCGGATTCTTAGAGGTAACGCGCACATTTGCTCCCTTTTTGCATCCTTACCACCTAGTTATTCATGGAACCAAGGGATTGGCCGTGGAGCTTGGCGAGGGAGAGCAATGGGATACGGTAAAAAAGCTTCGCCGCAAACAAATCCTAACGATGAGCGAGGTGATTGTGCAAGAAACCCTCGCCGTACGGGTGGGCTGCTTGGCAGGACCGAATATTTCCAAGGAACTTAGTGGTGGACAGCCTGCAGCGACAGTAATCGCCAGTAAATACAACGAGGTCATCCAGGAAGGGCAACGGCTGCTTCGCTCTGAAAAATTTCAAGTCTACGGAAACGCTGATATCATTGGTGTAGAGCTCAGTGGTGTGCTCAAAAACATCATTGCCATAGCTGCTGGGGCTTTGGCGGGATTGGGCCTTGGCGAAAATGCAAAAGGGCTCTTGATCTCTCGAGGAATAGTGGAGATGGCGCATTTGAGTAAAGCACTGGGAGGGACAGCCAGTTCGGTCATGGGACTCGCTGGCATCGGAGATCTGGTGACTACTTGTAACTCTCCGGATTCCAGAAACTTTACCGTAGGATTCCGCCTTGCAAAAGGGGAGAGCCTCAGCCAGATCATGGCATCCATGGAAGAGGTGGCCGAAGGGGTCAATACCATCCGAATAGTAGATGCCTTTTTGAAAACTGCAGGTATCCGTGCCCCAATTACCGAAAATCTACACCGCGTACTTTTTGAAGACTTGTCCATCGAAGAGGCCCTTCAGTTCTTGATGAAGTACCCCTTCAGTGTGGATGTGGATTTTGTTTAATTCGATTATCCGCAATCGCATCAAAGGATTTCTTTGTAGTTAGTCATTACGGATAATCAACCACAGACGACAGTCCACGGTTCACAGCTCACTTTCTTGAACTTCAAGCCTTGTATTTTCCCGTACTGCTTACAAATTGGATAGTCGGTTTGTCTAAAAGTAGGTTTTTTGAACCTTACTTAGAAGGCACCAACTTGATCAAAAGACCAGTTCCTTCGGTGATGGCATACAGATACCCATCTGGGCTCTGAGCCACTTGCCTTACCCGACCGATTCCTGGAAGTAATTTTTCTTCTCCCACCGGTTTTGTTCCATTCATCTCTACGCGTGCAATGTGTGTGCCTGCCAACGCGGCAACAAGGAGATTCCCTTTCCATGCGGGATAGCGATCAGAGGTCACTAGAGTCATTCCACAGGTAGCAATAGAAGGTGTCCAGTACTTGACCGGTTGTTCCATCCCTTCTTTTTCGGTAATGTTGGTGATTGGGGTGCCGTTGTAATTGATTCCGTAAGTAATCACCGGCCACCCGTAATTTTTACCTTTTTCGAGTAGATTTAATTCGTCTCCACCCCGAGGGCCATGTTCCACTTCCCAAAGGCGGTTGGAAGCCTTGTCGAAAAATAGTCCTTGTGGGTTCCGATTGCCATAAGTCCAAATCGAGCCTACCGCTCCTGGGGTAGTAACAAAAGGATTATCGGTTGGGATTCGTCCATCGTCATGTATGCGATGCACTTTTCCATGCGAATTAGTTAGGTTTTGTGCATTATCTTGACTGCCCCGCTCTCCATTGCTGAAGTAGAGGAAATTTTGGTTGTCAAAGACAATTCGGCTGCCGTAATGGGTCCCTCCCTTCCATTCGGGGGTAGTGACAATCAGTTCTTCAAATGAAGCAACAGCAGTTCCGGATAATTTAAATCGAGCAATAGTCGTTGCACCTCCGTCACTTACTGGTTTGCCATACGCGATGTAGATCCAGCCATTCTGAGCATAGTTGGGATGGATGGCTATGTCCAACAATCCAGCTTGGCCTGTGGTGTAAAATGCAGGGAGGCCAGTTACTTTTTGTCCTGAGAACTTGTCTTTTTTGAAAATAAGGAGTTCCCCTTTCTTCTCGGTTACCAATAAGGTTTCCGAATCGATCCAAGTCATTCCCCAGGGGTTTTGAAATCCTTTGTGTAGCGTGTCCACCTTGATGACCATCTTCTCTGTTTTTGTAGTGAAGTTTAGGTTGGGCAGGCTATCTGGTAGGGATTCTCCCTCCTTGGCGTGGCAAGAAAAAAGAGGAGATAATACCCCTACAAAAGCGATGAGAAGGAGAGGAAAAGTTTTCATACTATTCGATATCAAGGACATACCCTCCTAACGCCTGATTGGAGAAAAGAGTTTGAAAGGCAGTGTCAATTTTTTGGATTGTTTTTGCGAAGAAATTTAATGGATTAGGTGAGCACAAAAAAAGACCCTTCGAAAGAAAGGTCTTTTTAGTACGTATGTCCTAGTAGATTATCGGATTGGGAGCAATTTGACCAACAAACCTGTGGCCTCGGTGATGGCATAGATATAGCCATCTGGGCTCTGGGCTACTTGGCGAACGCGTCCAATATCTTGAAGCAATTTTTCTTCCTTCACATAAGCGGTTCCATTCATCTCCACGCGAGCGATGTGCTGCTTCGCCAGGGCTGCCACAAGGATGTTTCCTTTCCAGGCTGGGTATTTGTCACCCGTCACTACGGCCACACCACAAGTAGCGATGGAAGGTACCCAATAATGCTTGGGTTGCTCCATGCCTTCTTTTTCTTGGATATCGGTGATAGGCGTACCGTCGTAATTGATCCCGTAGGTAATCACAGGCCAGCCATAATTCTTTCCTTTTTCAATTAGGTTGAGTTCGTCACCACCCATTGGACCGTGTTCTACTTCCCAGATTCGATCGTTTTCCTTGTCATAAAATAGACCTTGTGGGTTTCTGTTGCCGTAGGTCCAAATCGAACTGGTATTGCCCAAGGAATCCTTGAACGGATTGTCTGCAGGAATGCCCCCATCGTCTTTGATGCGGTGGATTTTTCCGTGCGCATTGTTCAGGTTTTGTGCATTCATTGGGATATTTCCCTTGTCACCATTGGAGAAATAAAGGAATCCCGCCTTGTCAAAAACGATGCGGCTACCAAAGTGGCGGCCACCTTTCCAAGAAGGTCCTGCTACGATCAATTCTTCTTGATTGACTGCAGTGTTGCCTTCTAATTTGAATCGGAGGATGGTGGTGGCAGCTGTACTGTCTTCAAAATGCTTGGCGTAGGAGATGTAAATCCAGCCATTCTCCGCATAGTTAGGATGCACCGCGATATCCAAAAGTCCAGCTTGATTCACGTTGTGCACGGGAGGTAGGCCCTGAATTTTTTCTCCTGAAAATTTATCTTCCTTGAACACCAAGATTTCCCCTTTTCTTTCAGTCACCAGGAGGGTTCCATCTGGGAGCCAGGTCATGCCCCAAGGATTCTCGAATCCGCTGTGTAGCGTATCCACCTTGATGAGCAATTTTTCGGTTTGGGTCGCAAACCGTTCGTCGATAACTTCGGCTTCTTTTTTGGGTCCACAGGAAGACCAAACTAAGGTAGTCGCTAGTAGCGCAACAAGGGACAAATACAGGATACGTGAGTTCATACGAGAATTGGATTAGGTAGACAAATGTAAAAATCTCCCGTAACTTCTTGTTTACAAATGTGAAAAGTGGTCAGGAAATTGGATTAGCGATTGGCAACGTATTCCTAGCAGGACTTGGGCTTTTCATTTCTCTGTCTTTATGTACCTTCGTAATGAAGAAATACCTTCGAAACGTTGAACTTATGCCTGCTACCTTGGTATACAAATTTGGAGGAGCATCTGTCAAAGATGCGCCTGCCTTACGAAACCTTTACGAAATCCTGTTCCCTAGATTGCAAACGAACACAGTCATTGTCGTTTCAGCAATGGGAAAAACGACCAACGCCTTGGAAGCAATTTTGACCAAAAAATTGGCAGGAGAAGATTATGGTACCGAATGGAATGCGCTTAAAAACTTCCATCAAGATCTTTGTGCGGAACTTTTTCCTGAGTCCCACCCAGTAGGGGAGCAATTGGAGGTGTTTTTTGCCAAGGCAATGGCATCCCTTCAAGTACAGGTAACCAAAGCAAATTACGATGAGGTTTACGATCAAGTGGTTTGTTTTGGGGAATTACTTTCTTCTTTAATTGTATCCGAATATTTGGGTTTCCGAGGGTTGACCATCCAGTGGAAAGATGCTCGGGAGGTGATTCACACGGACTCGGATTTCCGATTTGCAAAAATCGACTGGGACAAAACGCGCAGCGCCTGCCAAGAAAAGTGGAGGAAATGTTTAGACAGCTCCCCAATCCTCACCCAAGGATTTATAGGCGCAAATACGGAGGGAAAGACGACCACACTGGGGCGAGAAGGTTCCGATTTTACTGCAGCAATTTTGGCTACTTGTCTTGATGCTCAGTCGGTGACGATTTGGAAAGATGTTCCTGGAGTATTGAATGCAGATCCTAAATTGTTTGATTCTACTCAGAAATTCGAGGAGTTGGGTTACCGGGAAGCAGCAGAAATGACCTATTTCGGGGCCTCGGTCATTCACCCCAAAACCATTAAGCCATTGGCCAATGCCGGCATTCCCTTATTTGTCAAGTCCTTCTTGAATCCTGAGGCTTCAGGAACCAAAATCCACGAACATGCGGCTCCACACGAAGTGCCTACCCTGGTGTTGAAGAAAAATCAAGTGTTGGTGACTTTCAAAGTGACGGACTTTACCTTCATTGAGGAAAGGCATATCCAAAAAATATACGAGCAGCTTCAGGCACTGAAGTTGCGTGTGAATATGCTGCAAGTATCTGCAATCACAGTTTCCATTGTGCTAGACACGCAACTTTTTAAACTGGAACAGCTTTTAGAATCCTTGAAAGGGGACTTTGAAATTCGTTACAACCAGGATCTGGAGTTGCTGACTATTTTGAAGCAAAAGCCTGAAGCGATTCCTAGCTTGTTGGAGGGGTATCAACTCCTTTTGGAGCAGGCTACAAGAAATACCTATCAGGTTGTTCGTCGAAAAAAGTAGGAGCCGACTGCTGTTTTTGAGCTAAGGAAAAATACCTACAACGAATGCTTTTCTTGGATGTGGTTTAGTAATCCATCAATGGCTTCATCAAGAATGGCATACACTTCTTCAAACTCCTTTTCTCCTCCATAATAGGGGTCTGGTACCGGTAAGCCCTTGCCTTTAGGTGCAAAGTTGCGCATGAGGTAGACCTCCTTGTTGGGGTAAACTGTACTTTCCTTGAGCTGATTTAAGTTTTTCAGGTTGTGTTCATCCATCGCCACGATGTAGGTAAAATCCCTAAAATCTGTACGGTGCACTTGTCTTCCTCTATGTTGAATAGCAATATGATGCTGCTTGGCACAGTGAAGTGTTCGTTCATCTGGAAGTTCCCCAATGTGGTAATCCGAAGTGCCCGCACTATCTGATTGCAGGTGTTGGTCTAGTCCTAGGGATTTTACTTTGGCATTAAAAATTCCTTCAGCCATAGGAGATCGGCAGATATTGCCTAAACAAACGAACAAAACTTTAATCATTGCATGAAGTAAGCGATAGGTTTACCTAACAAAGTGGATTTAAAGTTAAATCAACCCAGTGGTGGTCAGCCTCTTGCAAGGCATCAACTTGTAAAAAAAAGGTTCACTCCTTTTTCATCCAAGCAAAAGCTAAAAAAAATATAGAAATCTAAGGGATTGCCTACTTTTGAAGGATGAACGTTGCATACACCTTGTTTATGGAGTTAAGCACCAGGATTTTACCAATCCTTGGGGTTTTTGTGCCAAAAATCAGGCATTTTTTAGCGCAGCGAAATCATTTATATTCAAAACTTGCTGACTTTCGAACTGCCCATCCAGGGCCCTTGACCTGGTTTCATGTGGCTTCCTTAGGAGAATACGAACAAGCCAAGCCTGTGATTGCTGCTCTTAAAGCAAGAGAGCCTGAAACTTGGATAGTGGTTAGTTTTTTTAGTCCCTCTGGCTATGAACCGACAAGCAATCGGCCACAAGTTGGGGTGGATTACATCACCTACCTGCCTCTCGATCGCAAATCTTGGGCGGAGCGTTTTGTGGGGATCCTGCAGCCCAGTCAAAGTATTTTTGTGAAGTATGACCTTTGGTTCCATCACCTTCAAGCCTTAAAAAGGCGAACCATTCCCACCTATCTGATTGCTGCATCTTTTCGGCCAGGGCAATCCTATTTTTCTTTTTATGGGGCTTTTTTCCGGAGGATGCTAGCGCAAATGGATTGGATTTTTACCCAAAATGAAGCTAGCATTCAGCTTTTGACTTCCCTCAAAATCACCAAAGCTAGCCTTACTGGCGATACGCGATTTGATCGAGTAGCGGCTACAGCTGCCCAGCCCATGGATTTCCCGGCTATTAAAAATTGGATCCAAGGACGACCCACGGTGGTGGTTGGTTCCGCTTGGGAGGAAGACATGAACCTGCTCATACCCCTGATCCAATCGAAACCAGAATGGCTCTGGATCATTGCCCCGCATGCAATCGACGGAGCAGTAATCGATCAATGGGCTAATGCGCTGGGGCTACCCACTCAAAAATATTCCCAATGGAAGGAGAATCAGCCTTCGAAAATCTTGTTTATTGATAATATCGGAATGCTTTCTTCCTTGTACCAATTTGCACACATTGCCTATGTGGGCGGTGGTTTTGGGAAAGGGCTTCACAATATATTAGAACCTTTGGGATTTGGGGCCCCAGTGATTTTTGGAAAACCTAAACGTGCTTCTAAATTCCCAGAGGCTACCCAAAGTCAAGCCGAAGGATGTGGCTTTGCGGTGGCGAGTGCAGAAGAACTTCAAGAAGTTGTAGCCAAACTGGAGCAGCCGGAAGTACATGCCCAAGCTGTATCTGCTGCCCAGCACTGGGTACAGGCAAACCTGGGCGCCGCCACTCGAATTACCGATCACCTAAGGAGAACTACCAAATGAAAGGAAGAGTCATCAAATCTACAGGGAGTTGGTACCTGGTTCATACCGAACAGGGGGTCCTTTCTGCACGCTTGAAAGGAAAGTTTAAGCAAGAGGAGCTCAAGCTGACCAATCCCATAGCCGTAGGCGATTGGGTTGCATTGGAAAAGGAGGAAGGGCAGGAGTCGGCAGTAATCCACGAGATTTTTCCTCGAGACAACTACGTCATTCGAAAGTCCACGCGAAAGCAGCATTTTTCACACATCATTGCCAGCAATATTGACCAGGCCATTTTGGTAATTACAATGAAGAAGCCTAGAACCTCGCTAGGCTTTATTGATCGTTTTTTGGTGGCTACAGAGAGTTATGCTATTCCTACGCTGCTTGTAGTCAACAAGATGGATCAGTTAGAAGGAGAGGATGAAAAAGACTGGCTTCAAGACATTCATGAAATTTATGTGCCGCTCGGCTATCCGGTGGTAGAGGTTTCCGCCTTGCAGGACCAAGACCTTGATGCCAAGTTGCTGCCGTATATTCAAGGCAAATCCAATTTGATTTCAGGACATTCGGGCGTAGGCAAGAGTACCTTACTCAATGCGCTACTGCCTCATGCAAAACAAGAAACCAAGGAGGTGTCTGATTACAGTGCGAAAGGGGTACATACGACCACCTTTGCGGAATTATTTTTCTTGCCAGGCTCAGGAGATCTCATCGATACGCCTGGAATCAAAGAGTTTGGTATTTTGGATGTAGCTGAAGAAGAACTATCCCACTTTTTTCCAGAGATGCGACAGTACCTCGGGCAATGTAAATACAACAATTGTACCCATGTCAATGAACCAGGTTGTGTAGTGCTCTCTAAATTAAACGAAGGATACATCCACCCGTACCGGTACCAGAGTTACCTGAATATCCTAAGTGAAGAGGATAGTCATCGATAAAGTGTTTTGAATCTAGGGCAAATTGGTCTAATTTTCCTTTTCTAAATTCCATCCCATGAGTGAAGTACTGAACCACAAGCAAGTAGGGCAAAAGATCACCCGAATGGCCTATGAAATCTATGAGCGAAATCTCCATGCATCTGCTGGGATCGTAGTGGCAGGAATTACGGGGATGGGCACTACTTTGGGTCACTTACTGGCGACGGAATTGCGAAAGATCTCTCCAATGCAGGTGGAGGAAGTGGAAGTGCTTTTAGATAAGCAGGCTGTATCCACTTCTGAGGTGCAGCTCTCTGCTCCCATTGCCTTAGCGGGCAAGACCATTCTCTTGGTGGACGATGTTCTCAATACGGGAAAAACCTTAGTTTATGCCTTAAAGCCTTTTTTGGGGCAAGAAGTCGAAAAAATGGAAATTGCCGTGTTGGTCAATCGTAGCCATGGCCTTTTTCCCGTGAAGCCCGATTACACGGGTTTTGAATTAGCAACCACCTTCAATGAACACATCCGGGTGGATTTTTCTGAAAACAACTATTCGGTTCATCTTCTTTAAGTTTTATGTCGATTCATTCCTCTGCTTCTGTGAAGCGCATCACCACCCACACGCTTCAAGAAATGAAGCAGCGCGGAGAAAAAATTTCCATGTTGACTGCCTATGATTTTTCAATGGCTAAGATTGTGGATGCGGCAGGTATGGACATTATTCTGGTGGGAGATTCGGCTTCCAATGTGATGGCGGGACATGAAACCACCCTCCCTATCACCTTGGATCAGATGATCTACCATGCCTCGGCAGTGGTGCGGGCCGTAAAAAGGGCCTTTGTGGTTGTGGACATTCCTTTTGGTAACTACCAAGGAAATAGCTCAGAAGCACTCCGCTCTGCGATCCGGATCATGAAGGAGTCTGGTGCCCATGCTGTCAAAGTGGAGGGAGGAGCTGAAATCAAAGAATCAGTTGCACGAATATTAAGTGCTGGAGTCCCTGTGATGGGGCATTTGGGCTTGACCCCTCAGTCAATTTATAAGTTTGGTACCTATGCCGTTCGGGCCAAAGAGGAAGAAGAGGCCGAAAAGCTATTGGAAGATGCCAAGCTATTGGAAGCTTGCGGATGCTTTGCACTAGTATTGGAAAAAATTCCTGCTGCCTTAGCAAAGCGCGTAGCCAAGGCCCTTACCATTCCCGTTATTGGAATAGGTGCGGGTCCAGATGTGGATGGTCAGGTATTGGTCATGCACGACATGCTTGGAATTACTCAGGAGTTTAAGCCACGATTTTTGCGGGCTTATGCGGATCTCAATCAAATCATGACCCAGGCTTTTCAGCAATACATTTCGGATGTGAAAACGAAGGATTTCCCCAACTCTTCCGAGAGTTATTGATTTGTCGCCTAGCCCTCCAATCATGAATTAGTATTCCGAATACTATCCTTTTTTCTCTGCGTCAACTATTTTCTAGGCGGAATTTTTGAGGTGTGCATCCACCCGAAGAATAAAGTCACTCAAGACATTCATGTAGTTGATGAAGGCATCGTAGGGCGTATCGTAAGGGCTGAAATACTCATGCACCGACCCATCTGAGAAGAACTTGGTACAGATGTAATAAAAGTGATCGGAAGTCTGTAGGTATTCCCAATCTCGAATTAGATCTGGATCTTGAACTTTCCGAATTTTCTTTTCCAGTTCATACAACCGATCAAAGGCCTCGTCTTGCATGTCATTGCCAAGCCAGGCAGTAAGGTCACGCTCTTCATCCGCCCAAGAGATCGGGTTAGGCACATGGATGCTTCCCACTGCAGGTAAGGCAGCTAGTACTTCAGATGGGGTAGAAAAGGTAAAGTTGGACTGAGTAAAAATGGCCTCTGGGAGGTGACGCATGAAATCAAAAATGCCTGTTTCAGCCCACTGGTGCTCCCCAAAAGTTTCGTAATCCATAAATAGGTTGACCACAGGCTCTTCTTTGGGAAGAGCATTGAGCCAAGACACAAACTTGTCCGTGCTGAGTGGAAAGTCTCCCCAGGTTTTATCTCCAAATCGAAACGCGATGTCATCCGATAAGCGGAAATTTTTCAACAATACCTTCAGGTTTGGCTTCAGTGCATTCGAATAGACGTAGTTGGGACTTTTCCAGCCCAAAACATGCTTTGCGCCTTCGGTCAGGATTCCTTTAAAGCCTAATTCTTCTACCAAAGCGCCGATTTGATCGGAATAAATCAATTCTGTATTTCTAAAAACACTTGGGCTGTAGCCATTGAATAGCGCCTTGATTCTGTCCTGATGCTTGTGGACTAGGGATGCAAACTCCTCCTTGCTTTTGAGAGCTGCAAGAGAGTGCGAGTAGGTTTCATTGAGAAGTTCCACATGCCCTGTAGCCACCAAGCGTTGGAAGCTTTCCAGCACATCGGGAGCATAGGCTTCTAGTTGGTCCAAGAAGGTACCGGAGATGGAAAATGCAACCTTGAATCTGCCCTCATAGCGTTGAATCAGTTCCAATAGAAGGGAATTCATAGGTAGGTAGCATTTCTGTGCTACTTTTCGAATGACATTCCGATTGAGGTAATCGTTCCAATAGTAATGGTCCTCCCCGATGTCAAAAAAACGGTAGGGCTTGAGCCGAAAGGGTTGATGGACCTGGAAATAAAAACAGACAGTTCTCATGCGCGTTGAGCTAAAGTTTTTTCGTAAACAGTCACAAGTTTGGCAGCGACATGCTCCCATTTCAATTTTTTCAATTCATCTGCTCCTAACTCGGTAAACATTCGAGCGATACTTTGATAGTGCAGCAATCCAAAAATGGCATCAGCCATTGCGTCTACATCCCAAAAATCAATTTTGATGGCGTTGTTCAGCACCTCTGCTACCCCCGATTGCTTGGAGATGATCACGGGTGTATTGTGCCGTACCGCCTCCAATGGCGCAATGCCGAAGGGTTCGGAAACCGAAGGCATGACATACACGTCGCTGATGGCATACATGTGATCGACATCGTC
>JACCDT010914264.1_pt1 | contig 16506 bp, 15 predicted proteins | sample 7446291 | NCBI WGS metagenome assembly JACCDT01 (sample SAMN15323446, study PRJNA562643) | freshwater metagenome | isolation source: river surface water | place: USA:Blue River Watershed | collected 2017-08-17 | reverse complement strand
GTCGAGATTTGCGGGATGTTGAATCGTTCTTTGATATAGGAAGCCTGGGTACCCTTGCCGGCACCGGGCGCTCCCAACAGGATGAGCCGCATCGTAAATCCTTAAACTAATTTTTATCTCTGACTGCCGGGTAGGGAATCCGCTGGGCGATGAGGTTCACGGCCGGGATTCCGGGCAGCGCGGCGGTATTGTCTCCCAATTACCTTGCCCGAAACTTACCACAGAATGACAGGCCTACCCAGAATTGGCAGGCGACGCGTGACACCGGCGCGCGTTGACAGGCCTCAAGCGGCAAACAGGCGACGCACCCGTTCGAGGTCTTCCGGCGTATCGACGCCGGGAGCCGGCGCTTCATCGACCACATGCACGGCCATGCGATGGCCATTCCACAGCACTCGCAACTGTTCGAGCGCTTCGATGCGCTCGATCGATGACGGCGGCAACGACGGATACCGCTGCAGGAAAGACTGGCGATACGCATAAATGCCGACATGCCGCAATGCGACATAGTCTTTCGGCATCATCGTGCGATCAAGTGCAAAAGCATCGCGATGCCAAGGCAGCGGCGCGCGCGAGAACAGCAAGGCGTCGCCGCGCGCATCGAGCACGACCTTCACCACATTGGGGTTGAACAGGTCATCGACCGATGGAATCGGATGGGCGGCCGTCGCAACCGGCGCTTCGACACGCACACGCGCGGCACAGGCATCGATCAGTGCCGGATCAATCAGCGGCTCGTCGCCCTGAACGTTGACGATCACGGCATCCTCGGGCAGGCCGACGGCCGCGGCGACTTCGGCGATACGGTCGGTGCCCGACGGATGGTCCGCACGGGTCATGCGGACTTCGATGCCATGCGCGGCACAGGCTGCCATCACGTCAGCGTGATCAGTGGCGACGATTACGCGTGCCGCCGACGATTGCGCTGCGCGCTCGGCGACCCGGACGACCATGGGCTTGCCAGCGATATCGGCCAGCGGTTTGTCCGGCAGGCGCGTGGACGCCATACGGGCGGGGATGATGACAGTGAACGACATCGGCCGCAGAACGGATTGATCAGGACGCTGCGCCGGAAGCCGGTGCCGCGTTCATGTCGCGCGCTTCCTCGGCCCACATGATCGGGATCCCATCGCGAATCGGATAGGCGAGGCGATCGGGATTGCAGATCAGTTCCTGCGCGTCCTTGTCGTATTTCAGGGGCCCCTTGCACAAGGGGCAGACCAGGATGTCAAGCAGTCGGGTATCCACGCAATTTCTCCACGATGTTATCGGCCAGCGGCCCGGCGATGCTGGCGCGCACAGGCACGACCCATAAGCGGGGATCGGCGCGCAGCTTCGCGTTGCGCGCGCATTTTACTGCATCCTTCTCGGTGATCAGGATCACGTCGGCATCGATCCCGCCAAACGGATTGCCGGCAAAATCATGATGGTCGGGCAACGGCAGCGTCACCGACAGCGGCACGCCGCGCGCGGCCAGCATGTCGAAAAAGCGCTGCGGGTGGCCGATGCCGGCAGCGGCGGCGACACGCCTTCCGTCATTCAGCGCCCCCAGTGGCATGCGCTGCCCGCGATCAGCCAGTTGCTCGATGTGCGCGCCTTGCAAATGCATCGTGTAGCGATGCGCGCCGTGCGCCTCGACGCCATTGAGTACGTAAAAATCAGCGCGACGCGATGCGGGCTCGCGCAGCGGCCCGGCCGGCAGCAACCAGCCATTGCCGACGCCGCGTACATCCGACAGCTGCAGCTCGATCTGGCGCCCCAGCGCGTAATGCTGGAGTCCATCGTCGGCAATGATTACGTCGACCTCCGGATGCAGCGCAAGCAAGCGACGTGCTGCCCACACGCGATTGCGCCCGACCAGCACGGGCGCGCTGCTGCGCGCAGCGATCAGCAAGGGCTCGTCGCCGACCTCGCTGGCCGTGCTTCCCGCCCTGACTTCGACAATCTCGTCGGATTCCCGCCCGTAGCCGCGCGAGATCACGCCGGGATGAAAGCCTCGCTCGCGCAAGCTCTCGACCAGCCAGATCGTGAACGGCGTCTTGCCTGTGCCGCCGACAAAGATGTTGCCGACCACGATCACCGGCACCGGCAGCGTCACCTGCCGCAAAATGCCCAAGGCATACATCAGCCGTCGCAGGCCGGTCAGCACGCCGTAAACGGCCGACAACGGCAGCAGCGACACCGCGAACCAGCCGCGTCGGCGCCACTCGCGCGTCAACAAGCCTTCGAGCTTGCCGCCCTGAGGCGCTGCCAGCTGTGCCACGGTCGCCTTTTCCGGAGTTGCGTTTGCAGTCGTCATTGCGTGCCCGGGCTGCCTTTCATGCCTTGGGTCGCGAAGTTGAGCCGGCTCATGCCCGCCATGCGTGCCGCCTCCATCACATTGACCACCGATTGGTGGGTCGCCAGCGCATCGGCGTGTACCTCCACCATCACATCAGTCCGTCCGCGTGCCGCTTCTTTCAATGCCAGCGCGAGCGACGATGCATCGCGCCCGTCGATGCGGCGATTGCCTATCGCAAAGCGACCTTCGGCATCCACGGCCACGCGCACCACCTCGGGCAGTTGCTGTTTCTGGCTGGAGTCGGCCGTCGGCAAGCTCACGCGCAGCGCACTGACCTTGCTGAATGTGGTGCTGACCATCAGGAAGATCAAGATCACCAGCAGTACATCGATGAAGGCAATCAGGTTGACCTCGGGCCGATCGCGTTCGCGTCCCTTGCGGAAGTCCATGTCAGTCGCGCACGCCGTTGAGAGCATCGACGAAATGCACCGCCTGCTGCTCCATGTCGACCACGAAGTCATCGACCTTCGCATGAAAATGGCGGTGGAACACCAGCGATGGCATCGCAACCGCGAGGCCGAAGGCCGTGTTGTAGAGCGCGACCGAAATGCCGTGCGCAATGCGCATCGGATCGCCCCCACCCGCATCTTGCGCGCCGAACAGCTCGATCATGCCGATCACGGTGCCAAACAAACCCATCAGCGGTGCCAGCGTCGCAATGGTGCCCAGGGTCGTCAAATACCGGCCGAGCTGATGCGCGACGGCACGACCGGCTTCCTCGATGGCCTGCCGCATCACCTCGCGCGGCGCGCCGACGTTGCGCAGTCCGGCAGCCAGCACGCGGCCCAGCGGCGAGTTCTGCTCCAGCTGGCGCAGCACCTCGGCATCGGCGCGGCCACCGCGCGCGACTGCGATTGCCTCAGCGAGCAGGCTGGTCGGCAGAACTCTCACAGGCCGCAGGTACAATGCGCGCTCGACGATGACCGTCAATGCAATGACGGAAGCAGCGAGCAAGAACCAGATGGGCCAGCCGGCGGCCTGGATGATGGCGTACAAGAGGAAATCCCCGTATGGATGGAATCAACGGTTGCAGACTGTATCCGCTTCACTGCCCCCGGGCAAGGAATCTGCAATCGGCTGCCATGGCGATCCCGTTTGGCGCACTGGTGTGGCAAATCTCGGCGTGCAGGGAGTCATCTGCGTCAGCATGACCTGCCACAAACAGCCGTCCATGGTCGATGTCAGGTCAAAACCATCGTTGTTCACATCTGTTGTGGATAACTTTGTGGGCAAGCTGCCGCAGGCTTCGCAAAGTCCTTGATTCATAAGCATTTTTCCTAGCTGCCTCAGAATCAGGCAAACAAGGTTTTCTTTTAATAATCAATGGCTTACCTCAAACCCCCTTCTTCCCGCATCGAAAGTCTTCGAGTTCCTGCCGCTTCCCCCCTTGCAGGCAATAATGTGGAAAGACAGCACAACGCTGAATGCCGCCATGGAATTTGACCCGCCCGATTCGCTGCCTCGCCCGGCTTCGCCCCCGGCCATTGTCCGCCCCGAAATACTGACGGTTTCCCAGTTGAACCAAGCCGTGTCCCGGCTGCTGGAGCGCAGCTTCCCGCTAGCGTGGATTTCGGGCGAGATCTCGAACTTCACCCGGGCCGCATCCGGCCACTGGTACTTCACCCTGAAAGACACCGGCGCCCAGGTGCGGGCGGTGATGTTCCGCGGTCGCGCTCAGCACGTGGATTTCGCGCCACGCGAGGGCGACAAGATTGAAGTGCGTGCGACCGTCAGCCTGTACGCGCCTCGCGGCGACTTCCAGCTCAATGTCGAAACCATGCGTCGCGCCGGCGTGGGCAACCTGTATGAAGCCTTCCTCCGGCTGAAGGCCCAGCTGGCCGCCGAAGGATTGTTCGACCCGGCCCGCAAGCGTGAGCTGCCGGCATTCCCGCGCACTGTCGGCATCGTCACCAGCCCGCAGGCTGCCGCCCTGCACGACATGATCACGGCGTTTCGCCGGCGCGCGCCGCATGTGCAGCTGGTGCTGTATCCGACGCTGGTGCAGGGCGAGGCGGCGGCCGCGCAGATCGCGCAAGCCATCGCCACGGCATCCGCACGCGCCGAGTGTGACGTTCTGATCGTGGGCCGTGGCGGCGGCAGCCTCGAAGACCTGTGGTGCTTCAATGATGAACGCGTTGCGCGGGCCATCGCTGCGTGCCCGGTCCCGGTGATCTCGGGCGTCGGCCATGAGACGGATTTCACGATCGCCGATTTCGTCGCCGACCTGCGCGCGCCGACACCGACCGCCGCCGCCGAACTGGCCGCCACGTCCCGTGCCGACTGGCTGGCCGAACTCGGCCAGCATGCCGATGGCATCGATGCCGCGATGCGCAGGCAGCTCAATGAAAGCACGCAGACCCTGGATTGGCTTGCACGCCGAGTGCAAGGGCCGGAGGCGGCGATCAGCCGGCACCGGCTGAAGCTTGATGCGCTGGCGGCGCGTCTGCAGCGCGCGACCGATACGCCGCTGTCCAACGTTCGTTTCAGGCTCGCGCAATCCGCACGGCGGCTGCAACATGCCTTGCCGGACACGCGGCTGATGCGCACCCAACTCGATGCCCGCAGCGAGAAGCTGGCTGCAGGTTTCCAGGCTTGCCGGGTCGCGGCGGGACACCGTCTGTCAGCCATCGGCGCGCAACTGGACTTGCTGGCGCCACAGCGCACACTGGAGCGCGGCTATGCGATCGTGCAGGATGAGCAGGGGCGGGTGTTGCGGGACACGGCCCAACTGAAGGCGCCGCAAACCCTGCACCTGAAACTGGCGTCCGGCAGCTCGAAGATCAGCATCAACAAGGTCACGCCGGAAAGCGACTGAAAGCGCATGACCGGCAAGCCATCATATCCGTCCACGCCGCGCAGGCATTGTGCCGCCGGCGGCGGTCTCACCTCCCCTTTGCACGTCGGTCGATAACGCTGCCGGGGCTCACAACGCCATGGGCGGGTTAGGCTATACTTCGCCGGGATTTACAAAGGAGCAAGGCCACGAGTCTTCCTCCATCAACTATAAATAATCATCAATCTGAATTCTGAATCTACTGGAGGATTTATGGCAGCTATTCTGCAATCCCTGGGCCGCACCGTCATCGCCGGCCTCGTCATTCTGATCCTGCTGGTGCTGATCGCCAGCAGCGTGTCCGGCGCCGGTCCGGTCATGAGCCATGCCTGGGGCCAGTTCTTCATGCGTTGGCTGCACGTGCTGTCGGGCGTGATGTGGATCGGCCTGCTCTGGTATTTCAACTTCGTGCAAATTCCGTCGATGCCGAAGATCCCCGACGAGCAAAAGCCGGCGATCGGCAAGGTCATCGCACCGACCGCACTGTTCTGGTTCCGTTATGCCGCGCTGGCGACCGTCATCACCGGCCTGCTGCTGGCCTGGATGAATGGCTACCTGGCTGCCGCGCTCGGCCTGCAGCAAGGTGTGCACGCGATTGGCATCGGCATGTGGCTGGCGCTGGTGATGGCTTTCAACGTCTGGTTCATCATCTGGCCGAACCAGAAGAAAGCGCTCGGCATCGTCACCGTCGAAGCCGACGAAAAGGCCAAGGCCGCCCGCATGGCCATGCTCACCTCGCGCGTCAACACCATGCTGTCGATCCCGATGCTGTACATGATGGTCGCGCAACAGAACGGCGGCCTGTAAAACTGACCGCTTCAACGAAAATCCCGCGCCAAGGCGCGGGATTTTTTTTGCCCGGACTCCCCCGGGCGCGTGCATCAGAACGGGTTTGCGCCCGGCACAAGGCCAGCCGCCGGCACAGCGCCTTACAAGGCATTCACCGGAATGCGCAGATAACTGATGCCATTCTCATCCTTCGGCGGCATCTCGCCGGCACGGATGTTGACCTGCACCGACGGCAGAATCAGCACCGGCATGTCCAGCGTCGCATCGCGTTTGGTGCGCATGTCGACGAACTGCTGTTCCGAAATGCTGTCGTTGATGTGGATGTTCTTCTGCCGCTGCTCGCGCACGGTCGTCTCGAAATTCACCGGGCGGTCGTTGGGCGGGTAGTCGTGGCACATGAACAGGCGGGTGTCCTCCGGCAGGCTCAGGATCTTCTTTACCGACTTGTACAGCGTCTTGGCATCGCCGCCGGGGAAGTCGCAGCGCGCCGTACCCACATCCGGCATGAACATCGTGTCACCGACAAACACGGCATCGCCGATCTGGTAGGCGACACAAGCCGGCGTATGGCCGGGCACATACAGCGTGCGGCCGGTGAGTGCGCCGATAGCAAAGGTCTCTTCATCCTTCAGCAAGTAGTCGAATTGCGCACCATCGGTGCTGAAGCCATGCTCCAGATTGAAGATGCCCTTGAAGACCTTTTGAACGGTGGTGATATGGTGGCCGATCGCGGTGCGGCCACCGAGCTTGAGCTTCAGATAAGGCGCGGCCGTGATGTGATCCGCATGCGCGTGGGTTTCGAGGATCCACGCGACTGTCAGCTGCTTCTGATGAACGAAGTCGATTACCTTGTCAGCCGAAGTTGTACTGGTTCGGCCCGACTTCGGGTCATAGTCGAGCACTGAGTCGATGATCGCGCAGGGGCCCCCCTCTTTTTCGTAAACCACATAGGTCACAGTCCAGGTGGCGGGATCGAAGAACCCCTGAACTTGGGGCTTCACGGCGGATGCAGGCATGGCTATTCTCCTCAGGCAACAACATTGACCAACAGTTTATTGAAATATATAATATCACCGCATTAATTCAAAAAACAAGACCAACATCCGTCGACGCCCCACTCGCCGGCGGCAACCCGGAGGACACCATGGCCGTCACACCTACACGTCACAACGACGCGTTCAGCACCGCCCCGCAAATCAGTCCGGAAGACCTCGCACAGATTGCTGCGATGGGCTTCAAGACCGTGATCAACAATCGTCCTGATGGGGAGGGTGGCGCCGAACAACCGGCCAGTGCCCAGATTCAGTCGGCGGCTGCACAGGCCGGTCTCGTGTATGCGCACCTGCCGGTCATCAGCGGCCAAATCACGGATGCGCAAGCCCGCCAGTTCGCCGAATTGCTGGCCAAATGCCCGAAGCCGGCGCTCGCTTTCTGCCGCAGCGGTGCCCGCTCGCAGAACCTGTACCGGATGGCCAGCGGCCAGGTACCCGCCGTCTCGCCAACCGCCACCGGCGCCGCTTCTGCCTGCAACTGGGGCGACACCCACGACATCCTGATCATCGGCGGCGGTGCGGCCGGCATCTCGCTGGCAGCCAGCCTGCTCAAGCGCCAGCCCAACCTGCAAATCTCCATCGTCGAGCCGCGCGACAAACATTACTACCAGCCGGCCTGGACGCTGGTCGGAGCGGGCGCGTTTGATCCGAAGGCCACCGAGCGCGACATGGCGTCGGTCATGCCCAAGGGCGTGACGTGGATTCGCGCCGCCGCGACCGGTTTCGACCCGGAACAGCGCAAGGTGATGCTCAGCACAGGCAATGCAATCAGCTACCAGAACCTGGTGGTCGCCCCGGGCCTGCAGCTCAACTGGAACGCGATCCCCGGCCTCGAAGCCACGCTGGGCAAGAACGGTGTCACCTCCAATTACCGCTTCGACCTCGCGCCTTACACCTGGTCACTGGTCAAGTCCCTGAAGAAAGGGCGCGCGATCTTCACGCAGCCGCCGATGCCGATCAAATGCGCCGGCGCGCCGCAGAAAGCGATGTATCTGTCCTGTTTCGAATGGGAGCAGCAAGGCGTGCTGAAGGACATCGAGGTCGATTTCCATAACGCCGGTGCCGTGCTGTTCGGCGTGGCGACCTTCGTTCCACCGCTGATGAACTACGTCCATCGCTACGGCGCGAACCTGCAATTCAACTCGAAGCTGGTGGCTGTCGACGGCGACAGCAAGACCGCGTGGTTTGAAGAGAAGGATGCGGCCGGCAACGCGACGCGCGTCGAGAAGAAATTTGATTTCCTGCACGTGGTGCCGCCGCAAAGCGCGCCGGACTTCGTGCGCGAAAGCTCGCTGGCCAATGCGGAGGGCTGGGTGGATGTCGACCAGACCACGCTGCGCCATGTGCGCTATCCGGAAATCTTCAGCCTCGGCGATGTCTGCTCGTCGCCGAATGCGAAGACCGCCGCTGCCGCGCGCAAGCAAGTCGTCGTGGTCGCGGAAAACCTGCTCGCGGCGCGCAGCGGCGAGCCCATGCCGACCCGCTATGACGGCTATGGCTCCTGCCCGCTGACGGTGGAAAAGGGCAAGATCGTGCTGGCCGAGTTCGGCTTCGGTGGCAAGCTGCTGCCGACCTTCCCGCTCGACCCGACCGTACCGCGCCGCTCGGCCTGGATCCTGAAGAAGGACATCCTGCCGGCGATCTACTGGGACGTGATGCTCAAAGGCCGCGAGTGGCTCGCGCGTCCGGTTCCGGGCTGACAGGCTGAGCGCCAACCATGCGCAAACTGCTCCCCTCATGGTTCACCGGCTACCAGCATGCGTGGCTGGCCGGCGACCTGACCGCCGGCATGGTGGTCACGGTGATGCTGATCCCGCAGAGCCTCGCTTACGCGATGCTTGCGGGCCTGCCGCCCGAAGTCGGACTGTACGCGAGCGTACTGCCGCTGTTTGCGTATGCATTGTTCGGCAGCAGCATGGCGCTGGCGGTCGGCCCGGTGGCCGTCGCCTCGCTGATGACGGCCAGCGCGCTGGGGCAGTTGTCACCGCTGGTGTCGCAAGGCACGCCGGAGTATCTGGCGATGGCAATCCTGCTCGCGCTGCTGTCGGGCGTGATGCTGTTCGTCGCCGGCCTGTTGCGCATGGGCTTTCTAGCCCATTTCCTCAGCCACCCGGTCATCAGCGGCTTCATTTCAGGCTCGGCCATACTGATCACGGTCGGCCAGCTGAAATACCTGCTCGGGGTGCCGCTGCCCTCGGGCAGCATTCTCAAAACGCTGTCGGCATTGCCCCAGCAACTGCCCCATTTGAATGTAACGACCGCGGCGATCGGCATCGCCGCCGTGGTGTTCCTGCTGTTCTCGCGCCTGTATCTGGGCAAACTGTTGAAACACATCGGCGTGCCCGAGAAAGCCGCCGACCTCGTCACCAAGCTGGCGCCCATGGCCGCCGTGATCGTATCCACGGCTGTGGTCGCGCATTACGGGCTCGACCAGTCGGCCGCCGTGTCTATCGTCGGCCAAGTGCCGTCCGGACTGCCGGCGCTGGCACTGCCTTCACTGGACTGGCACGCAGCGACGGCGCTGGTGGTGCCGGCGGCACTGATCTCGCTGGTCGGCTTCGTCGAGAGCGTGTCGGTCGCGCAATCGCTGGGCTTTAAACGCGGCCAGCGCATCGATCCGAACCGCGAATTGCTCGGCATCGGCGCAGCCAACATCGCCAGCGCGCTGTCAGGCGGCTATCCGGTCACGGGCGGCTTTGCGCGCTCGGTGGTGAATTTCTCGGCCGGGGCGCAGACGCCGGCAGCCGGCATGATATCGGCCGTGCTGATGGCGGTCGTGATCGCCGGCTTCACCGGCGGCTTCCATTACCTGCCGCACGCGGTGCTGGCGGCGACCATCATCGTTGCCGTCACGGCGCTGATCGACATCGACAGCCTGGTCGAAGCCTGGCACTACGACAAAGGCGATGCCATGTCGCTGCTGCTCACCTTCCTCGGCGTGATTTTCCTGGGCGTCGAAGAAGGCATCCTGCTCGGCGTCGTGCTGTCGCTGGCGGTGCTGGTGTGGCGCAGCAGCCATCCGCATATGGCGGTGGTCGGCCGCGTGCCGGGCACCGAGCACTTCCGCAACATCGACCGCCATCAGGTCGAAACCCTGCCGGGACTGGTCGCGCTGCGCATCGATGAAAGCCTGTACTTTGCGAATGCCCAGGTGCTCGAATCCAAAGTCGAGTGGCTGGTCCAGACGCATCCGGGCACACGCTGTATACTGCTGATCCTGTCGGCAGTGAACCAGCTCGATAGCACTGCGCTGGGGATACTGACCGAGCTCGAGAAGAGCCTCGCGTCGCGCAACATCAGCCTGCAATTTTCCGAAGTCAAGGGACCTGTCCTTGACCGCCTGCGCCCCACACCACTGGGGGAACGCATGAGAAATCGGATCTACCTCAGCACGCACCAGGCCTTCGTGGCTCATACCGACAGCGCCGTGACCGCCTGAAGCCCGTCCTTCAGTCGAACCCGGCAGCAACCGCTCGACTGAAAGACAGACTCCATGGCATTCGATGCACTCTGGCTGGCCCGCCTGCAATTCGCATTCACGGTCAGCTTCCATATCATTTTCCCTGCATTTTCGATCGGCCTCGCTAGTTATCTGGCGGTGCTCAATGGCCTGCACTTGCTCACCGGTCGCCCGGTGTTCCAGAACCTGTTCGACTACTGGAAAAAAATCTTTGCCGTCGCTTTCGGCATGGGCGTGGTGTCCGGCATCGTGATGAGCTACCAGGTCGGCACCAATTGGGCAGTGTTCTCAGACAAGGTCGGCCCGGTGCTGGGCCCGATGATGGGCTATGAAGTGTTGTCGGCCTTCTTCCTGGAAGCCGGCTTCCTCGGCGTGATGCTGTTCGGGCGCGAGCGCGTCGGCCCGAGGCTGCATTTCTTCGCCACCGCGATGGTCGCACTCGGCACTTTCATGTCGGCGTTCTGGATCCTGTCGGTCAACAGCTGGATGCAGACACCGGCTGGTTACGCCACCAATGAAGCAGGCCAGTTCATCGTCACCGACTGGATGGCGGTCATCTTCAACCCGTCCTTCCCGTACCGGCTGGTGCACATGCTGCTCGCAGCCTACCTGACGACGGCCTTCGTGGTGGGTGCTGTCGGCGGCCTGCACTTGCTGAAGGCGCGCAAGAGCGGCGCCGCCAATGCCGGGGCGCGCACCATGTTCTCGATGGCGATGTGGATGATTGTCTGCACTGCGCCGCTGCAGATCGCGGCCGGCGACTTCCACGGCCTGAACACGCTGGAACACCAGCCGGCCAAGATCGCCGCGATGGAAGGCCATTTCGAATCGCATGCAGGCGCGCCGCTGATCCTGTTCGGTCTGCCGAACGCTGACGAAGAGCGCGTGGACGCGAAAATCGCGATACCCAAGCTCGGCAGCCTCATCCTGAAGCACGATGCCGACGGCATCGTGAAGGGACTGAAGGAATGGGCACCGGAAGACCGTCCGCCGGTCACGGTGCTGTTCTGGAGTTTCCGCGTGATGGTGGGCATCGGCATGGCGATGCTCGGCATCGGCCTGTGGAGCCTGTGGCAGCGCGCGCGCCGCCGGCTGTATGACGCGCCCTGGCTGCATCGTGCCGCGCTGCTGATGGGCCCGAGCGGCTTCATCGCCGTGATCGCCGGCTGGATCACCACCGAAGTCGGGCGTCAGCCCTACACCGTGTACGGCCTGCTGCGCACCGCGCAATCGGTATCGGCGATCGATTCGCCGGCCGTCGGCGCATCGCTGCTGGCCTTCATCGTTGTCTACTTCTCGCTGTTCGGCATCGGCACCTATTACATCCTGCGGCTGATGTCGCGCGCGCCGTCCGAGCATGAGCCGGGCCTGGCGGCGAAGGAACCAATCCGTGCGGCCGGCATCATGCCATCGCCGGTGATTACATCGGCCGAAGGGAGCAACTGATCATGCCCATGACTTTCGACCTGCCCCTGATCTGGGCCGGCCTGATCGCCTTTGCAGTGCTGGCCTATGTGATCCTCGACGGCTTCGACCTCGGGGTCGGCATCCTGTTCCTGTTCGTCAAGGGCGAACAGAACCGTGACCAGATGATGAATTCGGTCGCGCCGGTGTGGGACGGCAACGAGACCTGGCTGGTGCTAGGTGGCGGCGGCCTGTTCGCCGTGTTCCCGCTCGCGTATGCGGTCATCATGCCGGCGCTGTATGCGCCGATCATTGCGATGCTGCTGGCGCTGGTGTTCCGCGGTGTCGCGTTCGAATTCCGCTGGAAGACCGAGCGCAAATACCTGTGGGACTGGGCCTTCACGGTCGGCTCGACCGCTGCAGCCTTCTTCCAGGGCATTGCGCTGGGCGCCTTTGTGCAAGGCATCCCGGTCGCCGGCCGCGCCTACAGCGGCGGCTGGTGGGACTGGCTGACGCCGTTCTCGCTGACTACCGGCGTCGCGCTCGTGATCGGATACGCACTGCTGGGCGCGACCTGGCTGATCTGGAAGACTGATGGCGAAGTGCAGGAACGCTCGGTGAAGTTCGCCTGGATCTCGGGGGTGCTGACGCTGGCCCTGATCGGCATTGTCAGCCTGTGGACGCCATTCCTCAACGAGCAGTTCCAGGCACGCTGGTTCGCGTGGCCGCAGGGCTTGTACGTGATGCCGGTGCCGACGCTGGTGCTGGGCTGCGCGATCGCCCTGTATGTCGGTCTGCGCGATCGGCGCGAACTGATGCCCTTCATCGCGTCGCTCGGCCTGTTCGTGCTGTCCTTCATTGGCCTGTGTATCAGCTTCTATCCGCACATCGTGCCGTCGTCAGTGACGATCTGGGAAGCGGCGGCGCCGGACAACAGCCTGCGCTTCCTGCTCGTCGGCGCGTCGCTGCTGCTGCCGATGATCCTCGCGTATACCTTCTATTCGTACTGGGTGTTCCGCGGCAAGGTGAACGCCGGTGGCGGCTATCACTGATACGCACGACGGCGGTCGCGCTAGTTGAATGATGCTAGTTGAATGATGAAAGATTTCGCAAGAAAGCTGGGATGGTTCGTGCTGCTCTGGGCGCTGTCGGTGGCCGCGCTCGGGGTGGTCGCGATGCTGATCCGCTGGACGTTGCGATAGTCGCGAGCCACTTAAGCCGCTGTCAGAAGAACGCCTGTATGCCCGTCTGCGCACGTCCAAGGATCAGCGCATGCACGTCGGCCGTGCCCTCGTAGGTGTTCACCACCTCGAGATTCACGACGTGGCGGATCACGCCGAATTCGTCGCTGATGCCATTGCCACCCAACATGTCACGCGCGGTGCGCGCAATGTCGAGCGCCTTGCCGGCTGAGTTGCGCTTCATGATGGACGTGATCTCGACCGCCGCCGTGCCCTCGTCCTTCATGCGACCAAGGCGGATACACCCTTGCAGCGCCAGCGCAATCTCGGTCTGCATGTCGGCCAGCTTCTTTTGCACCAGTTGGTTGGCCGCCAGCGGACGGCCGAACTGTTTGCGGTCCAGCGTGTACTGGCGCGCGGTATGCCAGCAGAATTCGGCGGCGCCCATCGCGCCCCAGGCGATGCCATAGCGTGCCGAGTTCAGGCAGGTGAACGGCCCTTTCAGGCCCTTCACATCCGGGAAACGATTTTCATCCGGCACGAACACGCGGTCCATCACGACTTCACCGGTGACTGACACGCGCATGCCCATCTTGCCCTGAATCTTCGGTGCGGACAGGCCCTTCATGCCTTTCTCGAGGATGAAGCCGCGGATGTCGCCCTCGTCGTCCTTGGCCCAGATCACGAACACATCGGCCAGCGGGCTGTTGGTGATCCACATCTTTGCGCCCGTCAGCTCGTAGCCGCCGGCGACCTTCTTCGCGCGTGTTTCCATGCTGCCCGGGTCGGAGCCATGGTTGGGTTCGGTCAGGCCGAAGCAGCCGATCAGCTCGCCGCTGGCCAGACCCGGCAGGTATTTCTGCTTCTGCGCTTCGCTGCCGAATTCGAAAATCGGCACCATCACCAGCGAACTCTGCACGCTCATCACCGAGCGGAAGCCAGAGTCGACGCGTTCGATCTCGCGCGCGATCAGTCCGTAGCTGACATAGTTGAGGCCGGCGCCGCCGTACTGGGTCGGAATGGTCGGGCCGAACAGGCCGAGCTCGCCCATTTCACGGAACAGGCCGACGTCGAATTTTTCATGCCGGAAGGACTCCAGCACGCGCGGCATCAGCTTGTCCTGCGAGTACGCATGCGCGGCGTCGCGCACCATGCGCTCGTCGGCGGTCAGCTGCTGGTCGAGCAGTAACGGGTCTTCCCAGTGGAACTGCGGATTGGCCATGATTTTGGTGACAGTTGAAGGACAGGATGAAAACGGCAAGCGGGCCCGGGATCAGTCCGGGCCCGCTGCAGATTTTAGCGGATGCGAGCCACCAGCTCGCCGATGATGCCGCGCCGGAAGGACAGCACGCAGATCACGAAAATCAGGCCGGTGACCATGGTTACCGACTCGCCGATGGTGTTGAACCATTCGACCGACGTGACAGCCGCCAGCCAGCTGCCGAAGTCGCCGAGCTTGTTCTCGAGCGCGATGATGATGATGGCGCCGATCACGGGGCCGAACAGCGTGCCCATGCCGCCGACCAAAGTCATCAGCACCACCAGGCCCGACATTGACCAGTGCACATCGGTCAGCGTGCCAAAGCCGAGCACCACCGCCTTGGTCGCGCCGGCGAGCCCGGCCAGCGCCGCCGACAGCACGAAGGCCATCAGCTTGTAGCGGTCGGCGTCATAGCCGAGCGAGGTGGCGCGCGGTTCATTTTCGCGTACCGCCTTCAAGACCTGCCCGAACGGCGAATGAACGATGCGCACGATCAGCAGGAAGGCGGCGACCACGATGGCCAGCACCACGTAATACATGGTGAGGTCATTGCCGAGGTTGATGATGCCCAGCAGCTTGCCGCGCGGGACGGATTGCAGCCCGTCCTCGCCACCGGTGAACGGCGCTTGCAGGAATACGAAGAACAACATCTGCGCCAGCGCCAGCGTGATCATCGTGAAGTAGATGCCCTGACGCCGGATCGCCAGGCCGCCGATCACATAGCCCAGCGCAGCCGCAAACGCGGTGCCGATCAGGATGCCAAGCTCGAACGGTACGCCCCATACTTTCAACGCATGGCCGGCGATATAGGACGCGCCACCAAAAAAGGCCGCATGGCCGAATGACAGCAATCCCGTGAAGCCGATCAGCAGGTTGAATGCGCACGCAAACAGCGCAAAGCACATCATTTTCATCAGCAGTACCGGGTACAGCTGGAAAGGCGCGACCAGTGCAAACAACAGCACCGCCGCATAGCCCAGTTTCTTCAACATCGCCTTGCTCCTGTGTCTGTTATTTTTCACGGCCGAACAGGCCGGCCGGCCGGATCAGCAGCACGATGGCCATGATGATGAACACCACGGTGGCCGACAGCTCCGGGTAGAACACCTTGGTCAGGCCTTCGATCACGCCCAGCGCGAGGCCGGTGACGATGGAGCCGAGTATCGAGCCCATGCCGCCGATGACGACGACCGCGAAAATGGTGACGATCAGGTTCGAGCCCATCAGCGGCGACACCTGCAGCACCGGCGCCGCCAGCACACCGGCAAAGCCGGCCAGCGCGACACCGAAGCCATAGGTCAGCGTGACCATCAGCGGCACGTTGATGCCGAAGGCCTCGACCATCTTCGGGTTCTCGGTGCCGGCACGCAGGTAGGCGCCGAGCCGCGTCTTTTCGATCACGAACCAGGTGCCGAGACACACCGACAGCGAGGCCGCGACCACCCACGCACGGTAGTTCGGCAGGATCATGAAGCCGAGGTCGGTCGCGCCTGCCAGCTGCTCGGGCACCGAATAAGGCTGGCCGGAGACGCCGTAAAAAGAACGGAACACGCCTTCCAGCATCAGCGTGATGCCGAAGGTCAGCAGTAAGCCGTACAGGTGGTCCAGCCGGTACAGCCAGCGCAGCATGGTCTTCTCGATCACGATGCCGAACACGGCGACGATAACGGGCGCGCCCACCAGCATGACCCAGTAATTGAAGCCGAAATAGTTGAGCCCCATCCATGCGAGGAAGGCGCCCACCATGTACAACGCGCCGTGCGCGAAGTTGATCACGTTGAGGAGGCCGAAGATGACGGCCAGCCCCAGCGACAGCATCGCGTAGAACGAGCCATTGACCAGGCCCAGCAGCAGCTGGCCCAACAGGGCAGCGAGCGGAATGCCAAAGATCTCCATGTCAGACCCCCAGCAATTCGTTGAGGGTGCCGGCCTTCGCGTCCAGCTCGGCGGCGTTGAAGGCCTCGACGATCTGGCCGTGTTCCATCACATAGAAGCGGTCCGCCAGCGGCGCAGCGAATCGGAAGTTCTGCTCGACCATCACGATGGTGTAACCCTTTACCTTCAGTGCGAGGATCATGCGCGCCAGCGCCTGCACGATCACGGGCGCCAGTCCTTCGGATATCTCGTCGAGCAGCAGCAGCTTGGCGCCGGTGCGCAGGATGCGCGCGACGGCCAGCATCTGCTG
>JACCDT010698466.1_pt1 | contig 16517 bp, 15 predicted proteins | sample 7446291 | NCBI WGS metagenome assembly JACCDT01 (sample SAMN15323446, study PRJNA562643) | freshwater metagenome | isolation source: river surface water | place: USA:Blue River Watershed | collected 2017-08-17 | reverse complement strand
TGCCGCAGAGGCATGTATGGCATGGCCTTCGTTAGTAAAATAAGACTGCCACTTTATGTTTGGCACTGACCAGCATTCACCGTTGGAGCAAGCTTTCATGGTGCTAATGGAAATCTTACGTTTAATTAGGTATGTTCCAGTCGGTGTTTCAAAGCCGGTTTTACCAGTAGTGATAGGTACAGACTTTAGCGTCTGTCCGTTTTCGAAGGCGTAAGCCCTAAAGTTTGGAGCATCTACCAGAACCATTCGCTGCTGACCGTCGTAAACAGTTTCCGCCCTAGTAACTAAGGAAGGGTTAATGTTAGCATCATAGGCTTCTTTTTTTGAAAGTTTATCTAAGAAGATAGATTTTTGTTTGGCAATTTCTTCGTCTGACATATTGATACCATCTCGGCCATCATCTATGACAGTTACACCTTGACCAGGTATATTTACCTTAATTCTATTACTTGCTCCCTGATTGAATAGTTTTGTTAGCCAAACAAAATCGTTCCAGGCTGCTTCTTGGTTTATTGATACATTAATGACTTTATTGTTACTATCTGGGCTAAATACAATCCATTTTGTTTTTAAATTATTGCCAAGCAGCTTAGAGCCTATAGATGGGTGACCAACCGTATATTTAGCTGCTATTAGTTGCTCCGCGTCAGCCTTGGCCTTATTAGCGGTATCAGTAGTTATGGAAGGATCTACCATGACTACACTAGCGGTTATTTCTGCTTTTTTATTCAAGGGTATTAAATTTAAGTCTGCGCTAAGCTTTTCATAATCTATCGACAAACCCTTTTGGCCTTCGCTTACAACAAAAGTTTCGCCGTCCAGGCTAACAGAAGCATCTTTAGCTAGCATTTGATCTCCGAGTGTTTTTGAAACAAATAGTTTTAGTTTATTTTGGTCTACGGAAGATCTTAATGGAATCTCGAACTTCTCTTTAGGTTTTATTCCCAATTTTTCTTTTATTGTTTTTTTCTTCGATTGAGCTTCTTTAATCGCCTGAGCTACATCTCTGTTGATGCCAAGTTCTTGAGCTGAGGTTTCTATTTTTTGGTCGTTGATTGTAAGACTAATTTTTTGCGATTCTGCTAAGCTGTTTAATTCTTTGCTGGCCTGTTCGGGGTTTTTCCCATCAACCGAGAGCCCGGCTATATATAAATTACTGCCTAATTTATTAGGATCATCTTTTTTTCCGTTACTGTAAAATAGCATGCCCCCTAAAAGCGCCATAAAAAAAGTTCCGGCTAAAACCGCTGCTAATAGTCTCTTGGAAAAGGAAATTTTCGGAATAGATAATTCTAGCTTAGGCTTTTGGTAGTGTGGATATGGGCTTACTTGCGATAATCTTTGATTCGGTTCTTGCTCTGCTACGGACTCTTGATCATTTTTAATGGCTAGTCTACCTAACATTTCGGTGCATTTTTGCTTTTCGGATGGCTGCAATATAAGATTCCTAGCTGAATCAACTTCTTGGTGTTGTTGAGCTGTGCTAGGCTCTGCATTCTGGTTGCCAGATATTACCTCTGGCTCTGGCATTTGTATATTATCCACTTTTTGTCTACTATCTATTTATTAATTTTACAACGAATAATCTAAAAATATAACCATAATTATTTTTTTAGGAGTTTAGGTTATAATTTTTGTAATGAGTTTAATATGCCCAACCGTGCTAGCTTCAGACCAAAGTGATTATTTGAACCAGCAAAAAAAAATTAGTTTTGCGAGTCGCATTCAAATAGATGTTATGGATGGTGTATTTACAGACTCTAAAAGCATGCCTCTTTCGATGATTTCAAAATTCGGAGATATGCTGGTTGATTTGCATGTAATGTACCAAGAGCCACAAATGTTTTTTGATGAATTTATTAGAATAAAGCCAAATATGGTTATAGTGCACGCTGAAAGCAACTGCGATATTCCGAAGCTTGCAGCGGATTTGCGGGAACATAATATTAAAACCGGCTTGGCCATATTACAAAAAACCCCAATTCAAGAAGTCAGTTATATTTTTCCTCACGTACAACACTTATTAATTTTTGCTGGCAACTTAGGTCATTACGGAGGGACGGCCGACCTTGGGATGTTGGAAAAAATTGCCGATGCAAAAAAAATAACAAAATATTTAGAGTACGGCTGGGACGGCGGAGCAAACCTATTTAATATTGTTGATTTACAAAAAGGTGGAGTAGATGTCATAAATGTCGGAAGTGCTATTCAGGGCACAGACAAGCCTAAAGAAGTATTTGATCAAATGAATATTCTCTTGAATAATTAGATATTTAATACATAACAGTTATGGTAAAATAAAACTAGCTAAATTTTAGGAAAATAAAAAAATGGCCCAAAAAAAATTGACCATAGAACAGCTTGAACTAAAAGCAAATGATATTCGCAGTGACATTATTTCTATGCTGGAAAAAGCCGGAAGTGGACATTCGGCGGGTCCGCTTGGCTTAGCCGATATATTCACAGCATTGTACTTTGATGTCATGCGGCATGATCCAAAAAACCCAGATTGGGATGAAAGAGATGTTCTTATTCTTAGCAACGGCCACACTGCGCCAGTTCGTTATGCAACAATGGCCGAGGCAGGATATTTCGATAAAAAAGAATTATCTACTCTAAGACAATTTGGTAGCAGGCTTCAGGGCCACCCTGAAAGAACAAAATTACCCGGGCTAGAAACAACTAGCGGTCCTTTGGGCTGTGGTTTAAGCCAGGCAGTTGGCATTGCTCTAGGGATGCGTCTGAACAAACAAAATCATCGCTGGGTTTTTGTAGTAATGGGTGACGGTGAATTAAATGAAGGAAATATTTGGGAGGCTGCAATGCTGGCTCCTAAATACGGCTTAAATAATGTAATTGGCATAATAGACAGAAATAACATTCAAATCGATGGACCAACTGAATCTGTTGTACCTTTAGAAAATCTCAAAGCAAAATGGGAAGCTTTTGGTTGGCATGTTATGGAAATAGATGGCAATAACATAGAAGCCGTTATAGACGCGCTTGAAATGGCAAAAGCAGTTGTTGAAAAACCGGTGATGATAATTGCTTATACAATACCGGGCAAGGGTGTCGATTTTATGGAATACGACTTTCATTGGCATGGCTTGCCTCCTAATCATGAGCAAGCAGTTTTGGCTTTAAAAGAGCTAAGAACCCTAAAAGGAAAAATTAGGAGTGAACATGAGTAGGGGTGATTATCATTTAGCCGACTACCTAAATAGCGACTTAGAACTTAAGGCTACAAGAAAAGGTTTTGGTGAAGGGCTAAGGGCAGTTGGCGAAAGCAACCAAGATGTTGTGGCTCTTTGTGCCGATCTTACAGAAAGTACCCAAATGCATCTCTTTAAAGAAGCATATCCTGATAGATTTTTCGAGGTAGGCATTGCAGAACAAAACCTAGCAACAGTTGGTGCGGGTTTGGCTTTAACAGGAAAAATACCTTTCATTAGCAGTTATGCTGCTTTTAGTCCTGGGCGTAACTGGGAGCAAATCAGAACAACTGCCGCATTAAATGAATTACCCGTTAAGGTAATTGGGTCGCATGCTGGTTTATATACCGGTGCAGATGGGGCAACTCATCAAATGCTTGAGGACATTGCCTTAATGAGAGTGATGCCAAATATGGTGGTTCTGGCACCTGGTGATGCTATAGAGGCAGAAAAAATGACGAAGGCAATGGCAGCCAATAAGCAGCCTAATTATCTTCGCCTTTCAAGAGAAGCTACACCTGTTTTTACCTCAGAAAAAACACCATTCGAAATTGGTAAAGCTTATGTTTTTGAGCCCGGGCATGAAGTATCTATTATTTCTACAGGCACCATGACATATCAAAGCCTGGTGGCTGCCCAAATGCTATTTAAAGACGGAATCGATGCGGAGGTGATCCATGTGCCAACTATTAAGCCTCTTGACGGTGTGACAATTTTAGAAAGTATCAAAAAAACAAAATGTGCCGTTACTGTAGAGGAGGCCCAAATTAACGGTGGGTTAGGTGGAGCAGTTGCTGAACTTGTCAGTGAAAATTATCCGGTGCCAGTAAGAAGAGTTGGGGTGAAAGATTTATATGGTCAAAGTGGTAAGCCAGACCAGTTATTCGATCATTATGGACTAACTCCTAAGCATATTGCTATGGCGGTCCATCAAGTTCTTTTGCAAGCCGGAAAATCCCACTAAATGCCCTGGAACCTAATAGTTATACTGCAAATAATATCTAGCAGTTTTTTAACTCTATGGTACAGAAAAACAGGTCAGGTTCTAAAAAATCAAACTCTGCAGATTTCATTTGTTGTATATATTTGTGTGGCAATTTGCGGGGTACTTATTTCTTTTTTTGCAAACAGTTTTAACTTGCCTGCCCATCCAGGCAAAGAGGCCTTATTTTATATTATTATCGAAGGAATATTCATTCCAGCTTATTGGATAATTCAATTTAAATTAATTTCAATTTTGGGGGCGGCAAGTGCAGTGGTGGTTCAGACCTTAAACTATTGGACGGCAGCGCTTTTCGGGTTGGTCTTATTGGGCGAAAATCTATCTAAATATTTTATTTTTGGTTTCATTTTTATATTTATTGCAGTCTACCTATCAATTAGTATTAATCTAAAAAATAATAATGGTCAGAAAATGATTGAAAATATCAATAATTCAAAAATTATTCTGGTGGTATTAGCGGCAATTTTTTTTGCGATTGGTATGACGGCTGAAAAAGTTGCCATAGATAAAACTGGAGTATGGAACTATGCTTTTTATGGATGGATAGCACAATTAATTGGCGCGACGCTTTTTTATTATCTGTTTGGACAAAAAAATAAAAAACCAATAAATGCCAAGTTTCTTAAATTTTCAATTATTGCTGGTTTTATGACTGCCCTTAGTGGCTTTTTCTTTATTTACGCACTTAGTAGCGGCATGCTTAGTAAAACAATAATTTTAACAAGTTCAAAGATAGTTCTAACCAGTGTTCTGGCGGTCTACTTTTTCAAAGAAAACAATAATCTTGTCCGTAGATTCACGGCACTTTTATTGGCATTGCTTGGTTTATTGATGATATTTTTGGAATAAATAGTTATAATTACTAGCGTAGAAAAGGTTATGGTTAATATATGTCAATGACAATATCGCAAATTAGACAAACGTGCTTACAAGCAAAAGAAGCTATGGAACGAGCCCGGCAGGGTCATTATGCTATAGGTGCTTTTAATATAGACAATCAAGAAACGCTTATTGCTGTTTCTAAGGCAGCTGCTAAAATGCAGGCACCGGTTATGGTAGAGGTTAGTGATGGCGAGGTTAAGGCTATGGGTCTTAATAATGTCAGAGACTTGGTAAACAATTATAAGGCCGAATATGGTATTGAAATGTATATAAACCTAGATCACAGCCCATCTGTTGAAGCTGCTAAAGCGGGCATAGATGCTGGCTTTGAGTTTATTCATATAGATGTTAGTCAGGCCAATCATAATGCAACAGACGAAGAAATAATCAAAGCAACCCGAGAGGTTGTTGAGTATGCCAAATTTACTGGAGCAACCGTAGAGAGCGAGCCTCATTATTTTGGTGGATCATCTAATGTTCATAAAGAAGCCTTTGACTACAATGATATTAAAAAAACTTTTAGTACACCAAAAGGTGCTAGCAATTTTGTACGTGATACCGGAATAGATACATTCGCAGCAGCAGTTGGTAATTTACACGGCAGTTATCCTGTTCCAAAAAATTTGGATATAGCACTTCTTGAAAGAATTAGAAAAGCCCTGCCGAGTTCGGTCAATATTAGTTTGCACGGCGGAAGCGGTACACCAGGTCATTATTTTGAAGAGGCAGTTCGGATAGGGGTAACTAAAATAAATGTTAATTCAGACATGAGAAAAGCTTTTAGAGATACCCTTGAGCGAGTTTTAAGGGATAACCCGGACGAATACGCGGTAGTAAAATTAATGCCGGCAGTTTATGAAGCGGTGCAATTAGTTGTAGAAAATAAGTTGAAAAATTACAATTCGGTTGGCAGGGCTATTATTGCTTAGTAACGGTCGTATTTACCCAAGCTAGGGTCTGGATCGTAGTGCCCTACATAATATTCTAGGTCTTTGTGGACTCTGTCTAATTCTGCGTATAGGCTATCTTGAATTAGGCTAAAGTTACTTGTCTTTAAATAATAATTTACTAACTCGTTTATATTGTCGTTATGACGATATAAGTTATTGTTTTTACTAGCCAAAATTGCCTCTTCTTGATTCGATGAGTTTAGCCAAAAAGCGTCGAGCATTTGTTGATTAATTCTTGAATCCTTAGATTGCATCGATAATATCACTATGAGATCATTAAGGGGTTTTTTTTCAGGATCATCGATATCCCGAAGAGCTATATCTTTAATAAACACCTCAAGGCTATCAACACTAGTGTTGGACATTCTACTAGTTAGTATTCTGAGCGGACGGTCGTTAAGTGTTTTTTGGCCAAGCATTGATACTCTACCTAGGAACTTACAAAAAGCCATCCAGCCAACGGTATAATATTCGGCGTCTTGGTTTTCGAATTTAATATTCCTTATCTGCAGCGGCCTTAGGCTTACCTGCTTATCTTTGGTTAAAAATGACATATTTCGATAGTAGTACTTGGAGCAAATTTTTCAAAGCATAAGTGGTATACTTTATAATTATGGATCAACAAAAAAATAGAAATGATATAAAGATTTTAAGTATTGGCGCTGCAGTACAAGATGTTTATTTAAAAGGCGCCTTATTTGAGCCGGTTTGTGAACCTGATGGAGAATGCGTAGAAGAATTTCAGCTTGGCAGTAAAAATGATTTAGACGAGGTAATTTTTAGTACCGGTGGAGGAGCAACAAACGGTGCTGTCACCTTTGCACGGCAAGGTTTGCATAGCGCATATATGGGCAAGATTGCCCATGATGTTGCAGGTAGAGCAATTTTAGATGATCTTCATAAAGAGGGAATAGATACTAGCCTAGTCGGTTATTCTAAGAGTGTAGGCTCTGGTTATTCTTGTATTTTATTAGCTCCTAGTGGCGAGCGAACAATTATGTCTTACAGGGGTGCCAGTTCGCATTACGAAGTTAATTTTGAAGATTTCCACGGAGCTCACCCAGATTGGATTTATCTTACTTCGCTAGAGGGAAATTTTGAAGTTATAGATACTATCTTTAAATACGCCGAAGAAAACAACATTAAAATCGCCATGAACCCAGGTAAGAAAGAGCTAGCCAATAAAGAACACCTAAAGGAACTAATACCAAAACTTACTATTTTATCTATGAACAAAGAAGAAATGGCCGAAATTTACCCAAGTGAAAATATAGAAGATATGGTTCGTGCCGCTTCTAAGGATGTTCATTTTGTAATTGTTACAGACGGCCCCAAGGGTGCTGTAGCCACAGATCGTTGGCACATTGTTAGAGCTGGAATGTATGAAGATGTCCCTGTTATAGATAGAACTGGGGCAGGCGATGCCTTCAGTAGTGGCTTTACTGCTATGATTGCGGCAGGTGAGTCTTTGGAATGGGCGGTTACTTTTGCAAGCGCAAATTCTACTAGTGTTGTTGGAAAAATTGGTGCCAAGGCAGGTATATTAAGTCAAGAAAATACTGTTCATGAAATGCCGTTAGATGTCAGTGAATTGTGATAAAATATTAGCATTAGCAATTTAAATTATTAAGACACAAATTATATATGTCAAAGCTTATTTCTGAACTACTGGGGGCTACTGAGCCTATGTTTAGTATTGCCGTAGCGCAATTAGAAAAAGCCAGCGGTAAACCTGGTGTTGACGTTCGTTTGACTGCCGAAATTATCGGCCAAGTTATCCAAAAGACAAAAGATTTAGGATTAGACCCTAAAGATACAACCGGAAAAGAGTTGTATTCTGCCCTGCTTGCTAGGTTTGAGAAAGATAATGCGAATTTAATGAAAACTATTGGTGCTTCAGGCAAAGAAACGGTTCAAGAACTGCTTCCCTTGCTAAAGGGTGCCGCCGAAAAAGCTAAAATTAGTAAAAAAGTTTGGGTCCTTAAAAAAAGCGTAGCAAAGGAGTTTTTAAAGAAAACACCTCCACCTAACATAATGAAAATTATGGGCTATAAAAGCATAGATAGCATGTTAAAAACCGAAAATATATTTGAAATTTATGGTGCACTTAGGTTCGCTGAAAGTCCTGATTGGCTTAATAAATTTGACTCTCAGTACGATAATTTACTGCCCAGCAATTTTGAAGAACGAAATATAGAAATTGTCCCTATGCCAGCAGACAGATGGTCAGATATTGCCGAAGAATTTGTTCATAAAAAGAAGCATAATATAACTCACGTTAAAGAAATGGGCATAATACTGATGTTGCCTGTTAAGCAGCATGAAATTCCCGGAATAGCAACTACTGTGCTATCACTTTTATTCCATTATATAAACGAAATTAAACTATATAGCGCCTATTTTAAACTTCAGCAAGTTAAACCAGATTTTGCAAAAATATTTATCGAAACTTTAATAGCCGATCCTTCGTCTGGAGCTGTTATGGCTGGGCAAAAAATTCACTGGAGAGTTATTCAGAGATATTTTGGAAAATTTGAAGGCAAAGAATATCACCCAGAAATTTTTGAACCGCATGTTCAGCCAGAAGATTTGCACTGGAGAAAAGCTGAACATTTACTGTTTGAAGTTGACCCCCAAATGGCCTGGTGGAGAGATTTAGATTTTGTTGGAGTTATGCATTCAGGTCGACCTGTCACATTTAACTTAATGGATATAGCGGTCAGTTACAGTAACTCTACCCCTTACAAAAACCGAGAAATTTATCATTTTAGGGAAAGCCTTTGGAACGAAGTCTTTGAGCGCTATATGGGCGAGAAAGCTCTAGAGAATCAAGTGCTTAAGCAACTAAATAACAGCATGATAGACCCCGAAACGGTCAAAATATACGGAGGCAGGGGTTTCTAAATGAATTATTCAATTTGTTTGTCTGGAGCTGCTAATGGTGAAACTGTCGAACATTCAAGGCCTCTTGCCGAGCGAGTGGGTCGCGCAGTTGCCGGGGCTGGTCATGTATTAACCACAGGGGCGACCGTAGGTTTGCCATTTTATGGTGCTAAAGCTGCCCACGAAGCGGGCGGTATAAGTATTGGCTTTTCACCCGCCACAAGCCCAAGAGAGCATATTTATAAATACAGACTGCCAATAGGGGTATTTACTTTTATAAATTATACTGGCATGAACTATGTTGGCCGTGATGCTTACTTGGTCCAATCATCTGATGCGGTTATTACCGTTGGCGGCAGATTTGGTAGTTTGCATGAATTTACAACCGCTCTTGAAAGCAATATTCCGTGCGGAGTGCTTATTGGCAGTGGCGGTACGGCAGATATTATTCCCGAATTACTTCAAAAACTTGAAAACAACCATAAGTCGCTTGTTATTTTAGACGATAATCCAGAAAGATTAGTCGAAAAAACAGTCCAGAAACTAGACGCGCTTTACGGTGATATCGACACAAAGTCATTAGCAAGTACTTGGTATCTAGACGATAAATCTAGCCGTGGTGGCCATGGCCCGGTATCATCTACCCACAAAGGATAAATAAAATTAAAAAGCCCGGATTGGGTACTGGCGAGAGTTGTGCTATCGCCAGTACCCAAATCTCGGGCAAATCTATCTCCTTCCCCTAAAGTAGAAACCTGCGTAGAAACTCAGCACGGAACTGAGTGCAATTATTACGCCGGATTCTAGTGGGTAGGTGAGTATACCTCTCCTTACGAATGGCCAGGCATATTCAATTATGATGTAGCCAACGAAAAAGATGGCCGCCCCAATTAAGACAATCATCGTAGCGTAGACCAGGAGGTCTAGGGTAGCTTCCCTCAGGAAGCTCTTCGGCATTTCCTCGGTCGTAGTTGAACTGACCTTGACCTTGGGCATCTGCTGCGTCCTGTCGTTGTCCATTGTAACTCCTTAAAGTAACGGGGAAGGTGGACTAAAATAATTTATAATAATTGTTTAAAAATGTCAATATTAATGATTGTTTTATTATTCATTAATTGCATATTATAAGAAGTGAATTTATTGAGTTATTGGCCTATAATTAAAGGTTATGGGCAATAACTTTAAATTGACTACTAAATATCAGCCTACGGGCGATCAGCCGATAGCCATAGAGAAGCTTGTTAAGGGTCTACGTGGCGGAGAAAAAAGCCAGGTGCTACTTGGCGTTACTGGTAGCGGTAAAACATTTACTATGGCGAATGTCATTAACGAGTACCAAAAACCAACACTTATTCTTGCTCATAATAAAACTTTAGCGGCTCAGCTATATAACGAATTTAAAGAATTCTTCCCAGAAAACGCAGTACATTATTTTGTAAGTTATTTTGACTATTACCAACCGGAAGCTTATATTGCTCGTAGCGATACCTACATTGAAAAAGACAGCCAAATAAACGAAGAAATAGATAGAATGCGCCATGCAGCTACAAGTGCTCTACTTAGTCGACGAGATGTTCTGATAGTGGCCAGTGTTTCCTGTATATATGGTATTGGTAGCGTTGATGATTACGGTTCTATGGCAGTAAAAATTAAAACCGGCGAACGAAAAGTCCGCGACAAGTTCTTAAGGCAGCTTACCGACATTCAATATCAACGCAACGATGTGGCTTTTGCCAGAAGTACATTTAGAGTAAGGGGAGATGTGGTAGATATTTTTCCCGCCGGAGAAGAAATTGCAATTAGAGCTGAGTTCTTTGGTGATGAAATAGAGAAAATAACTCAAATTAATCCTTTAACTGGCGAGATAGAAAAAAAGCTAGACAGTTATACCGTTTACCCAAGCAGTCACTATGTAACTCCTCAAGATAAACTCAAAGTTGCACTGGGTAAAATTCAAGATGAACTAGCTGAAAGACTTCAATTTTATAACGCCAACAATATGTATTTAGAGGCGCAAAGGTTAGGTCAAAGAACTAAATTCGATTTAGAAATGCTAGAAGAAACTGGGTTTGTGAAAGGTATCGAAAACTACAGCAGGTACCTAACCAACAGAGAGCCGGGTGAGCAACCCGCAACTTTGCTTGATTACTACCCAGATGATTTTTTGCTGATGGTAGATGAAAGCCACATGACTTTGCCTCAGGTTAGGGGAATGTATAACGGCGATAGGGCGCGCAAAGAGATACTGGTAGAACATGGCTTTAGGCTACCTAGCGCGTTAGATAACAGACCACTAAATTTTACCGAATTCGAAAAGCATATTAATCAGGCAATATTTGTTTCTGCAACCCCGGCGGCATATGAGCTTGATCGTTCTTCTGAGCCAATTCAACAAGTCATTAGGCCAACCGGACTCCTTGACCCAATAATTAACGTAAGACCTATCGAGGGGCAAATAGATGATTTGCTCGGAGAAATTAAAGACAAAGTTAGCAAAAAACAGCGGGTTCTTGTTACGACCTTAACAAAAAGAATGGCCGAAGATTTAACAGAGTATCTTGAAGATTTAGGAGTTAAAGTGCAGTATCTTCATAGTGAAGTTGACACCTTAGATAGAACTGACATTTTAAGAGATTTAAGACTGGGCGTTTATGATGTTTTGGTAGGAATTAATTTGCTAAGAGAGGGACTCGATTTACCAGAGGTTAGCTTAGTGGCAATACTAGATGCCGACAAAGAAGGTTTCTTGCGGAGCGAGCCAGCTCTAATTCAGACTATAGGTCGTGCTGCTAGGCATGAGAATGGCCAGGTTATTATGTATGCAGATCATATTACTGGTAGCATGCAAAGAGCAATAGATGAGACTAACAGACGTCGAAAAATTCAAGAAGACTATAACAAAAAACATGATATTACCCCTAGGGGAATCAAAAAACAGATAGCTGACAGCCTAAGGGCAGAACTAGGCGCTGAAAGCAAAGAAGCAAAGACTGCTAAACTAAATCTCAAAAAAATTCCTAAAGATGAATACCCAAGAATTATTGCCGATTTATCCGCCCAAATGGATATAGCCAGTGCTAACTTAGAATTTGAAAAAGCTGCTGATCTGCGTGATTTAATAGCTGATATTAAATCTAAGATGAAATAACCGTTTAATACCATCCATGATCTTGCCAATGCTCCCATGCTTTTGTTGGCTTTTTGTAGGTTTCAGAGATATAAAATAGGCCCCAAGCAATTTGTGTGTAAGCCGATTCTTTGTAGTCTGCATACCCTAAAAAGTATCCTTGTTTAATATTTTGCCTTGAAATTATTGCCTGAGGTATGCCGTAAGCGTCGCTTTCTGGGTTATCTGAGTCTTGTTGCCAACGTGATTCATTCATCCATAAATCGACTAGCGCCTTGACTTCATGAATATCTTTAAGCCATTTCGGCTGCGACATTTCTAATTGTTCATAGGCTAAGTTAATATTTACGATTGCATTAGATTTTTCATCCGAATTAAGTTCGCTAAGCAGGCTATCTGGCCCGTAATATCGTCCGGGAATTTCGTTATTAGTATCAATTAATACAGCAGCCGATTCTGTCTGAATTTTCGGTATAACTGTAACGTCTTTGTGATCTGATCCAACCCAAGCCACTAATGTGACTATGCCTATAGCCCCCAGCGCGCCTGCCACTCTTTTGGGGCGGAAAGTATTTTCTGGTGAACGATTCATATATTTACTATAAAATAAAAACACAAAAAAAGCAAAGTTCTACTTCTTAAAATTGTTAGTATATTCAGTTATAATTATTATTAATGACTAAAATAACAGATGCGGACATCCGTAAGCTAGCTGTACTGTGCAGGCTAAAACTTACCGATGACGAAATTCCAAAATATAAGCAAGAAATTTCAAAGATTGTTGAATTTGTCGAGGTTCTTCAGTCGGTAGACACCGAAGGGATAGAGCCCACAAGTCAGGTCACTGGCTTAACTAATGTTACCAGAGAAGATAAAATAATAGATTATAAGCTTAGTAGGCAAGAATTACTTTCCAATGCTCCAGCAGTCGAAAAAGGACAAATTAAAGTCAAAAGGATGATAGGCTAATGGATTCTTACGAATGGCCAAAAATTACAGACATAGCTGCTGCAGTTCAGTCTAAAAAGACAACAGCCAAAGAGCAGGTAGAGCAAGCTCTAAGTAGAATTGAAAAATTTGGTGAATACCACGCAGTTTTGTCTGTATTAAAAGAATCTGCTTTAGCCTCTGCGGAAGAAATAGACAAAAAAATATTAAATGGTGAAAAAGTCGGGCGACTTGCTGGAGTTCCGTTTATTGCAAAAGATAATTTTCTGAGCAAAAATGGTTTTACAACTGCAGCGAGTAAAATACTCGAGCCCTTTCATTCTCCAATACAGGCAACGGCAATTGAAAAGCTAGAATCTGAAGGTGCCATTTTAGTTGCTAAGGCTAATTTGGACGCTTTTGCTCACGGCTCTTCTACAGAAAATAGTGCCTTTGGTCCAAGCTTGAACCCGCATGATAAATCGAAAGTTCCCGGAGGCAGCAGCGGTGGTTCTGGTGTTGCAGTTGCTTTATCTATGGTCCCATTCGCGTTGGGCACTGATACAGGCGGATCAATCCGGCTACCAGCCAGTTACTGTGGTGTTGTTGGGCTCAAGCCAACATATGGATTGGTGTCAAGATACGGTGTTGTTGCTATGGCAAGTTCAACAGATGTTATCGGGCCCTTAACTAAAAGGGTAGAAGATGCGGCCTTGGTACTAGAAGTTATGAGTGGCCAAGATAGGTTCGATTCTACGACTATAAAAAGATCCGAAGATGATTATTCAAAAATTAAGCCCACATTAAAAGGCAAAAAAATCGGTGTAATTAAAGAATACTTTAGCGAAGGACTTGATGATTCAGTATCAAAATCTGTCAAAAAAGCTATTAAAGAGCTGGAAAGCGCCGGTGCTGTAATTAAAGAGATCAGCCTACCTTCTATAGATCTAGCTTTGGCTTGCTATTACATAATTGTTCCTGCAGAAGTGAGCAGTAACCTAAGCAGGTACGACGGCCAAAGATACGGATTAACAGTCCCAGAAGCCCAAAATCTGGAAGATTCTTATGGTATAGCCAGGGAACTGGGTTTTGAAGCAGAAAATAAAAGAAGAATTATGATTGGTACATACGTACTAAGTAGTGGATACTATGACGCTTACTACAAAAAAGCCCAAACAGTTAGAACAAAATTAATCAATGAATTTGAAGCTGCTTTTAAAGAAGTAGATTATTTAGTTGGCCCAACTGCCCCTTCTACAGCTTTCGATTTAGGTTCGGCTGTTGACGATCCGCTTACAATGTATCTTGCCGACATCATGACCGTAGCAGTAAATTTAGTTGGCATTCCGGCAATTAGCGTACCTGCAAAAGATAAAGCAAATAACTTACCCGTTGGTATTCAGTTTATGGCACCTCAAAGAAAAGATAAGCAGCTTCTAGAAACTGCTTTAGCATATCAGGAGATAACATGACCACAACAGCTTTCATAATTATTATTGTTATTGCAGTGGTAATTTTAGTTGCCATTAATCTTAATACTAAAAATGTTCCAAAAGGCATTGATAAAAAATATTTCCTACACGAGTGGAGCGATATTTCAGTTGCTTTTAAAGACGAAAAAACCCGCTCATTAAGTATTATTCACGCTGACAAGTTATTAGATGAAGCTCTTAAATGCTTGGCCTTTCAGGGTTCAACAATGGCCGAAAGATTAGTCGCAGCTAAATCAAAACTAAAAAGGAAAGATGAAGTCTGGAAAGCTCATAAACTGCGGAACAAAATTGTTCATGAACCAAAATTTAAGGTTAACGAAAAACAAGCCAAAGAAGCACTTAAAGGTTATTATCATGCCTTTAAAGATCTGGGAGTATGGTAGATGTCAGATAAGTACTTAGTTAAGGGAAAATATTTACCAACAATTGGCGTTGAGTGCCATGTTCAGCTTAAGACAAAGACAAAACTGTTTTCAGGGGTAAGTAACGACGCTCGAGACGCTGAGCCAAATACGTTAATTTCTCCAATTTGTTTAGGTTTTCCGGGCACGCTTCCTGTGCTTAACCAAGAATCAATTCATCTTGCAGTTAAGGCAGGTCTTGCTTTAAGAGCCGAAATTGCCAATGTCAGCCATTTTGATCGTAAGCACTATTTTTACCCCGACCTACCCAAAGGCTATCAAATTACACAGTTTGAAAGACCTATAGTTGGCAAGGGAGTTGTTGAAGCGCCTCTTGGTGGCGGAGAATTTGTTAGCGTAGGCATAACAAGGGCACATCTAGAAGAAGATGCTGGTAAAAGCTCTCACCCAAGTGGAGCAGACTACAGCCTGGTTGACTTGAATAGAGCCGGAACCCCCTTACTGGAAATTGTTTCTGAACCAGATATTCATAATGCCGCCGAGGCAAAGGCTTATGCTCATGAGCTATACCTTCTTATGAAGTACGCTGGTGTTTCAGATGTCGATTTGTACCACGGGAACATGAGATTCGATGTTAATGTTTCGGTGAGCGACAACCCTCAAAAGCTAGGCACCAGAAGTGAGACTAAAAACTTGAATAGCTTTAAATCTGTAGAAAAAGCTGTCGAATTCGAGATTAACCGGCAGATAGAGCTTCTAGAAAAAGGCCAAAAAGTTATCCAGGAAACTCGTGGATGGGACGACGCCAAGCAAAAAACAATTTCCCAGCGTAGCAAAGAAGATGCGCACGATTACAGGTATTTCCCAGACCCAGATTTACCACCTATAGAAGTTGAGCAGGAATACATAGATAGGCAACTTGATTCCATGCCAACAATGCCTAGTGCACTAAGGTCATTATTCGGATCGTTAGGTATGACCGAAGCTCAAATTGATACCATCATTGAAGAGCCAGAGATGTCAGATATTTTAAGGCAAATACTTGACCAAAAAGATCCTAAAACAGCTAAAATCGTAGGAAATTGGTTAACTGGAGAGCTTCAGAGGTTAATAACAGATGGTGAAATAAATCTTAAACAAATTGCAGCGGTTACTAACCAGATGGTTAAATTGGCATCAATGCTAGACGGCGCAATGCTCAGCTCTACTGCTGCTAAAGAAGTATTAGCTGTAGTTGTTAAAACGGGCCAAGATCCTGAGGATGTTGCCAAGTCAAAGAATCTTTTGCAGGTATCTGATGAATCTGAGCTGGTTATGATAGTTGAACAAGTTATCTCAGAAAACGAAAAAGCGGCCGACGACGTTAGGAACGGAGAAATGAAAGCCATTGGTTTTTTGGTTGGCCAAGTAATGAAACTTAGTCAGGGCCGAGCTAATCCTGCCAAGGTCCAAGAATTAATTAAAAAACAACTAGGAGTGTAGAAAAAATGACTTCTAAAAGAGACCTGCCTACCAAGGCAGTCATAGCTGCTGCCGGCCTTGGGACAAGATTTTTGCCTCAAACAAAAGCCATGCCAAAAGAGATGCTGCCAATTATTGACAAGCCAGTTATTCAGATTATTGTTGAACAACTGGTAGCTAGTGGCGTAACTGACATTATTATAGTCACGGGCAGTAC
>JACCDT011120262.1_pt1 | contig 16520 bp, 23 predicted proteins | sample 7446291 | NCBI WGS metagenome assembly JACCDT01 (sample SAMN15323446, study PRJNA562643) | freshwater metagenome | isolation source: river surface water | place: USA:Blue River Watershed | collected 2017-08-17 | reverse complement strand
GGAACATCTATTTCAGTTGTTTCTGAAAGACCGTGCTTGATAAAGTTGTCATCAAATACAATGTCTATACACGGAAGAAGTTCTTTTGGAAAAGATTCTTCTGTTTTTAGGATGAGCTTAGAGGTATCACTTGGCATAATAAGTAGATAACATGGAATTGAGATAAGTCAAATGTAAGCATGCTTATGTTATTTGATGTTATTGCCTTTGAGAATATTTTTAATGTCTTGTGCTGTTGGATTGCCATAAGTTTCAATTATCTTGAATTGACTATCATATACTAGATTAAATACATCTGTTATTTTTCTTTTGGCTCCGTGTGGAAATATTAAATCAGCACTTAACTTGTAATATAAATTATGACCAGCTTCGTCTATTATACTGATTCTAAATGATGGTGTTGTTTTCCCTATTTTTATACCGTTCTTATCAAAAAATATAATTCTTGAACACATGGATTTAATAAGATCACCATTTGATCCTTGTCTAAGGTTTAGATAGCTTGTAAAAAGTTCTTCTGATATTTTTCTATAGGACTCATATCCATATTCATCATCTTTGAGGCTTTGTTTGTCTTGTTTTCCAAGAAAAATAAGAGTAGAAAATTCTACATCTCCAATGATATTTCCAGCTTTTATTGGAGTTTTCCTAAATAGTGAAAATACTAATTGTTCGTCTAAATTTACTTGCAATAAATTATCTTCATCCTGCTTATATGTAAAGCTAAAATTACTATTTCCATGTTTTTCAGTTAGGTCATTTGAAATAAATTTGCCATCCTTTATAGGAAAAGCCTCTTGAAAACTTATTCCGAGGTACACGTCACTAATTGCAGACACAAAGTTGCTTATCTTGCCAGTGTGCATGTAATTGATTATATCACAAATATATCTAACTCAGATACTTAACGGAAATTAGCTATTTGTCTGTAAACTTCTTTAAGTGAAGAACTGTCTAAGGACATATCTTCTGAATTTTTACTATTACTTGAGCTAAACACAATATTCGCTTCTTCGAAGTAGAGAATAAACTCAATGAATCTTTTCTGTTCATTTTCTATAAGAATCTTAGCCCCCAACCCTTCTTTTGAGTCAAATCCAAACGACAAGGTTCCATTAATATGTCTAGTTGATTTGATTTGTGAAAATGCTTTTCTTACATCATCTATTATTGGTCCAATATTTTCTGCTTCTGTGTATGTGCGCAGTATTCGCAGCAAGCCCTTTTCTATTAATTTTTTATTAATTTGATTTGCGCTAAAACTTAAATCACTAGCATTGTATGAAATAGAGAATCTCCTGTTTTTGTTGACTTGTTCTACAAAACCACTCAATCCGTAAACATCCGGTTCGTTATCACTAATTTCTTCACCAGAAAGACCACTTTCAATAAAAAGATCAAAGTTCTTGCCTGGAAAAATCAAACCATCTCCCTGATAAGGATCATCATAAACTCTAATAACGCTATCTGAATCATATTTCCTTTCACTTACTGAATTTACCGCTTCAATCGCCCTGTCTTCCCATGAGGGTTTTTTTGTTCGCATAACAAGAGTGTAAAGTAAAAAAAAAAAAAAAAAAACAAATAAAAACACGAATAATTTTCATTTTTTGCATGTATTCCCGTCTAAATTAATTGCTAAAGTTTAGTTCTACCTGTATTTCCACCTAATCTTTCTAATTCCTGATACGGGTCATTTCCAACTTTTGCACCCGGTAATGTTGTTTCTACCCATTCCCAACCGCCAGCATCACAGGATGGCGCGTTGGTTGGATAGAAAACCTTTACAGCAGTAGGTTTATCGCCACTAGGAACTGCTTCATTACATCTTTTAACAGCGACGTGATTTGAATCCATTCCAGCATCCTGTTGATGTAACCAAACCACCTTTGCAGGAATTCCAACTATTCTATACATAGCCGCAACAATAATAGATTTCTTCTTACAATCCCCTTTTCCTGACTCAACTATAAGTCTACCCTTCATAAGATGTTCACAACTTCCATTTCCACAATCTAAGGCATATTCAATAATCTCATGCACGCCGTCCAGTATAGCTTGCGCTGGGTCTGATGGATTTCTGCTTGCAAATTGATGAGCCAATTGTTGAATCAAAGGATCATTCATTGCATCTCTAACATAACACTCAAACAAATTAACTCTTTCTTCAGGGCCTACTGACCAATGTATATATCTTTCGTCTGGGATAACTGGACATACATCAGGTGTTTCCATATATGTATGGTAACAGGAAATGTGAAATAAGCAAATTTGGGTGGAAAGTAAAACAAATCACTTGACTTATGTAAAGAATGATTCTATTCAGATAAAACAAAGGAGAGTTATGTCAGACTCAGACAGAAATGAAATCCTAAACGTGTCTCCACGAAACAACAACACGTTTTTACATGCTCCATTAAACAAGAAACCCGTCGTTGAGGTTTCACAGAATATGAAGATGCCTCTATTTCCCGCAGATGAAGGATATAGATTTCTACCAGAGAATATGGATAGTTATGAAATAACAATCTCCAAGAAAATCAAGGGTAAGTATTATCTTTCTGCCACAAAGACTGAGAAGGGCGAATTGATTTCTGATATTTATGACCCATATGATTTTACAAAAGCAGATGTTATTGAAAACTTTGGCAAGGGTACTTTTAGAGCAACCCTTACAGGCTTAATTAATGGACAAGATGAAAGAGTAGAAGTATGGCAGAGAAATATAAAGATTAATGATGGAATTGAAATGGACTTTGCTTGTCCAGATGGAGTATTTGCTGATGGTGAACTTATTCCTTGGGATAAATACTACCTTATGAACAAAGAAGAAGAGGAAGAGGAAGAAGTTGAAGAAGGAAATGATGCGCCAAATAAGCCTCTTGGTGGACTTCTGGGTAGATTCGGACTTGGAAGTAGAGTTTCAGAAGAAGAGGAAGATGATTCTCCAAAGCCATCCTTCAATAAACCATCAATAAGATCGCCCGCTTCATTTGACGAAGAAGACGAGCCAAGTCCTATAGATAGAAATAGAATTGGTGATGAAAGACCATCGTTTGCAAGTAAGATTAGAGAAGAGGAAGAGGAAGAGGAAGAAAGAGATAGGCCCGTATTTAATAGAGATAGAGATAGAGATAGAGTGAGAGACTTTGACAGAAGGGATGATAGACCACGATTTGATCCTCGTAATCGTTATGATTCAAGATACAGCAGTCTTGAGCGTAATGAAGAGGAGGATATGCCTTCATGGGCGAAGAAGCTTGTAGAAAAGAAGGAGGAGGAAAAGAAGGATAAGCCACTAATTCCACCAGAATTGGTAGCTCTTGCTGGGACTGCATTAACGGCAATATTTACAAATATGCAGGAATCTGCAAGAAGAAGGGAGGAAGATGAGAGACGTAGATATGAAATGCAGCAGGAGGAACGTCGTCGGGAATATGAATTACGTCGTGCTGATGAAGAGCGTAGACGTGATGAAGAGAAGCGTAAATGGGAAGAAGAAAGGAAGCGTGAGGAGCAGCGTAGGGAAGACGATAGAAAGAGGGATGAGCAACGTAGACTTGATGAAGAAAAGCGTAGAGATGAAGAGAGAAGGGCTGATGAAAAGCGTAGAGAAGAAGAGAGACGTAGATATGAAGAAATGAAGAGAGAAGAAGATCGTAGGGCTGATGCATTGAAGGAAGAAATTAGACTTGAGAGGGAAAGAATTCAAAGAGAGAAAGAGCTTGTTGAAAGGGAGAGAATTAAGATGAGTAGTGGTGCTAGCTCACAAGCATTAAATCCTCAAATTGTAGAGATTATGAAACAAGTGGATAAGCTTCAGGAGCAAAAAATTGAGAAGATGAATAATTCTGGTGATTTGAAGTCAAATTTACTTAAGACCGTAAATGAATTTAAGGAAGTGAAGGATATGTTGGTTGATTTGGGTTTGGCACAACCTCCAGAGGCTAGTTCTGGTGGAATTGAAGGATTTGTTGGTAGAGTAATGCAGGGAATGGACCCTGAAAAAGCAGCTATTCTAGCTCAGGCTGTATTTGAAAAAGTAGGACCAATGTTAGGATTTGGTGGACAACAAGCTCCTGAATTACCAGCAGAAGTTGATGTTTCCTAAAGAATTTTGATTTTATTTGATATATGGTATGCTTGAAATATGTTCTTTACTCCAAAAAGAAAAGATGAAATAACATCTGCTTTTCAATCTGTATTTGATGATTATATAGACAATCCAGAATTTAATTTTGATACAAACGAATTAAATGTAACCAATCCAGATCAAAATAGAATGAGATTAGAGCTTGGTTATTATCCAAATACATTGTCAGTTTCAATCGAACATTACGAAGACCTTAACTTCATATTTATGTCAAGAACAACAAGGGTGATAAATGAAAATGGTGATAGTGGTGATTTATTGGTGTTTATTCACAATAGTATTGAAAAACCATCAAGAGATATGAATTTTGAGTTGTATAAAGATGCTTTTTCTTTTTCACTTGATAAGATAATTGAAATGAAAACAAATGAAAATGCAGAAATAATCAAAGCAGTATATAGTCGATATTACAGATTTTTTGAGCTTGGATTTATTGAAGACAGAAAAAACATGTTTGGAATGATGATGGAATATCACAATAAATACAACAAGAGAAAAGAGAGGAAAGAAATTAAAATAATGTCAGCATTTGTGAAGCCAAGACTAAAAATTATTGAATACATTCAAGACAATAGCTTTTCTAATCCATTCTTGTTTGAATATCAAGAGGTTTCTCCAGAAACACTGGAGAAATACGCAAATCCAACAAAATCTTACGTTAATAACATGATTGAGACAATGATAGAAAATCAGTATTACATAAATAATGATTGATTTGTTTGTTGACTTGTTGTTTTTTTGTGTTATACTTTTGAAATGAGCAAGTCTATCTTATTTAGAAGACAATTAGATGCATATTCTGGGGCCAGTTATGTTAATTGGGAGAATGATAGTACTTTGTCGCCAAGTCCAGACCTTACTGTATCTATGTATACAAATGGAGCAAGTAGAGTGTCTATTTCCTTAGACAACTACAATACAAGTGTTTCTTCCGTAAGAGCGACGTTACTTGTTGAGCCACTTGGAAGTTGTTTAACTAATGATTATTTGTTAGGCAAGGCTGGAGTTCCGTCTTCTCCAAGCGGATTAGTAGTAACATCTGCGGTTGGAACATCCAACTATGTCTCAATACCATGTACTTTTGAAATTATGGCTGTTTTTCTGGAAACACTAGACCCAGGTATTGCTAATGTCGGAATCCTACTTGTAGGATGGAATGGGCAGGCATAAGATGAGCAAATCAATCTTTTTCAGAAGATGGGCAACAGTTCAGCCAAATGTTGAAACAGTATTTACATGGGAGCTTGATCAGGTTATTCCTTTGTCTTCGAGTCAAAAAGTAAGAGCCGCGATGTTTACAAATGGAGCTAGTAGAATAGCCATTTCATGCGCTAGCAATGGTGGTAATTTAGCAGCAGGGACGATTCTAAATACATATGTTGATTCAATTTCCCATTGTTTATGGGACGATTATATGGGCATAATAAAGGAAACAGACTCAAGTTTATTTCCAGCACTTTCAACAACACTTGTTGCGCCAGCACAAATTTTTCTTCAGGCTCAATGTACATTTGAAACGATGAAGGTAACAATACAGATTCCTGGCTTATTGCCAGGAATCATTATTATGACAATAGTGGGATGGAATGCGATGGGCGATCAATAACATTTCTTGATATAACCGCCAACTTATGATAACATCTATTCATGTCTTATCACAAAGGCAAGTATTGGAAAGTAGATGAAACAAGACCAGTCACAAAAATAACTCTTATGTTACCAACCAATCTTGTTCAAGAACTAGACGATTTATTAATAGATTTGGCTGTGAGCACAAAGAAGAAAAGATACTGGTCAAGGTCAAGACTTATAGAATCACTTATCAGATTAGGGCTTGATGAAAGAGTAAAAAAGAAAGACACATATGTATTTGATGAACTAGAAGATATGGACTTCGAGAAATAATAAGAAAATGAGCGGAAAAGGGTGGATTAAAAAAGAATTGACATTCCTAAAGAAGAATTGGGGTATATTGAGTGGTCCTGAAATTGCGGAAAAACTAAACAGAACAGAAGAGTCTGTATACTGGAAGGCATCTAAATTAAACCTGAGAGTCAAAGATAGACAAGGTGTTTCTTGTAGAGAAGCAGAGGATATTTCGGGATTCAATAAAGGAACAATACTAAAAGCTATGATTGATAGTGGAATATCAGAAGGCGAATGGAAAAGACTATCACCTTGTAAAATAAAAAGGATTGTAGAGTCATTTATGGAATATGAAAATATGAGTTCTGTTTGTACTAGACATAATTTAACCAAATATGAACTAAAGAAAATAATAGATTACTGCAAGGTAAACAATCATTCTTCTTCAAGAGTTATGAGACTAAAAAGCAGTGAGATTGATGAAGCAATTGAGAAATACAAGAGAATATTTGATAAGTAGTTTACTTCTTTTCATCTCTTCTTAGCTCTGCATCTTTTGTTGAAAATCCATTGGGATATCTCTTATTTAGTTTATCTTGATTTGCATCAATTACTTCTTGAAATGTGATGTTTTGATTGATAAGAAGTGCTGTGAAATAATAAAACTCGTCTCCCAATTCTTCTACAAGTTTTTCTCGTGTCATTGTTTTGCGCTTGTGATAAATCTTCTTCTTGAAAAAACCAAGAATCTCACCACACTCTTCAGCAAGACCGAGAAGAATGCTGTTGATGGCTGTTTTCTTGTTGATGTTATCAAATTTGCTTACAACAAATTCTTTGTAATTACTTAGAGCTTGATCTACTGTTTGTTTTTTCATGTTCTAGTATAGCGTGTATTTGGTGTTTGTAAATAGAAAAACTAAAGGCGAGATTTCTCTCGCCTTGTTTGTTATTTGTATAGATGTTGGTGAGTATTAAGCCTTGACGGTAAGTCGAAAATTACCTCCAGATTTGCTCTGTTCGGTAATTGTGCCCTGAGACTGAGCAAGCCTGATAAGAGCTTCCTCTTCACCAGCACTGATATTACCTTCAATTTCAGCAAGAATCTTCTGATCCCGCTTCATGATTTCAGTATCAAGCTGCTTCTTGAGATTCTCACGCCCCTGCTTAAGAGCTTCCTTGTGAGAAGTAGAGCGATCAGTTACCCAAACATCCTTATCACCTTCAATGTGAGCCCGGAAAACCCTCTTATTCAGATCAACCTCAACATCAACACCATCAAACTTTTTCTTAAGAAGTCCCTCTTCCTCTTTCCATCCAGTTCCAATGAACTGCTTTTGAATAATAGGAAGAACACCCTTAATATCAGAAATAATGTCTAGAGCCGACTCAGACTCAGACTCACACTGAACAGCACCAGCACAAACACGATATGCCTGCGACATTTGTTCCTAGCTCCTTGCTATTCTATAGCACATGGTATGAATTATCTTCCAGATTTTCTGCGTCTCTCCTCTTCATCTCTCTTCATTTCCTCTGCAACAAGGTCTTCAACAAGACTCTTCTCAATAAACTCAGCATCAGTTGGACCTTCTGCCTTACGAAGCTTGTAAAGGTCTTCAATGTTATTAATCAATCTAAACAACTCCTTATGTGCCTCTTTAATCTCTTTTGCAATTGTCTTGTCTGTAGTATTAAGTGACTGGTCATAATTCATCTTCTTTGATCCAAGCCACTGAGCATACTGAAGCAACCATGCATGAATATTAAAAATGTCTTTTGCGTGATCTCCAGATGGCATCTTTGCATCAATCTTTGCTTGAAGCTCAGCTTTCTCCAATTTATGAAGCTCTCTTAGCTCCTTAATCTGGTTCTCTAATTCAATAATCTTTTCTGCATATTGTGCTCCAATAAAATTTGAAGCCTTGCTCTTTAGTGAGCCAAAAAGAGTTTTTGCATTTTCCTTGAAGTCTTTTGCGGTTTCCATATACTAAATAATAGCACCATCGTAAATAAGTCAAGCTATAAGTGGCATAATCGGAACTGACTTGATTACTTTTATTGGATTTCCATTAAATTCAGTTGGCATATTCTCCAAAGCATGTTTTGGAGTCTTTGGTTTTATGAAAACAATATAAGTTGAATCAGAAATTGACAAACCATAAAAATTGTTGCCAAGCAGTCTGCCTAACTCTAGCTTGAATTTACCTATCTTCTCTTGAGACTCAGTTGTTTCCATTCATAGTAATAGCATAAATATAAAAACATAAATACTAATATATCAAAGCCATGCTTCTTAATATCGAATCCTTCACTGATTTGTGAAAGTCATATTCATTGATAAGTCTTGTGAGAATAGCCTGTGAAAATTCATGTGTTACTGTGTCAGAAAGAACCTTCTCAAGAATTGAGAGAAGGATATATGTAATATTCCCACACTTCTCAGGATACTCATTTCTGTCAAAGTCTGCTTTAATAGATGCATAATTCATACGTCTTCTAGACCATGAAAAATCATTATCTTTCTCAAGAATTACTGTAAATAACTCAAGCAAAGATGAATTATATTGAGAACATGGAATCTGTTCTTCACCTGTGGTGCATACAATAAGTGCTGATTGTAGAAGAAACCTTGAAAGAGAATCTCTATCTCTAAGGTCAGTAATCTTTTGGTTTAGGACACTCATGAAAGATAGTATATCAAACATACAATAAAATCCAAACAAGAAATTGTAGAGTGTGCGTTTCACTTGAAAAAGCAGAATTTCGTGGTATGTCCAAATGTGTCATCAAAACCACTACCCTTGAGCGAAATCAAAACAATCAAGGAAACAAAGAAAAGAAGAAAAGCAGTAGGTAAAGTATTTGATCTACTTCATGGTAGTATGCTGAAAAAAGCAACAAGCTCTAATATGATCCTCTTTCATGAAGAATACAAGGAAATGTTTGGCAAAGAATTGGAATTGGTTGGTGAGGAGTTTGAAATAAACGACGAAATGTATAGTAATTTGTATGAAATTTCTCTTTGGAGAATGATAAGGGATGGTTTTTCATCGTACATAGATTTAGATAAGTGTATGTTTATTACACGAAGGGCACCTGAATTTACTCTACTTGAAAAGATCAGAATATGCCTGAAGGGAGCGCCATTAAGTGTTGGCACACTGTTTGGAAAACTAGAGTTGCCTATGATCTGGTATTCAAAATATGAAACAATGCTAAAACATATGAAACACTATAAAAGAATAAGTATTGAAGATGAGCTTGTTTTTCTTAATAAGACTAGCTATCTAGCTTAGAATACCGTCAGAATGATAAAGATTAGTTTCAAGCTCAACAATGCTTCTAACAATTTCAAACAAACTAAGCTCTCTAATGAAATTGTCTTCTTTAAGATTCGTTCTAAGCTTGCTTGTCATGCATGAGTCAATCAACTTAGACAGGATTTCTTCTTTAGTATTATGGTCAAACATGTTGGCATAAAAAACAATCTTTGGAATGAACTTAATAATAAAGTAAATTGATGCAATCATATCGCCGTAAATTCCCCGTGAAACAACAAGCGGACTCTTCTCATTAAGATCAAGAAATTTCAAAATAATGTTCTTTGCCATCTCCATATTGTTTTCTTTCGTATAAAGAAACACAGCAGCAAGAATCTCAAGGCCAGAGATTACTCCCACTTCTTTAAAGTCCAGTATATTATTAATATTTACATTCCTTTGAGTGCCGTCGTGGTTATAAAAAACAATTTTAACAAATTCATCTTTTCCAACAACATTGTACAAATTGTTAAGAGTGATATAATCTCCATAAGTTTCAAGATTAATTCCATTGGACAAAAACTTAGAAAGTCTGCTTTTGATTTCCTCGTTGCCATCATGATAAAGCATGTTAACTAGAAACCTCGGCAAATGGCAAGATTTATGAAAAACATTCTTTTTTACAAATTCAAGCTTTTCATTAACTGTCTTTTTTTCAAAATTAATAGCAAATTCTTGAAAAATACCAGTGTTTTTATTTTTGTTGTTTCCAAGAGTAGGTATAGTGAAATAATTCAAAATGTCATTATCGGTAAGATTTGATTTGATCTTGGAGTTATACCTACTTGAATGAATAAATATAGCTCGTGCATTTTCTTCTTTTACATTTTCAGACTTAAACTCTGTCTTTGGAAAATGTGAATCAAATCCTTTACTTTTAAGATATAGGTTAGAGAAATAATAAAATACATTCTTAATCGAATCATCAATGTTCTTTTTTTCAATGAGAGAGTGAATAATATTGAGTGAATCGGTTATGTTTTGGTTCTGTGCCATACTGCGTACATAGCACATGGTACCGATTTTTAATTGTCTAGTATACGTCACTTGTTCTGAGCGATATACAAGTTTTAGCTAACTCTAATGGTGACGCTATTGCTCCATGTATTCAATCTACACTTGTGTTTATTGAAGTATGTGTTATGGTGCATTCATGGCAACAAAGTATCCAAGGTGGATGAATGATAGATATAACCTTAGAGAAGTAGCTCCTGGCTTATATGTAGGCGGAATTTATTCATTTTCCGTTATGGCTGACAAAGTTTTGTCAAAGGTTATTCTAACAGACATAAGAACAGTAAGAAGTGACACAGATCAGAAGGTATTACTAAAGATGATTGGTGATTATGGACCTGTGCTTTATTTACCATTCAATGATCAAACTCCTATTCCAGAATATGTATTTGAGACTGTTTGGAGTATGTATAAATCGACTGGCAGTATGTTGATTGCCTGCTTCGCAGGTATTTCAAGATCAGTCAGTGTTACTTATGCAATGTTGGTTATGTCTGGATATTCAAGAGAAGAAGCTGTCGCACTTTGCTTTGATCCAACTCAAACTCCACATCACATTACATTTGAATCAGCACAAAGATGGGTTGATAGTAAATTAGGATAAATTAACTTACTGATGAATTCCGCTTGGTCTTGGAAATTCGCCTTTGCTAAAGGTTTGAATCTTATCTTTGTTATAGTAGATTCTATTGCCGGTAACAAGTTCAGCTAACATATCGGCTCTTTTCTCTTTTCCTTGAACATTATCCTTTAGCCAAGGATCAATTACATGTCCAAATTCATGTGCAACAATTGCTTCTGCAACATATCTGTCTTGAAGTATCTTGTTTGTGTAAATCATCTCTGCATAATTACCAAAACTAATTGCCGTTTGTGCAATGTCTCTTATTTTGCAAGAGCTGCTTTCTATACATGGCTTGTCAAGCAAAATATATGTAACATTTTTTAGTATGTTTAGCTTTGTATAGTTCCTAAATATCTTGAGATAGTGAAAGAATATATCATCAAACTCAGATTCGGTAATTCTTGTCATGTACTGATGATAGGTCAGATATATAAAAAAACAAGTTTGATTATTTGGTTATGTAAGTTTTTGTCTAAGTTTATTTATTTCGTCTGAGCTTTTATCTGTAAAAGCTTTAATTTCATCTCTGGTCATTTGTGTAAAGTAATTATCGCTTGTGTTAACAAATTCCTCACTTTTACAGATTAGCGTGATTGCAGAATAAAGAGAATGATATCTTGTGTTCTTGTAAAGATATAAACCAAGGTTGTCATATTCAAAATCAAATTCATGTAAGCTTCGGTATGCTTTTAAGATTGACTCGATAGAGCCTACATTGTTTTTTATTAGCAACGATAAGTGTTTTGTTTCGAGTAGACTAAAGTAATTCAATGTCCAATCAAAAATGAACTCTCTATTTTCTGAATAAGAGAATCCGTAGGCGCATACAAACTCATAAAACAGCATAAGATTTGATATGCTTTTTGGATTTGTTTTTACAGACTCTTGAATTTCATTTAATTGGTCTATTATATCCCTTTTTAGATCAATGAAAGCCGAATCATAGAAGTCCTTTGGAAACATCAATCAGTATAGCATTTTGATATTAGTTTTGAATTATGTGTAGCTTCTTCTTGTCAATTGATGAATAATCAAAGAAGTTTTCAAGTTTACCAGGGTTTGAAAAGTCTTTACATTTATCAAGATGGTAAGAAGACTTGTAAAGTTTCTTTTCTACACAATCAATGTAAGAGGAGTAAACACCTTCTTCTGTAATCTTGAGTCTATTTGGAATGCCTTCATGGCCATATAGAGAAAAGAACGATGTGTCTACTGATATGTTAGTGTTATTTGCATGTTTTAGAATGTACTTATATGGTTCTTTAATCTCGAAAGGAACTCTACTATTTCCTCTGCCAGTTGTTTTCCAGCCAAGTAGAATAAGCGGGATTGATTCTTTTGCACACTTGTCAATAAGTCTCTTGAGAAAATCTTCATTGTTTTGGCCAACGACGTATTGTGCATGTGGATAAGTGTGCATATGTTTGAATTGCGAAAGGAAGTCTATATCAGAGAGTGAATCAATAGACAGTGCGAATCTAACATTCTTGAGTGATGGATTGTGATACTCAAGATAATTCTTGACTAGAAATTCCTTGTTTCTTGTAGTGAAATTTACATTGCAGTGAGGTGTCAGAAGCTCAATGATTTGGATGAAATTTGGATGATGAGTTGGCTCGCCGCCACCAATTGCAATTTCCAATACTTTATTTTTTTTCACGAATTCAACTATCTTACTAAAGTATTCCATATTGCAATGTTTTCCATTGGTTGTCGAATTTTGATAACAAGCTGCACCACAAGTAGTAATTCCACAATAATCAGTAATCTTTATATCAAGAAGCATTGGTGTTTCGAGTTTAACCTCTTCTTCATCACAAAGAGTTACTCTTGTGCCACTGTTTTTCTCAAAGAAACAAACAGTATTTCCATTTCGCATCATTGTTAGATCAGATAGACTGATTGTTGTACCTTCAATATCAAAATAATCTCCGCCGTTGTCATTACCTCCCAATACAATAACATTATCAGAAAGATAAGCGTCAAGAAAATTTCTAAACACATTCTGATCTATTTCATAATCAGAATTTTCTTTATACTCTATGCCTGGAATATGTGTTACAGACTGATGATCTACTGTCGATTCATCATATTCTGTAAAATCAACAAGACCAAGCCTCTTGAGAGTCATTTTAATTTGCTGGTCAAGACCATAATACTGCGAAGAAATCATTGCGGATATATAATGAAGCTTCTCTTCTTTAGACTTGAGTACAAATTGATCCCAACCAAAATCACTGTAAGATGTTGGAACTGCTTCAACAGAATTTGGGTTCTTTACAATTATAATACTGTGAGATGAAGAAGAATTAACAGCATGACCAGTCTTGAGATTTACTACTCTTAGCCTTGTTTTTTCCATGTAACATATGTATCACAAACCAAGAGCAAGTCAATAGATGATATGCTATTACTTCAAATGCAAGATAATGAAACAAATGATCTACCAATTATTGACCAAATAACAAGATACATAAAGTCAAATGGAACTCAGAAATTCAAAATAAGCAATGAAAGCAAATTTAGATACGAAAATATCGAAGAATGCATAAAAGCACTTACCATGTTTGATAGATCATTGAATATTCTCAAGTTTCAAGAGTCATTTAACAGCAGTCCAATAGAATTTGTAAAAGCTGCTGGACTCATAGAAATTCCAAGTAATATTGAAGTAATAAAGAAATGTAAAGTTTCTTATAGGTCAGACCATACAGACAAATGTTTTGAATGTAGGTTTAATAAAAATGGTAACGTAAACACAATGATGACTGTTTGTATGAATAGAAGAACCTATGAACAATTGTTGAATATTATTGTTGAAAGTGATTTGCCTAAGAAGGTTCTGTTTAGTAACGAGAGTAATTTGAGAAGGGGTGAAGTGGTTGAATTGGTTGATGAAACCTCAAAAGTTATTGCAGCTAATGCTGAAGAGACTGGCGTTGTGGTCAATCTTTGTGTTGTAAACGGAATTACGGTTATAGAAATACCTGATATTTAGATGATTATTTGAAAAACGTAAAATAATTTGATTATTGGTTTGTTTTTTTTTTTTTTTGATGTAGTCTATTGTTTATGGCAAAAACACCAGGAAAAACAAGTTTTGTTGTATCTCAGCCTATGATGATGGGTGGGGGTAAGGATTTTCAGAAAGGTGTGCAAAATGTTAGAGGAATTACTGATGGAATTGGTGTAGAGGGTGGTCGTAGACAGAACACATCACCTGATAGTTATGAAGAGCCTGTTTCATATATCTTAAGTGTATATAGAGAACTCAGGGACAGAATTGGACTTTTTAGGGATTCAGCCTCAGTAATAGATTTGCTAAACAGGGCTGGGCTTTACCTCTCTCTTGTTGAGAGAGATTGGTACGCTGTTTCAGGTCTTATGAGAAATGGAAACACAGGCGGATTTGTTGTTCGAGGACAGAACGATCTGATGAGAAACCTTAATAGTGCTGGATTAGATTTGGAGCAAGCTGCTGTAAGAATGGGCCCTAGAAGCGTTACTCCACTTGCTGATCAAGACCTTTTTGCAAATTTAATGGGACAATTACAGATGTATAGAGCTAGACTTCTTTCAATGTCAATTGATCCAACAAATCCCGCTTGGGATTATTTATGGAACACGAGGGCTTCTTATGACCCATCCACAAGGGCTTCTCAAGATAGTTTAAATGAACCATCTATTGCTGATGCAACAGAAAAAGCAATGAATCCTGTCAATACATGGGTAAAACAAACCGGCTTTCAAGCCCCATCACCTTTAACTCCCACTAAGGGCTCAAAAGGTCTTCTAGGAAACTGTTCCACAGCAGGTCAAGTAGTTACTGGACTTGTTGTTGGTGGAGCAATATTTGCTCTCTATAAAACTTGTAAGAAGTAATAAACTCAGAAACTATCTGGGTTGATTTCAAGATCAATAATAGACTTTATCAAGAAAAAAAGTGAACATTCAGAGCGCGAATAAGTGTCGCCAGTATAGCCATCTGGCACAATTGAAAGATTCACAATTCTTGAATAAATCTCATTTTTGGCACTGGAGTCAAGACAGTTGGAAAAATAAACAATGAAACCAATACGCACTGAGAAGAATGGAATTCTTATATATTGACTTGATATATGATGCTCAAATTTATCGAGCATGGTAATAATAAATTGATTGAGCTGATTGATTTTTTCTTCTTTGTAAAGAAGAAGCATATAAAAGAATGCGTTGTTAAACGCATGAACGGTGAAGTTACGGGTATCAATTATTTCAAGAATCGACTCTTCTGAGGAAAATTCACCACAAACAAAACCCGTCAAATTTATAAGCTTGCTTTTACCAAGCTTATTGTAAATGTTATTAAGCGATTTGATGTTGAAGTTTTGACTACCAATGTACATATAAGAATTTTCATTGAAACCATGTGATTTAAGAAGACTGTTTACTGCTTCATCTTTATCTTCAAAAAGCATGTGAAAAGCTACATGGCTAGGATCAGAAGGATTGATATGATTAAGTCTAGTCTTTAGGAAAGCAATTTTCTCTTCGCTTTTAAGATCAATCTTGTCATAAAGGTAAACAAATTCGGAACAACTTACATTTTTCAAGCTACCTTTGATATCACACTTACAAATGCTTGATTGTGATGGTTTGTATTTATTACACACATACATTAAATAGTCACAAATATCTTTGTTATACTCAGAATAGTCCTTGATATGTTCAAAGAACTTTTCTACACCCATAGAGGCAAGATAATTATCAACAGCAAAATAAACAGAATTTTTAGCTTCTTTTGAGAAGTTACTATTTTCAATGCAATAAGAGATGAATTTAAGCGAATCTTGAGTGGTTTGTTTCAACTGCATCAATAAGCATAGCACATGGTATCAAATGTATACAACTTACTTCTTCTCACCTGTTCCATGAACCATATACAGATTCTCAATTGCTCGTGTATAAGCAACATACTTTAGATTTCTGGATTCATCAGAGGAGTCTTTTGAAGAGAAGCTATTCTCAAGTACAAATACATTGTTAGCTTCTGCGCCTTTTGCCCTGTGAATACTAGAGACAACAATTCCGTTTTCGCTCTTAGAGAGTTCGACAAGCCAATCAATCTTCTTGAGAATTTCAGACACAAAGATAGTATTTTCAGCAAGAAACATAATTAGATTAAACTGTTCTTTAATATCAGATGCCTTTGCATAAGCCTCATCCTTCTCAAGTGAAGATACTTGAAGATCAGTCCAACGCTTTACTTTAGAAAGCATTGTTTTCGTAGAGGTATCTGTATACTTATTGAGAATAAACTTCAATCCAAAATCCTCTGCGGCATTTTCTCTCCCTCTCTCAATTCTTGCAGCCTTGCCCTTCGTAAACAATCTAAATACTGCCCTAACCAACATAGAATTAGTCCTAGACAAAATCATGTCATTCTCATCCGCAATCTCCAACATCTCATCATAATCAATACTAGACACACTACCCAGCTTATTTGAACTATGTGCAGTAAAGTCTGGTACAAAATGCCTGCTCACATAACTAGCAACAG
>JACCDT010559979.1_pt1 | contig 16542 bp, 24 predicted proteins | sample 7446291 | NCBI WGS metagenome assembly JACCDT01 (sample SAMN15323446, study PRJNA562643) | freshwater metagenome | isolation source: river surface water | place: USA:Blue River Watershed | collected 2017-08-17 | reverse complement strand
GGACCACTTCCTGTAACGCAGAAAGTTTTAGGTATCCTTGCCCAGCCACGCTCTGCTTGGCCAAAGGGTTGGACAGGGCGAACAAGGATAGAAAAGAACGAGGTGCGCGCAAAATAACGATCCAGTCGCGGTGTATTGAGTGAAATATTCTTTTCATCTAGACGCAGCAGTTTTCTTGGCGTCGGAATTGAATTGAAGTTGCAAAGGCCGCTGGCGCGGTTCCACACTTGGCTCTTAATGCCGATTTCAATGACTTCCGTATCACGGCGTACGGGACGGATGGTGGCTTCGCTGTAACGGCACAGCGGGAAGAAACCAGTACCGATGTTTGTGGCAGGATCAAATGTGCCGCCTTCGTAGCCAGCAATATCTTCATCGATAGCGCGTGTTCCAGCAGCGCCAATCTGTGAACTGCCTTGGACTTCCGTGCAGCGCAGTACAACATTGATGCGGCCACCCTCCTGACTACCGCTGCGGCTTTCTACCAGCCAGACCGTCGAACCAATAATCCAGCGCGAACCAATCGCCAACAGGTCATCGGCGCGTGTACGCCAAGAATCGGCTGCTGTTTCTAAGTCATCTAAGTTGACTTCTGTTCCTACAAAATCAGCCCGAGCAAAAGCGGCCCAGTTAGCAAAGTTGATCGTAAATATCGCGGATGAACTAACGCCAACATTTAAGAATGTTCTGTTGGAAAAGTTCGAGCCATTGACTTGGAATATGCCCATTCGCCGTGAATACTGGCGACCGACTCCGGGCTGGCCAACTGCTTGAACGGACGCATCACTTTGATCGTCAAACAGGGTTAAAACGTCAGCCTGTCTGCCCGCAATCTTTCGGCGACGTGCTTTGATTTCTGCCCGCTGTTCGGCATTGTCAGCACCGCGAGTACCGGCTTCGGGTGCGCTGATGATCTCCCAGTTGAAACGGAATGCTGTGCCGTTTTCTAAGGGTGAAAATGCACCAAATTGCGACTGGTTCTGCGGGTTATAGGTAAAAGAAAAGCCCTCGCTAAGTTGGCCATCCTCTGTTGGCGCCCTGAAGACTGTGCGCCCTAGCGTGCCGGTTGCACCAGAGCCTTGGGTGCCAGCAATCAGTGTTCCGGGACGGTTGCTGCCTTGTTGTGAAGACCAGAACAGTGCGTACTCACTGGGGTCAAGAATAGAAAGCGCATTGGTGCCAACACGGATGCCGCCGATTTGTGGCGTGACAAGTCCAAATTGCCCTGCGATATAGATGCCTTCAAACGACTGAAAAGAGCCGTTGGCATACAGTCGGCTCCAGACAAGTGCGGGGGCAATAATTAAACCGCCGGTTACCGATCCATCGGCGCCAACATCACGCTTGCCAAAGGGAATTGGGACAACTTGGTTGTATTCAGCAAGGCTGCTTACGTTATCGAAGCTTGTAGTTTGATTGAAACGTGTGGGTCCAATTTGATCAGATAACTGACGGCTTCTAATACGTTGACCTGAACCAACATCAAGGGTTGGTGCCTTGGGTGCCAGCAGAATGCTGACGGCTGTGCTTGCAAGGCCGACAACAAGACTTACAACAACAGCAGTAAGTGTTGCAGGGTCATTTCTAACATCAGGAATATGTTCGTATTCAGCAGGGCGGACGCGGGCTTGCAGTTGAGCGTGGCGGACAAATTTGCGGTATTCCTCTTCTGTGCAACCCAGCGTTTCGATTAACGCGATTTCAAACGGTAACAGCGGCGGATCGAAAGGACGGACGCCGGTTTCCAGTCCACGCTTTTGGTGAGGTTGTTGATGTAGAGGATTCCCTTCTGCCATGTCACCCCAAAAGCCAGCGGTGCCGCTGTCAAGATTGCAATGTCACCATCGTAGATGGGCTCGTCAATCACAGTGCAAAACCGCCGCAGGTCTTGTAGGACTTCACGCGGCGTCATTGTGTACCACGCTGGATTGAATGGCGGTGGATTCAAGCCCATATCCTCTAGGGCGTCGATCACCAGCCGGATGCAATCATTGCCGCCGTATTCGTAGGCGCGGCCGATCAGGTGACTACACACGAATCTGAGCTGTAAACGGGATATTCCCCACCAAACTGCGCGATAAACGGCGGGCGGGCACGTTGGACTGGACCGAATCCAACACTGAATTCAAGCTGATTTGTAGCGTCGTTTCATCCCAGCCGCCACTGGCGCAGCTTCCGAAATACTGGTACAGGTTGCGTTGAACAGCGCCGCTGCTGGGTTCCCACAGAACAGTAGTGACCTTGGCGACCCAGAGGTTTTCAAGGGCTTGCGTTGCCCACGCACGGGTCATATCGGTGTTCGGGAATTGCAAAGTGGCGTCCAAGTTGTCGCCCTGCAATGTTGCGACCGCTCCACCGAAGCCGAAGCCCAAGAACATGTAGCCGCTTACGTTTTGCGCGATGGCGTAATTCTGAAAGCGGAAGCGGGCGGCTTGGCCAGAAGGCCCAACGTCAAGCAGGTGGCCGTAGGCGTATTCCATCAGAGACTTGGTAAACTACGAATACCCGGACCCTTGGAGCCTCTATGCGAGCTAAATCCCGTCCAGGAGACCGCCATTTCAATATTACACTTTTATCCTTGGCTAGTGATTGCGTTACTAAAAGGCTCTACTGGATCTACCGATGTGATTGCGGGGAAACCAGCAGGGTAGAAACTAGGAAACTTCGTTCAAAAAAGAAATGCCCGGTTTGTGCACATAAAGATCAAACCGATAAAATTACTCGCCATGGCCATGCAAAAGACAAGCAAAGAAGTTCTTTGTATGACGTGTGGTTATCGATGAAGCAAAGATGCTTTAATACAAACCACTCTTCTTACAGGGATTACGGAGCGCGTGGGATTACTGTATGCGAAAGGTGGTTAAATTTTGAAAATTTTTGCGCCGATCTTCCCGTTAAGCCGGCAAGCGGATATCAGTTAAATAGAATCGACAACAACAAGGGGTACGAGCCAGGAAACGTCAATTGGGTGAGTCCCAAAAAAAACTGTAACAACAGGAGATCTTCGATTTTTTTGACTTGGAACAATAAAACCATGACCTTGGCGGAGTGGGCTTTAGAAATTGACTTGCCCTACACAGCATTAAAACAAAGAAGGGCCAAAGGCTGGAGCGTAGAAAAAATGCTGACTACTCCTTGGGTAGAAAGAAATAAAAGAAGAGCTGTCTTTTAACTATTAGCCTAATCCAATGCGACGGCGGTTGGCCGGGCTATTACCAAGCGTACGCAGGGCGCGGCGTTCACCTTGGATTGCACCTTGCTGGGCGGCTTGCGCCAGTCCGCGCTGGAACTGATCAGTGGTGACGTAATCGACGTTATTGATGCGCTCCACGCTGTAGCGAACATCGATGGGTTCCATTGGAGCCGCTGCCAGTGCCGTAGAGCTGCCTTGCTCGCTGCTGCCGGGAATCACAGATGCACCGCGATTGCCTGCTGCATAACGGGTCATGGCTGCCGACATCTTGCTGGCGGGAATGACGTATTCCGGCTGACCGCCTTCGCCGATCACTGCATTGGTGGGACCAGTGACGAAACCACCTTCGGCAAAGAAGCTACCGCCAGCAAAGGCTGCAGGGTTAAAGGCTGTTGCACTGGAACTAAACACTGAAGCCCCAGAAACAGGGCCTGCACCGCCAAAGGAGAACCCACCGCCGCCGCCCAAGGCATTCAGGATCGTCTGGAATGTGATCAGAGCAATCTGTTTGGCGATGATCTGAGTTGCCGCTTCGATGAATGCATCAGCAATCTTTTTGAAGACTTCCGATAACGCCTGCTGTGCTGACTTGGCGCCCGTGATCACATCTGTGAACGCCGTGCTAAATGCATCACCAATCGCCGTCGCACCATTCAGAGCCACATTGATTGGATCGGCAAGTTCTTTTAGCTGCTGCTTAAGTTCAAGGATTTTGGTTTCACCTTCGCTAATGCGCAGATCTGGAAGACCGAGATCAAACGCGCCAGCACCACCACGCAGGTTGTCTTGAACATTAAGACCGGCTCGCTTAAAGAATTCAGTGTTTTGTTCTTTGATTACTGCGAGGCGATTACGCTCCAGTTCAATAAGCGTCTCAACGTTTACGTTATCTAGTTCTGCTGCTGTTTTTGTGACAATCGCCAAACGTTCCCGCTCGTCGGTGACGCCAATTAACGACTTCTGTAGATCAGCAACAATTTGCAGAGTCTGCGATTCTGCCTTCAATCCAATCGCCGCTTCTTTATTGCCTAGGTTTTCAACATCAGCAATCAAAAGTTTGTTGTCTAGAAGTTTTTGTGTTAACTGCGATTCAATTTGTAAGCCACGCAGCCTCTCTTGCAAGCGCTTTTCTTGCTCAGCTGCGCGCTCAGCCTCACGCTCTGCATCGGTCTTGCCTTTCTTGCGACCTGCTGCGCCACTATCACCTAGCAATGGTGGCAAAGCACCACCTGCACTCAACCTTGGCACAGAGACGCCAGCTCCGGCTCCCAACTCGGAGGCAACTAACGATTTACGCAAACGATTTCTGTAATCTTGAACCTCTTGATCAAATGGATTAGCAGAACGTAACGCACCAAATCTTGTTCGTGTTCTCTCGTTTGCTTGCTGAAAAGCTCTAGCCTCAGCGCCAAGCCTCGACGCATTATTTAACCGCTCAAGAAATGCGTTTAGACCATCAATCAGAAACTTGAACACAGGTTCAAAGAACTTGCCTATGTTCTGGGCTAGTCGCTGGAATGAGTCTTGAAGTGTACTTAGCTTGCCATTCAACGTATCACTTTGAGCGATAGCTCCATTGGCATATTTTCCGCCAGCATCGGTCAGCCTGATAATCGCAGCCTCAACAGCTTCGGCGCTAATTCGGCCACCTTCAAGCGCCTTTTGGAATTCCGCGCCGCTGAGCTTGTATTCCTCTTTTAATACCTTTTGTAGAGCAACGCCGCGCTCTTGAAACTGCAGTAGTTCCTCGCCCTGCAGCCTTCCTTTCGCCTGAACTTGGCCAAACGCCGTGACTAATCCTTGAAGCTCCGCGCCAGTCGCTCCACTTACATCGGCAAGGCGGCGTGTTGTATCTACAACCTTGTTTGTTTCTACGCCAAAAGCTTGTAAGCGCTTAGCTGCATCAATAAGCTCCGCACTTGTGAATGGAGTTACGGCGCCAAGATCCTGAAGCTGCTTAACAATTTCAGTTGCTTTTTGTACGCTTCCAGTTAATACCTGAAGACTTCTGGTTTGGCTTTCGATTTCAGCGGCTTGAACAAAAACAAATCGAACTGCCTGTACCGCAGCAAAAGCAGCAGCAAGCTTGCCTACGGCGCCGCCAAGACCACCAATCGCCTTCTCTGTTGAGGATGCCTGCGATTGAACCTCGCGCAGCTTCTGTGTCGCGTTGCGGCTATCAACATTGATTGCAACGTTGGCGACGACGGACACAGCACACCCCTTTTGCTAAAAGCAGTCTACCGGCGGCGCTTCATCTGGCGTTCTTGTTCTTCGTTCTGAATTTCAAAGTAGACAGACCACATCATCAACTCTTCCAGCGTCACCTCTTGATTCAGGCGAGCCAACGTATATCCCAATTCCTTGGCGACACCAAGCTGCAGTAAAAGCAGATTGTCTTTTTTCAGATCAGCCTTTACGGCTTTTCATGTCAAGTTCTTGGCCTTCTTCGGGGTTGGTAATGATGGCCAGCATCAAAGCCTGCAGGTCGGCATCCATCACTTCGTTTTTCAACTCTGCAATTTCACCAGTCTGGAAAAGGCGCTGTCCTGCATCGTCAACAGCCTTGGTCACCAGCAGGTTGAGAGCAAAGCCATTGGGATCATCGCCATTGGGCATCTTCTGTGCGCGTTCCCGCTCGGCCATTGTCAGCGGTGCTGCGTAAAACTCAAACACATCGCCGTTGGCCAAAGTCACCACACGCTTGATGGGCGTCAGATTGGCTGCTTTTTTCAGGCGGGCAAGAGCTGACGATGCAGGCGCGGGCATAAAAATCGGGTATTTGTTATCACTTTAGGCATAAAAAAGCCTCCAGTGCAACCCAGAGGCCCGATCAACGCAACTAGGAAATCGTATCAAGCAGAAGTGCTGAAGTCGAAAGTCGGAGTTGCGGTAGGACGGAAGGTGATTTCAACCTGCTGAGCGTCGTCAGGGTTGACGTTCTGAGTAGCGCTGATGATCACAGCATCAAGAGCAATGCTACGGCTCAAAGCCTCAGTGCTCTGCTTGTCGGTGTACAACTTGAAGCCGCAACCAACCTGCTGACGCTGCACCACATCCTCAACCATGCGATTGGAAAGGGCGCTGTCTTCGTTGGTCACGTAGATCGTTGCTGTGCCAGTGCCATCGGCAAAGCCGGGGATATAAGCACGGAAAGGTGCGTACTGACCAGCGGTTTGACCAATGGTGGTCACGTCAATTTCAGCTCGGCTGATCTCAAACGACCAAGACTGAACCTGACCGACAGCAGCGAAATCGGCGTAATACACCTCAAACTCGTTTGGTGCTGCGGCAGTGCCGTCATCGGTGATGTTTACAGCAGCGCCACCAGCGGTAGCAGAAACCTGCAGCGCGCCAGAGCTTGCGGTGTAAGCAATCACGTAATAAGTCGTACCCGCAGAAAGACCAGCGGGAAGGGTTCCGGTACCAGCTTCGCCAGTTTGGCTATTAACCAGACGGAATTTGACGGGATCGCCAACCTTGAAATTGAGGTAAGGCTCAACAGTGATTGTTTCAGTAGAAGTATTTACACCAGACTCACCGAATGTACCGGTGGTTCCAGCGGGCTTGTAGTAGAGGGCGCCGGACGTACCGGACAAAACAGTGACAGCCATTTTTGTGAACGGTAGTGGCTGAAGTGATTCTAGCTTTGCTCGTATGCCTCAAAAGTTATTACCACTTGCATCTGTGAAAACCCTTCCGGTGACGACGGTTCAATGACCCGCGGACCATTTGCAGCGTCAAACTTTATATTTTCTAGCTGTAAACGTGAGAAGAGCGTGATGCAGCGCTGAGCAATTGTCAGGCCGGCTCCGGGACCACCACCACGAGGGCTAAAGATGTTGAATACAAGAGTGCCGTTGCGTCGGTCAAAGCCTGCACCAGTGCCACGCGTAGACGTGGTAAGCAGCGTCATATAAGCAGAATCGCCCCAGATGATGCTGGTCTGAATCCAGCTTGAATTATTAGGTGGCGTAAAAGGTACGTTTTTATAGGAGACCGGCAATACCGGCGAAGCGGCAAATTCGGTGGCAATACGATTTTCGATAAATGCGCGGACGGTGTTGAGGCTCATGATGAACGACCAATTCGGTCCGCTTCGGCGTTGACGTAAGTTTGAATGTCTTTGGCGATTCCATCAACCCACCCATCTGGAGCTTGCTTGCTGCGTCCGCGAGCTAAAGGCTCTGCATAGATCAGGTTGTTATGGATGCTGTAGACGTTTCCAACACTTTCATTGCCGAGACTGTAATTGACGGCGTTCGGTGGTGGATTATTTGGATATTGGCCCTCGCCTTGTCCTTCAAACGGTGCAGCGTTTTGACCAATTGCCCAGCTAGCGCGAAAACGGCCAGTATCAACAGGGCTTGCAAGTTTCAAGCGTTGATCAGCCGTCAATACTGCTGCAGTAATCAGCTTATTGAACTGCCCTTCGGCATATTTGCCAATATCACTGACCCTAATCGTCCCAGCCATATCACTCCCTCAGGAACATTTCAAACACAATAGGCGTATTGTCCTGCTCAATTTTTCGCACCTCAACAACTTGCATGATGCGGTTGGATACCGTCACCTGATCTGATACCGCAGGTTCATACGCAAGATCAGCAGCGGCAATCGTCAGCTTCTTGTCGGTGCTCTTGATCAGATCGTTGATCTCCCGTTCGGTTACATCTTCAAGCAAGCCGCGAATCACAGACTCAGATGCAGTTGGTGTTGCAACGCCCGTGGTTGGGTTGTAAGCGCCTGTGGTAACGCGCCTGATGGTCACAAGGCCACCGAACCTGAGCATCAGTTTGCTGGCGGTCTTACGAAGCGAGGTAGCAAGTGCCATCAGATCTTGTAGGCGAGGCAAGCGCCGTTTTGGAGTTTGATACTGGTAAAATAACCAGTTAAGTGAGCACCAGCGTCAATAGTGGCACCAGAGAAGTTGTTATCAATGACGTTGGTTGAAATGATCTCATCAACCGTGCTGTTTTCCCAGAAATCAATATGACTGAACTTGCCTGTGTGTGTAGCAGTATCAGTGATGACTTCCGCGCCAGTCGCGTAATCAATAACAGAAGCGCCGCCCTTGGATTTTGACATGATCAGATCTTGTAGGCGATGACAGCCCCAGAAGAGGCAAGGGTGAATTCTGTGAACACACCTTGAAGCTCAAAGCCGGCTGGGAAGGATTCGCCAACCAATGTGTTGCCGGTGTAGTTCTGAACAGTGATAGCGGTGAACGAGGTGTTGTTTTTAGCAATCACAATTCGATTCCAACGCCCTGTTTGCGCTGCCGTCGTGTTGACGAAATTAGCGCCAATGCTGTAGCTCGGATCGATCTCGTTCGTAGACATGATCAGATTTTGTAGGCAACGACTTTGCCTGAAGCCAGCGTCACGCTGGTGAATACACCTTCAATTTCGTCGCCCTTACCAAGAGGAACAGAGGTGAAGTCGTTCCCGCTGGCGTTTTGCACGGTCGCCGTACTGATCACTGCATCAGCCAAGGCATAGAGCTTGTAAAACCGGCCTGTATGGGCTGCGGTGTCGCTGATGTACTCAAAACCAATGCTGTAGGAGTCGTTGTCGGCCATCATCAACTCCGCTTGATAGAAAAGTTACCCGGTCCACTGATTCTAAGGCCGGTCAAATACCTTTCAAAAATGGGCGGCACACGATCAGCGCCTGTGGCCATACTGCTGGCACCCATCGACTCAACACGCAACGTGCCGATCTGTACTGACCTGTAATCCTCAATGCCGCTGAGCCCAAGGCCGTCTTTGTTGTTGTTCAGGTAAACGGCGAGCACAACCTGAGCAAACTTGATCCGATCAGGAATTTCGGTGTCGGTGTAGTAGTCGGTGGTGATGCGAAATGGAAAGCCCACCGCGTAGGTATTGATGTAGGTATCAGGCTTGCGAACGCCTGTGCGAGGCCATTGCAACGCTTGGGTATCCGTTGCCCTTGCACCTAGAAAACGCTCACGATCAAGGCGTTGAGTGGCGCTGTAAAGGGCTCGGTTCTTTTGATCAGTAGTTGCCGAAGCCCATGCCACCACATCCTCATCCTCAACAAATCCATCAACAATGGCCTGTGCATCAGCCAAGGTCAGATAAGAATTCGCCGAAGCCGAACCAACCGTGGCGTTAATCGAGATTGGCATCGGTGGACTCCGCCTTGGGCTTTACAGTGCGACGTTTTTTAGGCGTCGGTTCTTCTGTTTCAAGTTTAGGAGTGGGCTCTGCATTAGAAAAAGAGGCCCCAGTCGAAACCAGAGCCTCCTGTTCACGCAGTCGCCGGAAGGCGAACATTGCCATCAGGCAGCAGCAGCTTTGATCACTGCAAAGTTGAGCACCACAGCTTCACCAGCGGTAGAACCGACATTGGAAACAGTGATGTCAAAGCTACCGGCGGCAGTAGCGGTCACGAAAGGCAGGTACTTACCAGTGGTAGCACCGGACTTAACGGACACCAGAACCACATCAGTGGCAGCAACTTCGCTGTTGGTAACCGTGAAGGTCACTTCAGCGTCGCCGCTCAGCGATGCGTTGTTCATGGTGATGGCGCCACAAGGCTTATTCAGCGTGACGCCAGTGGACTTGCTGGTGGCCTGAGTAACAGCACCACCGTTACCGCTGACGTAGCCAATGGCCTTGCCGGCAGTTACTTCAAAGAGAGAAGCCATGGTTTGTTACTCCTATCAGTCGTAATTGGACGTGATCGAAGCACGCACGATTCCAATGTTCTTGGTTTCGTACACCTTGCTCCAGTTACCTACAGTGGCCAGTTGAGCGCGGGTGGGGTTCGTGGTGGTCACGTTCCACTTCGCACCAACAGGGTGGTGGATGTAGTGCATGTCGACAGACATGGCATCGCTCTTGGCGAGGATGTCTCTATCTACTTCTGTCCGCATGCTCGCTTGCTCCCCCGTGGCGATTGCGCCATTGGTGAAGAAATAAGCGGCATAAGTACCGGCCGAATTAGTAATATCATCGCTGATAATTACTCGGAGGCCCATATACGTGGGAACTCGGTAATCGGCTGTGTAGGCAGAAGCAACAGAGCCACCGAATGCGTCAGGCATGGAGGTATCAGGGGTGATACCCAGATCCGAAGCCAGAACGTAATCGATTGCCTTGCGCTCAACCAAGTCGTAATAGCAAGCGCTGTGGAGAGCCACGGCACTCAGCTTGTCGCCTTGATCGCCAAGGATGGCGCGAGCCTTAGACACCTGACGGGGGCCAAGCGCAGTGGCACCGCTGGTATCAAAACGGAGTGCATCGAAAGCAGGAGAATCGCCACCGGTCAGGGAGCCGAAAACGCCTTCGAGGCACTTGTACAGGTCGATCTGCTGTTGGTTAGCGAGATACTCACCAACCTTGGCGCCGATAGCGGCCATGGGGTCAGACCCAGCGGCAAGGGCCGCGAGATCACGAGATTCCCACGCACGCGCACGGTGCAGGATCACACCAACTTGCTTATCGGCAGTGATTTTGCCGGGGGTCAAGCTGGTCGAATCGTTCATAACTTCCAGATCGCCAGAGAGATTGGCTTTCCAGAAGGGAACATTCACGAAATCGCCGCCTTCGGTTGCATTGAGTGCAGCCAGAGGTTGAGCGACGCCACTAGCGAGAAATGCATTCCGCTGGGTGGTCTGCTCAATCAGGTAAGGCGTAAAGATTTCGGGAATGATCACGTCGGAGCGAAGAGTCGCCACGGTGAAAACTCCTAAATTGATTTACGGTGCGGGCGTAACCCAATGCGCCTTTGGCGTAACCTTCCAGCGCTGACGGTTACATATTAAGCATTGTTTGCGGCTGCCTTCAACCTTTCGTACAGATCGCGGTCAGTTTTATACAGACGTGATTGTTCCGTGAGGTTGAAGTGCTCGCGGGTAAATGGGTTCTTGGTGCCAGCAGGAACCTCATTGGAACCAACACGAGTGCCGACCGGAGCGCCAGAACCTTTGATTGTTGGTGCCTTGAACAGGTAGCCGCGTTCAGCCTTAAGGCGTTCGACCCATTGATCCATGGGCACCTCGTTGTAGCCATCAACAGCTACAGGATTGCCGTTCTCATCCAGTTTGAGCTGATCACGCACCAAACGCAGTGCATCGTGAGGATTGTGAGCGCCCTGTTCAGCAAGGATCGCAACCACGCGGTTGTCAAGTTGATTAACCGTCAGCTTCGATTCAAGGTCGGCAATGCGGCGCTTGTAACCTTCCTCGCGCTCTTGAAACTGCTGAGCGTATTGCTTCAGCGCTTCATCGTATTTGCCCTTTGATTCAAGTTCCTCTTGTTCTTTCTTGCGCTTGAAATCAAGCAACTCTTGAACATCAACACCATCAGGAACTGACGGCGCCTTTTCCTTCTGTTCTTTGAGCTTGCCAATCAGTTCAAAGTTTTTGCGCTCCAAGCCTTCAATACTTCGCTTGAGCTTTTCCAATTCATCATTGCTTGCAGTCTGCGTAGCTTCCTGCAGTTGTTCGTCGGACATTGTGACCCGTAGGGTTTACCAGCAAACTGTATAAGTAAAAGATGCTTTTTGCACGTCATGTCCCGGCGTGAATGGGATACACCGATCCGCGAGCCGTGGAATCCAGTGATTCATCAGATGCTGAAGGCAATCGACCTGCACACGCGGGAGTATTTGAAAACTCATGACAGGTGGCACGCTGAAAATGCCAACGCGCTGCGTAAGTACGTGGCAGAACTAAAAGACCGAATCCACAAGGCGGAAGGTCAGTAGCTCACCATTTTTCCTTGTCAGCCCAGTAGGCCGCTGACATCTTGCCCTTGGCGATATTTTCCGCGTGGCGTGCCTTGAATGATGCCCTTCGTGCTTTGCTTGCTTCCGATTCTCCTTTTCGTGCTGGTGAGCCTGATACGCCCTGCTGACCGAAACGAATGAGTTTTACCTTGTCGCCCTCCTTGGCCAAGACGACGTGGGATTTGGTTGGATGGTTTGGCGTGCGCTTGGGCTTGTTGTAGCCCTCAAACTTCTCACCGCGATACTCAATCATCGTCTTCCTCTTCGTCGTCGTTGTCGGTGCAGGTGATCACCTCTACGCCTTCGGCAAGCCGACCCATCAAAGCACCAAGGCTTTCGGGTGTGCTTGGCACTGGGAAAAGGAAGCGACCCTCAATCAAGCCATCCGAGCACTTGAGATAAGTGCAACTCCCTTCCCAGATCTTGCCTTTCATTTGCGTTTTGGCGCTGGCTTCAATTCTGATCGCTTTTTCAGAACTGGGTTGCCTGTTGATTCGGATTGAATTCGCAATACCGGATCGGCATCAGTTCCTACGCGGGTTACGCTCCCGCCAGAAGGACCTTTAATCGTTGCGCGATTTCCTTCCTTGCCGACCACAGTTCCATAAGTGGTTTTGCCTTGATAAACCCAGCTAACGCGGGATCCGATGCCAATGGCCATCACTTTTTACCTTTGGGTTTGCGTGCTTTACCAGCTTCGCTCAATGCAATAGCGATGGCTTGTTTACGGCTTTTTACGGTTGGGCCTTGTCCGGGTCCGAGTTTGCCGCTTCTCAGCGTTCCGGCTTTGTACTCCGACATCACCTTGCCGATCTTCTTCTCGGCTTTGGTCGGCTTCTTTGCCATCACGCCATTCGGTAACTGCAACCAATTTAGTGGCTAGATCAGGTGTGAACCAGCCTTCGTTTGTATAGATGGCATTGATCCATGTTTCGCCGACTAAGGCGTATATGGGATCGCTGTAAACGTAACCGTCGCGGAAATGCCTAAGGCTCGGGTTTGCCATATCGCTGCTGCAACTGTTTTAGGCTAACTTCGCTGCCGTCTTCACGCACAAAGCGAGCGAGTGCCTGTTGGGGGCCTAGTTCTTTGCTGAGCTTCTCGAAGTAGGGCAGACGTGATTTACCGAGCACTTCGGCTTGATATTCCTTGGACTGGCGTTGTAGCCATTGGCCGTAGTTGGTGTCTCCCGAAACCTGACCACCTTCTGCAGCGCGACGTGCAGGACCGATCACATCCTCGGGCGGACGCAGGCCAAGAGCGCGGTAATCAATGATCGGAACCGTCGTCGATCTGCAGTTGAAATGAACTGGCGGCAAAGGGCCATCGCCGTATTTGAATTCCTTGCCGTCAAGGCTGCGGCAGATTGCTGAAGTGCGGCTGTCCAGCGTGGCTAGATAACGGTATTTCTTGGTCACATCTTGATTTGAGCGATAGACCTGCTGGCTGGCCTCATTGGCAACCTGCTGCACGCTCGTGCGAACAACCGTCAAGACTTGATTGTCCGCCAGTTTGATTAATTCACCACCGGCTTGAGCTTGTTGCCGTGCGGTCTTGGCAAGCTGCCCAAACTCAAGTGTGCCGACCATGCGGCGAGCAATCTGCGGCGTCGGTTCACCTGAAAGGATGCCGGTGCGCACGATGGTGTTGAAGCGCTGGGCCTGAGATTCGGCTAGCCCACGAAACGCCTTCTGCACAACTTCACCATTGGGCAGGGTGATGGCTGAGCCCTGTGCTGCGGTCAGATTGAACTGGCCTGTACCGGGCAACGTGAAATTCAAATCGGTCGGGTCAACGCTGGCGACACTGGCCGCAAAGTTTGGTGCAACTTCAACGGTATTGATTGCTTGCTGAGCCACAACGCTGGGTTCAATGCCGCGGCCACCAACCTCACCACCGGCCACAGCGAGACGAAGCTGTTCAGTGACGAATTCTGTTTGCAGTTCAGCTAAGCCTTGCAACTCACGTGAGGCGTAAGCGGTGCTGCGATCAGCCCAGTTATCTAGCGAATCTTTGAGCTGAGCAAGGATCACACGCAGACGTTGCGCCTGCACAGATGATGGGCTGACGATGCCTGCACCCGCTGTTGCTTCGCCAAAATCAATGCGCTTCAGATCATCAACTGCGCTAATGATGATGGCGTTGTAATCCCGCACGATCTGACGGGCCACAGCATTGCTGAAGCGGTTCAGATCAATGGCATTGCGGTAGATATTGGCAACAGGATTGCTGCGGTCAATTTTCCGCTTGAATTGCTCAACATTGAGCAGGCGAGGTGTAACGCCTGATTGTGTCATTGCATTTCATCGTCAGGGCTTTGATCGTCGGGCAGTTCTTCGCCCATCACATCTTCAGCGCCAAGGTTTTCAGGGCCGCCAAGTTCAATCAACCCACCGGATTGCGTAGCCTCAAGTTCTTCCTCAACATCAAAATCATCGCCCAGTACTTCACCAGCAGCAAGCTGATCGAGCAATGTTTTTTGGCTGATCACGCCAGCGGTATAGGTCTGCAGAAGAGCAGTAATATCCGCAGGCTCAAGGCGAGCACCAATGAAGTCACGATTAACGTAACTGCTGCCAGATTGCGCTTGGCCAAGATAATCAGCGTGATACCGCAGGCAGTTGTCAATTAGATCTTGTACCTGCTGGGCAATGACCATCATTGTGGAATCGCCTTGGCTGCGATCAATGCGCTTAGCCTCAGCAGTTTCAGCGCTTAGCTTTTGACCAAGCACAGCAGAAAGGCCGAGTTCATTAATCTGACGCTCAAGCTGTTGCAGACGATCAAATTGAGAACGGAAGCTATTGCCGCTTGGTTCGATGTATTCAGCACGGCCCTCAGATGGGAATGCAATTGCTTCACCGGGACCGGCGCTTACTTCCTCTGCGCTTGAGGGGAAGCCAAAGAAGGCCAGCATCGGCACCGCCGAAATGTGCAGCATGTTGTCCAGATCGCTCTGGATTTGATATGCCTTGAGGTTCAGTTCGGCAATGTCTTCCAGTGGCGGCCGTGATTCGAGCAGACCAACGCGGTTGGAATAGGCAGTGGCAAAGGGAATGTAATCAAGGCTGGTAGTTCCTTCGGCAACCTGTTCAAAAGTGCCGCGTGAATCGTCTTGCCGGAACAGTGCATAAGAACCGGGCTTGAGCACACGAACCTGCTCGATTTCCTTTTCGCCAAATTCGCCATCGGCAACGGTGATCCGCTCCATTAGGCGAAGCTGAGTTAGCTGCTGCGCGCCATTTACCAGCTCGGAACGCCAACCAAGAATGTCACGCGGGGTGTAAGTGCACCAGTAGGGGCGCAAAGCTGAAGCGTCAGTGATGTTTTGAATTTCGCTGTCGTCTTGCGTAGGGAAGTCAACGAGAACACCAACGTGGCCATAACGGATCATCTTCCGCGCCAGTTCGTAGACGTAAATGTTTAGGTCATTGCCCTGAAGGTCTACATCAAATAGCTGCTCGCGAATTACATCAGGTACATCGTCAAGACGTACTGGCTTGCGGGTCAACATGCCAGCCAACATGCGTTCAAGCCGCTGGTAATAGGGCGGACAAACAGAACGCGCTAGGCGGTTGTCGTAGCTTTCGTCTTGCTCGCGTGGTTCCTGCGGCAGATAGCGACGGTGCCTGCGCCGCATCCCATAGGTGCCGTGCAGCAGATCCTCAATGAGGATCCAATGAGCCTCTTGTGCCTGCCAAGCAGCATTGGGATCTTGAACCTGCGTGGCTTTGCGCGCCAGATTCCGGTCATAGTGCCTGAAACCGGTGTACGTCATCTTTTGCGCCTAGCCATGCACAAATTCTATGGTTCTAGGTTAATGGGGAATAGTGGCTGGGCCTCCGATACCGCCACACACGGCGTTCAGCCTTACGGTCAGAACCGACCCAGCAGATTGAATTTAACCGTGGTCTTCGGCGGTTTGGATTTCGTCGTCTAGGGCGTCGCCAGCTTCATCAAAGCCTTCGTCGTAAAGCCACTGTTGAATAGCGGTGAGCATGGCGGCAGCGGCAGGGCTGAATTCGTAATCGCCATCGGAATCAACGGCGGAATCAAAGGCGCCTTGAAGATCGTGCCAGAGGTGCTTAGCCATGAGTCGGGTGTGGCAGCCCGATGCCGAGGCAGAGCGGGAACAAAGTCAGGCTAGTTGATCGGACTACTGGGTTTCAAGCTTGTGTTTGAGGGCTAGGTCGGCATTTGTGATACTCATGCGTAGGCAATATCCTCGACAGTAGTAGTCACGGTCCCATCCGCATGGGAAGGCAGTTTCAAGTCTGACTTCTTTCGGTTGAGCCAGAATATCTAGACACTCTGGATCTGGTGGATGATGCGCGGATGGACAGTGCTGACAAGCCCGAAAGCGCATTTCTGGCAAGGGCTGAGGGAGAGACTTTGGAGCAGCAATCTTGATTGTTCGGGGCATTAGTGATGTTGACTACTGGGCTTCAAGCTCGGCGGCGATGGCGAGGAGACTCAGCCTGATTTCGACCTTCTTTTGCAACGGTAAGGCGTGATTGCGGTCGAAGAATTCTTCTTCAAGGGCGGGCGGCACCACCTGATCCGCAACAGCACGCAGGGCGGCAACGGCATTGG
>JACCDT010311630.1_pt1 | contig 16543 bp, 15 predicted proteins | sample 7446291 | NCBI WGS metagenome assembly JACCDT01 (sample SAMN15323446, study PRJNA562643) | freshwater metagenome | isolation source: river surface water | place: USA:Blue River Watershed | collected 2017-08-17 | reverse complement strand
GCCGGATATAGCTCTTGGCGGGTTTTGATGATCATGGCGGCTTCCTGCGCTTCCTTGACCTGTCCTTGCCAGGCATAGACCGATTCAATTTTGGGCAGGATATTGACGCAGGCGGCCAATTTCGTTTCTACAAGCTTGCGCGCGATGGTTTTAGCCTGTTCCTGGCTTTCGGCTGTGGCATAAACGAAAATGACGGTCATTGCTTGTCCTTTATTGCCGGTTTTGATATTGGCTTTGGCGGGGGGCATGCGCTAGATTTGCATAATCGCATGAAATATCTGTTAAAATCAATTTTTACGCCGCCGTTAGGAAACGAATTTGACCAACACTTATAACCTCGAAAAACTTTCCGTCCTGGTCGCCGACGACGACGAGTTCTCCCGCTCGACCTTGGCATCGGTGCTACGCGGCCTGAAGGTCGGCAAACTGACCGTCGCCCGCGACGGTGGCGAAGCGATCAACCACCTGAAAATGGCGGGATTTACCGCGACCAAGCCCGGCGAAATCGGCATCGACCTGATCCTGTGCGATTGGCTGATGAGCCCCGTTTCCGGCGCGATGCTGCTGCGCTGGCTGCGCCGGTCGGACGAATCGCCAGACCGTTTCATGCCGGTGATCGCCGTGTCCGGCGCGGTTGACGTGGTAACGGTGCAAGAGGCGCGCGATCTTGGCGTCAACGAATTTTTGACCAAGCCCTATTCCACAAAATCGGTGGGCAGCAAAATCATGGCGATCATCGACCAGCAGCGCACTTTTATCTACAACGGCGAATATTTCGGGCCCGACCGCAGGCGCCAGGAATTGCCCTTTCGCGGCGACGAGGGCCGCAAAACCACCGAGGCAGACCTCGAAGTCATTAATGTCAGCAAGCGCCCGGAATCCTTGAACACCAAGGCCAAAATATGGGTGTTCGATTTGCCCAACAAACTAAAGGCCAAGCTGGGCATAGAAGAAGACGCGGGCAAGCTCGACCCCAAGCTTTTGCGCGCCGCCGAACAGCATTTGCGCGACATGGCCGACGATTACACCGACTGGGTCAAAGAAAACCTGGCGCAGCTGCAGCATAATTACGAGCAGTTGCAATCAAATCCGAAAAACCCTTGGAAATACGTGCAGAACATCCACAATATCAGCCACGAACTGCGCGGTCAGGGCGAAACTTTCGGCTATAACCTTATTACCATGTTCTGCATGTCGCTTTGCGATTTTACCGAAACGCGCAATGTGGAAATGGGGGAAAAGCTGTTGGAATTGATCAAGGCGCACATTCAGGGAATTCAAACCGTCATCCGCCAAGACGTGCGCGACGACGGCGGCACGATAGGATTGGAATTGACCTCTATGCTGAACGAGGCCAAAGAAAAATTCTACGCCCATAAAAACAAAAGCCAGATCATTACGCGCAAATTGAAATAAACCCGATTATTGGCAGTTGACGGTTAACGCCGCACAGTTGATACCACCCTCGTCATCCGGGGCTTGACCCGGGATCTATAACACTGGTTTTTGTATGCATCCTGCGGAACGGCCCGGTGGCCTTCGCATAGGCGGAAATCTACTTCTTTAAAATGATAATAATCGCAATCGCGAATGCGGCAATGACGAGAAGCACCGCCCATATCCTAAGGCTAGTGAGCAGAAAAACCTGGATATATTGCCCCGTCTTGGCGAATCCCCAGCGCAGCAGCATATACATCAACGACCATGGCAGGGCCAAAATAAAAACTGTCTGCCCCCAGAGCGTATCCCAAAAGCCGTAAGGGCTTGGTTCTTTCTTTGATTTTTTCTTGCTTGGCTTGTCCCAATCTTGGGGTTGCTCCAGGCGGTCGATATAATCCTGTTCCACCATTCCGGCCTATCTGTAGGGCGCGTCGGCGGCAAGATTTTGCGCAAGCTGGCTTTCCCATCTGTCGCCATTGCCCAGCAATCTTTCCTTGTTATAAAACAACTCCTCGCGGGTTTCGGTGGCGAATTCGAAATTCGGCCCTTGCACGATGGAATCCACGGGGCAGCTTTCCTGGCACAAGCCGCAATAGATGCATTTGGTCATGTCGATGTCATAACGCGTGGTGCGGCGCGACCCGTCTTCGCGCGGTTCGGCCTCTATGGTAATCGCCTGGGCGGGGCAAACCGCCTCGCACAACTTGCAGGCGATGCAGCGTTCCTCGCCGTTGGGATAACGGCGCAAGGCATGCTCCCCGCGAAAGCGGACCGATAACGGGCCTTTTTCAAAAGGGTAATTGATGGTGTATTTCGGCTTGAACATGTATTTCAGCGTCAGCCACATGCCTGAAAGCAGTTCCAGCAGTAAAAAACTTCTAGCGGTACGGTTTAACATAATCTCTCCTGGCTTTTAAAAGCCGCTGGCTGAAAGCTTTAAATAGGCGGCGGTCAAAACCACCCAGAACAACGACAAAGGCAGAAATACTTTCCAACCCAAACGCATTAGCTGGTCATAGCGGTAACGCGGGAAAGTCGCCCTGACCCAAAGGAATACAAACAACAATAGCGCGATTTTAAGCGCAAACCAAACGAATCCTGGAATCCAGGTAAAAGGCTCCATCGCAATGGGCGAATCCCAGCCGCCCAGGAACAGGATCGATCCCATCGCCGACATCAAAATCATCGCGGCGTATTCGCCCAGGAAAAAAAGGCCAAAACTCATCCCGGAATATTCGGTGAAATAGCCACCGACAAGTTCCGATTCGCCTTCGGGCAGATCGAATGGCGAACGGTTGGTTTCGGCCAGCGCGGATACGAAAAATACAACTGCCATCGGCAATAGCGGCAGCAAATACCAGTTTAAAATTCCGCCTTGCTGCGCCTCGACGATTTCGGTGATATTCAGCGATCCGGCGCATAGCAACACAGTCACGATCACAAAGCCGATTGACACTTCGTAAGACACCATCTGCGCCGCCGAGCGCAAAGCGCCCAAAAACGCGTATTTGGAATTGCTGGCCCATCCCGCGATGATGATACCGTATACGCTAAGCGAAGATATGGCGAATAAATACAATATGCCGACATTGATGTCGGAAAGCACCACGCCCGCGCTGACCGGAATCACCGCCCAGGCCACCATGCTTAAAGTAAAGGTGATCACAGGCGCGAGCAAAAATAAAATCCGGTTGGCGCTCGATGGAATGATCATTTCCTTGGTAAGCATTTTGACGGCGTCGGCGAATGGCTGCATGATGCCGAACGGCCCTACCACATTCGGGCCTTTGCGCAACTGCATCGCGCCGATGACCTTGCGTTCCGCCAGCGTCAAAAACGCCACCAGGATCAATAAGGGAACCAGCAAAAGCAAAACCTTGCCCGCCGTCCAAAATGTCGGAATCGCATATGCTTGCCAAAATTGTTCCATGTTAAGCCTTTTGGGAATTTCCCCTGCCCTTGCGGAGAGAAAAGTTTAAGTTAATTTTACCTATCATGCCGCCTTGGCCTTGTTGCCATGGGTGAATTCGTCGGTGCATTTCGCCATGGTGACGGATGCGCGGCTGATCGGGTCGGTCATGTAATAATTGCCGACCGCCTGGGTAAATCCGCCCGCATCGATCTTGCCGGATACGCCGAACTGGCCCCAAGGATTCTGCGCCGTCTTATCCATCGCTTCAAATTGCGGGAATTCATTCGCCAAGCTTTCGCGCAACTGTTGCAAATTGTCGAACGGCAAGGCCTTGGCGCTATTTTCCGACAGGGCGCGAATGATTTTCCAATCCTCTTTCGCCTCGCCCGGCGGCAGGATCGCCGCGAAACCAAATTGCGGCCTGCCTTCGGTGTTGACGTATATGGCGTCCTTTTCGGTATAGGCCGCGCCCGGCAGGATCAAATCGGCGCGGTGCGCGCCCGCATCGCCATGATGGCCCTGATAAATCACAAAGGCCTTGCCAAGCTTGTCCATCGGCAATTCATCCGCGCCCAAAAGATACAAAACCTCGATCGCGCCGGATTGGCAACCCGCCAGAATCGCGTCGCGCCCAAGCGCGCCCTTGCCGGGAACAAAACCGACATCCAGCGCGCCGACGCGGCCCGCAGCCAGGTGCAACATATTGAACCCGTTCCATTCCGGCTGGATCATATTGCAATTTTCGGCGATTTGCCGCGCAGCCGCCAGAATTGCCGATCCGTCCTTGCGCCGCAAAGCGCCCGCGCCCAAAATCAACATCGGCTTTTTTGCCGATTTCAAATGCGCGGCAAAAGGATGATCGCCTTTTGCGATTTTATCCAAAAGCGTAGCGTCATTGCCCAAATACACATATTTGCAAGTCATATCGGCGTCTTGACCGATCAAGGCAACCTTAAGGCCATTTTGCAAATACCGCTTGCGCAACCGCGCCATAACCAGCGGCGCTTCTTTGCGCAAATCGCTGCCGATGATCAAACAGGCATCCGCCTGGTCGATTCCGGCAATTGTGGTGTTGAACACATATCCGGCGCGGTTTGCGGGGTCTATCGCCGCGCCGTCCTGACGGCAATCCAGATTTTGCACGCCAAGCCCGTGCATCAATTTTTTCAAGGCGTAAACCGATTCGACATCGCATAAATCGCCCGCAATCGCGGCAGTTTTCTGCGCACCTGCGGCTTGCAATTTTTGCGCGGCGGCCCCTAGCGCCTCGTCCCAGGAAACGGCCTGCAATTTTCCGTTCTTGCGCAAATACGGTTTGTCCAGGCGCTGGCGCCGTAAGCCGTCATAGGCAAAGCGCGACTTGTCGGCGAGCCATTCTTCATTGATTTCCTCGTTCAATCGCGGCACGACGCGCATCACCTCGGCGCCGCGCGAATCGACGCGGATATTGGCGCAAACCGCGTCCAGAACGTCGACACTTTCAGTTTTTTTCAATTCCCAAGACCGTGCGGTAAAGGCATAAGGCTTGCTGGTCAAAGCGCCGACAGGGCAAAGATCAATGATGTTGCCGGACAATTCCGATGTCAGGGATTTTTCGACAAAGGTGGTCACTTCCATCCCCTCGCCGCGCCCGACCGCGCCCAATTCGGGCACGCCCGCGACTTCGTCGATAAACCTGATGCAGCGCGTACAATGGATACAGCGCGTCATCACGGTTTCAACCAAGGGACCCATATATTTGTCCTTGACCGCGCGGCGCATTTCTTGTGTCCGCCCACGGTCATAACCATAAGCCATGGCCTGATCCTGCAAATCGCACTCGCCGCCCTGATCGCAAATCGGGCAATCCAGCGGGTGATTGAGCAGCAAAAATTCCATCACGCCCTGGCGCGCCTTGATGACGCTAGGGGTCGAAGTTTTGATCACCATCCCATCCGCGACCGGCATCGCGCAGCTTGCGATCGGCTTCGGCGCTTTTTCCATTTCGACAAGGCACATGCGGCAATTGCCGGCGATGTTCAAACGCTCGTGAAAGCAAAAATGCGGGATTTCCACGCCCGCCTCTCGGCAGGCCTGGAACACGGTGCGCCCTGCCGGGACTTCGATCTCTTTTCCGTCGATGGTTATTTTGGGCATTTTTTTATCCTAAAACCTAAAAGCTAACATCTAAATCTTATCACTCCGCCGCCAAGGCTTGCTTGTTCTCTAAAATCCTGCGTTCCACCTCTGGGCGGAAATGGCGCATCAATCCTTGGATCGGCCAGGCGGCGGCATCGCCAAGGGCGCAAATAGTGTGGCCCTCTACTTGTTTGGTGACATCCAATAAAACGTCGATTTCCGCCAAATCGGCATCACCCCGCACAAGCCGTTCCATCATCCGCCACATCCAGCCGGTGCCTTCGCGGCAAGGGGTGCATTGGCCGCAAGATTCATGCTTATAGAATTTTGATAAACGCGCAATCGCCTTGACGATGTCGGTCGATTTATCCATCACGATCACCGCCGCCGTTCCAAGTCCGGATTGCACCGCGCGCAAGCTGTCGAAATCCATGATTACGTCGTCGCAAATTCTTTTTGGCAAAAGCGGAACCGACGCGCCGCCGGGAATGACGCAAAGCAAATTGTCCCAGCCGCCACGCACCCCGCCCGCGTGCTTTTCCAAAAGCTCCCGCAGGGGAATGCCCATTTCTTCTTCGACGTTGCAGGGCTGGTTGACATGGCCTGAAATGCAGAACAATTTCGTGCCTTCGTTCTTGGGCTTGCCGATGCCGGCGAACCACGCGCCGCCCCGGCGCAGAATTTCCGACACCACCGCGATGGTTTCGACATTGTTGATGGTGGTGGGGCAACCGTAAAGCCCGACGCCCGCCGGAAAAGGCGGCTTTAGGCGCGGCTGGCCCTTTTTGCCTTCCAAGCTTTCCATCAGCGCTGTTTCTTCGCCGCAGATATAGGCGCCCGCGCCGCGATGCATATAGATATCGCAATCATAACCCGACCCGGACGCGTTCTTGCCGATTAGGCCCGCGGCATAGGCTTCGTCCAGCGCGGTTTGCAGATGCTGCGCTTCCAAATAAAATTCGCCGCGAATGTAAATGTAACAAGTATGCGCGCCCATGCCGACGCAAGCCAAAAGGCAACTTTCAACCAAACGATGCGGATCGAACCGCAAAATTTCGCGGTCTTTGCAGGTGCCCGGCTCCGACTCATCGGCATTGACCACCAAATAACTCGGCCTGCCGTCGGGGGAATCCTTTGGCATAAAAGACCATTTCATGCCGGTGGGAAAACCCGCCCCGCCACGGCCGCGCAGTCCCGATTTTTTCACTTCTTCGACGATCCATTCTCGGCCCTTGGCGATAAGGTCTTTGGTGTCCGACCAGATGCCGCGCGATTTCGCGCCCGCGAGCTTCCAGTCTTGCTGGCCATAGAGGTTCGTGAAAATTCTATCTTTGTCCTGTAGCATTTATTTCTTAACCTCTAATAACGTCTTCGGCCCGCCTAGCGGCGCGGAGCCTTGGCGGGCGATTTGCGATCCCACGCTTGGCTTGCGCCCGGCGGATAGGTCGTCCAGAATTTTCGTCATGCTGCCGGCGTCCAAATCCTCGTAAAAATCGTCGTTGATCTGCATCATCGGCGCGTTGGCGCAAGCGCCTAAACATTCGACTTCCATCAGCGTGAATTTGCCGTCGGCTGTCGTTTCGCCAAGGCCGATGCCGAGCTTTTTCTTGCAAGTCGCCATCACCTCGTCACTGCCGCGCAGCCAGCAAGGCGTCGTGGTGCAAACCTGCAAAAGATTTTTGCCCACGGGCTTTAAATTGAACATGGTGTAAAAGGTCGCGACCTCGTACACCTTGATCAGCGGCATGCCGAGATATTGCGACACGAAATCCATCGCCGCCTTGGACAGCCAGCCGCCATTTTGGCGCTGCGCCAGATCCAAAAGCGGCAATATGGCGGATTGCTGGCGGCCATTGGGGTATTTGGCGATATGCCAATCCGCCTTGGTTTTATTTTCCGGCGTCCAGGAAAATTGATCCGCCTCGGACACCAATTTTTGCGCGGTTACGCTCATCTATCAACCTCTCCGAATACGATATCCATGCTGCCGATGATCGCGACGATATCGGCCAGCATGTGGCCCTTGCCCATGAAATTCATCGCCTGCAAAAAGGCGAATCCCGGCGCGCGGATCTTGCAGCGGTAAGGACGGTTAGTGCCATCAGCGATCAGATACACGCCGAATTCGCCTTTGGGCGCTTCGACCGCGGTATAGGTTTCGCCGGCGGGAACGTGATAGCCCTCGGTATATAATTTAAAGTGATGGATCAAAGCTTCCATGCTGCGCTTCATATCGGCGCGTTTCGGCGGCGTCACCTTGTGGTCGTTGACGCTGACAGGGCCGCCCGGCATTTGCGCCAAGGCCTGGCGCATAATTTTCAAGCTTTCGCGCATTTCTTCGATCCGCACCAGATAACGCGCATAGCAATCGCCGGTCTTGCCAATGGGAATGTCGAATTGCATCTTATCGTAAACGTCATAAGGCTGCGATTTACGCAGATCCCAAGCGACGCCTGATCCGCGCAACATCGGCCCGGACAAGCCCCAATCCAAGGCGTCTTGCGCGGAAATCACGCCGATATCGACGGTACGCTGTTTGAAAATGCGGTTTTCGGTTAAAAGCCCTTCGATGTCGTCGATCACCTTCTGGAATCTTTCGGTGAAATCCAAAATATCCTCGGCCAACCCTGGCGGCATATCTTGATGCACGCCGCCCGGACGGAAATAATTGGCGTGTAGCCGCGCGCCGGATACGCGCTCGTAAAATTCCATCAGAATTTCGCGTTCCTCGAACGCCCAAAGCAAAGGGGTCATCGCGCCGACGTCCAGCGCAAAGGTTGTGATATTCAAAAGATGGTTCAAAATCCGCCCGATTTCGCAATATAAAACGCGGATATATTGCGCGCGCGGCGGCGGGGTGATGCCCATCAATTTTTCGACCGCCAGCGCGAAGGCATGTTCCTGGTTCATCGGCGCGACGTAATCCAGCCGGTCGAAATAAGGCACCGCCTGCAAATAAGTCTTATGTTCGATCAGCTTTTCGGTGCCCCGGTGCAAAAGCCCGATATGCGGATCGGCGCGTTCGACAATTTCGCCGTCCATTTCCAGTACAAGCCGCAAAACGCCATGCGCCGCCGGATGCTGCGGGCCGAAATTGATAGTGAAATTATTGTCGTCCGCAGCAGCGGCGGTTTGATTTTTTTGCTTGGTTTCGATATGCAATGCCATAGCAACTATCCTGTTTTCTTTTTCTTATTCGCGCCGATCGGCTGATGCACCGTGCCCGCCTTTTCATCACCAGGCAAAAGCCGGTCGAACCCTTCCCATGGGGAAAGATAATCGAAATTGCGGAAATCCTGGGCCAGCTTGACAGGCTCATACACCACGCGCTTTTGCGCTTCGTCGTAGCGCAGCTCGACAAAGCCAGTGAGCGGGAAATCTTTACGCAGCGGATGTCCTTCGAATCCGTAATCGGTCAAGATGCGGCGCAAATCGGGATTGCCCGCGAATAAAATTCCGTACAAATCCCACGCCTCGCGCTCGAACCATCCGGCGGCGCTGTAAATTCCAACCACGGAAGGAACCGGGGTCTTTTCATCGGTCTGCACCCGCACGCGGATGCGCTTGTTCAAAGTTACCGATAAAAGATTGTAAACCACTTCGAAACGCAAGGGGCGTTCGGGAAAATCGCAGCCGCACAAATCGGCCAGCATTTGGAATTGGCATTGATCATCGTCGCGCAGGAATTTCAATACATCCAAGACATGGGACGCATGCACGTCCAGCGTCAACTCGTCATGCGCGATTTTTGTGGCATGAATGCGATCCGTCAATTTTTCGCCCAGATAGGTCTGCAAGCCGCTTAAATCCATAATTCGCCCCTATGCCGCGATCAAGCTTCTGCGCTTGATCTTTTTCTGCAATTGCAAAATGCCATACAGCAAAGCTTCGGCCGTCGGCGGGCATCCGGGAACGTAAATATCGACCGGCACGATGCGGTCGCAGCCGCGCACCACCGAATAGGAATAATGATAATACCCGCCGCCATTGGCGCAGGAGCCCATGGAAATCACCCAGCGCGGCTCGGCCATTTGGTCGTAAACCTTGCGCAAGGCGGGCGCCATTTTATTGGTCAAAGTTCCCGCCACAATCATTACATCCGACTGACGCGGGCTTGGGCGAAACACGACGCCGAAACGGTCGAGGTCGTAGCGCGACGCGGCCGTCTGCATCATTTCAACCGCGCAGCAGGCCAAGCCGAAAGTCATCGGCCACAAGCTGCCTGACCTGCCCCAGCGCACCAATTTGTCCAGCTGCGTTACGACAAAGCCCTTGTTGGAATATTCGTCGCGCACATATTGCATTTCCGACTGATCGTGGCGGATGTCGCTTGGCGTCAAGCCGCCCTGTGTGATTGCCGTTACCATATCATTCCCACTCCAAAGCGCCTTTTTTCCATTCATAAATGAAACCGACCGTCAAGATTCCCAAAAATCCCATCATCGACCAAAACCCGAACCAACCGATGGAATCAAAGGCGACGGCCCAAGGAAACAAGAACGCGACCTCAAGGTCGAAGATAATGAATAAAAGCGAAACCAGATAAAACCGCACATCGAATTTATGCCGCGCATTGTCGAACGCCTCGAATCCGCATTCATAGGCGGAAAGATTTTCCGCATCCGGTTTTTGCGGCGCAACAAGGTACGAGGCGGCGAGGATCAGCACGGACAAAGCCAGGGCGATCCCCAGAAAAACCATAATTGGAAAATATTCGGCAAGATAATCGGGCATGGCGTACCGGGCTGTCTTTAAGGACAATGGAATTTTCGGACTTGATTTTTAGAATGGTTCTACTGAACCCAGAATATGCGCCAAACCTGGCGAATCAGCAAGGAAAATAAGGCTTTATTCAAGATTTGAAAAGAGCTGTGCATAAGCGGGAGCCAAGCCGCAATAGGCCAAAACTCCCTGGTTTTTGGGCCTTAAACCGTTATTGACTTTAAGGGCACAAGGCTTTATTAGTATCAATCCCTTAAAGGGGGGTGTAGTTCAGTTGGTTAGAACGTCTGCCTGTCACGCAGAAGGTCGCGAGTTCGAGTCTCGTCACTCCCGCCATACTACAATCTAAAGGGCGCTTAGCTCAGCTGGGAGAGCATCTCGTTTACACCGAGAGGGTCGGCGGTTCGATCCCGTCAGCGCCCACCATTCTTTTCTTTTTGTCACTCACTTCTGCCATAATCTTCTCCGATATTCCCTGCCATCTTGGTTTCACCTAAAGGGTTATCTTCATGAAAAACGACACCGGCTTTGGACTTTACTTTCTGGGTTTATGCCTTGGAATCGGCCTGGTTTTTTCCAGCATTATTCTGGCCCGCGCCTTCCTTGAAACGCGCATGCAAACGATTTCGGTCAAGGGCGTTGCCGAACAAACGGTCACGTCCGACCTGGGCGTATGGGAGCCCGGCGTTACCGTCGATGCGAAAACCTTGCCCGAAGCCTTTGCCAAACTGCAAGCCGATATGGACAAGCTGCAAGCTTATTTAAAAGCCAACGGCGTGGACGAAAAATCGATTCAGGCCCAGCCCGTCATCAAAAGCAACGTCATGCAGATGACCGCAAGCGGCATGGAAAGCGGCATCATCGACAGTTACCGGCTAAGCCAGAATCTTTTGATCCAATCGGGCGATGTGTCGATGTTGGATAAATTGCAAAGGCAAGTAAATTCGCTTTATGCGGACGGCGTCAATCTGAATTCTTATTCGCCCCGCTATATGTACACCCAGCTGGAAAACCTTAAAGTCGGCATGCTGTCCGAAGCGACGCAAAACGCCATGCAGCGCGCGCAAGAAATGGCCAGCAACACCGGCAACAGAATCGGTTCTATCCGCAATGCGCGCCAGGGCGTGTTTCAAATCACCAACCCCGCCAACAGCAACGACGTGTCGGATTACGGTTACAGCGATACCTCTTCGATTGAAAAGCGCGTCCGTGCCATTGTGTCGATCGATTTTGGGATAAAGAATTAGCGGCACAAAAAGAAAAAGGCCGGTCTTGCGACCGGCCTTTCGTGGAATTATCATTCCTAACAAAGCTTAAGCAACGGCATCCTTCAGGCCTTTGCCAGCCTTGAACTTAGGCTGCTTGCGGGCTTTGATTTGGATGGTCGCGCCGGTGCGCGGATTGCGTCCGGTGGTTGCTGCGCGCTTGGTCGAGTAGAATTTTCCGAACGGAGTCAGGTTCACTTCATCGTTCTTCTTGAGAGCTGCAGTGATAACATCGCTGCAAACGTCCCAGAACTTGATGACTTGTGCTTTTGGAAGGCCGGATTTCTTGGCCACTGCTTCGATAAATTCACCTTTGTTCATGGAAAGATCCTCGCTATGTAAGGGTAGTTAGATATGACCCCGGCCTAAGGCAACATCGCTATAGACCAGGAATTGAGCCGATTTAAAGCCATGTTTTATGCTTCGTCAACGGGAAAATGCGCGTTTTCTTGCGATTACGGTGGAAAAAACAAGCTTTCTTGCGGCTTGCTTGCCTAAAAACCGGCTTAGATTCCCCTTCGCGTTCGCAAAAAATAAATAGCCCGGCGCTTGAAAACACCGGGCTAAACCACAGAAAACAATCATAAACTAATGCGCTACAACCGTAGAGCCGTCATCGTCTTTTTTTGATTTCGGGCTGTTCGGCTCCATCGGTTCTTCCGGCCATTCGATTGCGGTCGGCATGCGCACCAGCGCGTTTTTAAGCACCTCATCCGCCGTTTTAACCGGGATAATGGTCATTCCCTTTTTCACATTGTCGGGAATTTCCGCCAAATCCTTTTCGTTTTCTTGCGGAATCAGCACGGTTTTTATGCCGCCGCGCAAAGCCGCAAGCAATTTTTCTTTCAGCCCGCCGATGGCCAGCACGCGCCCGCGCAAAGTGATTTCGCCTGTCATGGCGATGTCCTTGCGCACGGGAATGCCCGACAACACCGACACGATCGAAGTGCACATCGCGATGCCGGCGGACGGGCCGTCTTTTGGCGTCGCGCCTTCTGGGACGTGAATATGGATGTCACGTTTTTCGAACATCGGCGGCTTGATGCCGTACATCAAGGCGCGCGAGCGCACGAACGACGCCGCCGCTTGCACCGATTCCTGCATTACGTCGCCAAGCTTTCCGGTGATCTGCATCTTGCCCTTGCCTGGAACAATGACCGCCTCGATCGACAGCAATTCGCCGCCGACCTCGGTCCAAGCAAGACCGGTGGTGACGCCGACCTGATCTTCCAGTTCGGCTTCGCCGTAACGGTATTTGCGCACGCCTGCGAATTTTTCCAAATTGCGCGGGGTGATAGAGATGCTTTTAAGACCATTAAGCATGATTTCTTTGACCGATTTGCGCGCCAGATTGGTCATCTCGCGCTCTAGGTTGCGCACGCCGGCCTCGCGGGTGTAATAGCGGATCACGTCGCGGATTCCAGGATCGGTGATCTTGAACTCTTCCGCCAAAAGACCATGGTCTTTGATCGCCTTGGGCAACAAATGCCGCTTTGCGATTTCCAGCTTTTCGTCTTCGGTATATCCGGGGATGCGGATGATTTCCATCCGGTCCAAAAGCGGCTGTGGCATGCGCAGCGTATTGGCCGTGGTGACAAACATCACATCCGACAAATCGTAATCGACCTCAAGATAATGGTCGGCGAAGGTATTGTTTTGCTCGGGGTCCAAGACTTCGAGCAAAGCGGCAGCGGGATCGCCGCGCCAATCCGAGCCCATCTTGTCGATCTCATCAAGCAGGAACAGCGGGTTCGAGGATTTGGCCTTTTTCATGCCTTGGATCACCTTGCCGGGCATCGAGCCGATATAGGTGCGCCTGTGGCCGCGGATTTCAGCTTCGTCCCGCACGCCGCCAAGCGACATGCGCACAAAATTGCGCCCCGTCGCCTTGGCCATGGACTTGCCGAGCGAGGTTTTGCCTACGCCGGGCGGGCCTACCAAACACAAAATCGGCCCGCGGATTTTCTTGGTGCGGGTCTGCACCGCAAGATGCTCGACGATGCGTTCCTTGACCTTTTCCAGGCCGTAATGATCGGAATCCAAAACCTTTTTCGCATGGGCCAGATCGCCCTTGATCCGGCTCGGCTTGCGCCATGGAATGCTCAGCATCCAATCCAGGTAATTGCGCACCACCGTCGCTTCGGCGGACATCGGCGACATGGTTTTCAGCTTTTTCAGCTCGGCGCCAGCCTTTTCGCGGGCTTCCTTGGACAGGCGGGTTTTCTTGATGCGGCGTTCCAGTTCCGCGACCTCGTCGCGGCCGTCGTCGCTGTCGCCGAGTTCCTTTTGAATCGCCTTAAGCTGCTCGTTCAAGTAATATTCGCGCTGGGTCTTTTCCATCTGGCGCTTGACGCGGCTTCTGATTTTCTTGTCCATTTGCAGGACGCCGATCTCGCCTTCCATATAGGAAAACACGCCTTCGAGCCTTTTTGAGACCGACGCGGTTTCCAGCAGTTGCTGCTTTTCCGAAATTTTCAATCCAAACTGGTTTTCCGAGCTTTTCACCGGCAAATGCGACGCGATGCTGTCTGCAAGCTTGCCTGGGTTTTCGATCTGGCTGATCGAAACCAGAACTTCCGGCGGGATTTTCTTGTTCAGCTTGACATATTGGTCGAATTGTGACGCAACGGCGCGGGCCAGCGCGTCGATTTCCTGGCCGTCTTCGGCTTCGTCTTTGATAGGCTCGATCCTGGCCTGGTAATATTGCGGGTGGTCTACATATTCGATTACCTTAGCGCGGTAAATGCCTTCGACCAGGACTTTTACCGTATTGTCCGGCAATTTCAGCATCTGCAAAATGGTGCCGACGGTTCCGATTTTATAAATGTCTTCTTGGGCGGGATCGTCTTGTTCTTTGTTGATCTGCGTGGTTAGCAGGATTTGCTTATCGTCCTGCATCACCGCCTCTAGCGCCTGCACGGATTTCAAGCGGCCTACGAAAAGCGGCACGATCATATGCGGAAACACCACGATGTCGCGCAGCGGCAGAACCGGAATTAAAGCATTGCGTGTCGGTTGGTCGGTCATTCTAAGGTTCCAGGTTTTAGGTTTAGGTTTCAGGCTATATTCAAGGCCTCGATATCAGGATTATAAATCCTGACACCTGACACCCGGCACCTGAAACCTTTATTAAGCAGAGGCGTCTTTGCTTTTCTTATCGCTATAAATATAGAGCGGCTTCGCCTTGTTTTCAACCACGTCGCGGTTTATCACGACTTCGGCCACGTTATCCATGCCGGGAAGCTCGTACATCGTCTCCAAAAGGATCGTTTCCATGATCGTGCGCAATCCGCGCGCGCCGGTGCTGCGTTTCAGCGCCTTTTCCGAAATGGCCTTTAACGCTTCTTCGTTAAAGTTCAACTTGACGTTTTCCATTTCAAACAGGCGCTGATATTGCTTGGTAAGCGCGTTTTTCGGCTTGGTCAGGATCTCGATCAGCGCGGCGACGTCCAAATCCTGCAACGTGGCGATCACCGGCAAGCGGCCGATGAATTCCGGGATCAGGCCGTACTTCAACAGATCTTCCGGTTCCAGATCGCGCAACACAGCCCCCGCCTTGCGGTCGTCCGGCCCGCGCACATCCGCGCCGATGCCGATCGAGCTGCCCTTGCCGCGCTGGGAAATGATTTTTTCGATGCCGGCGAACGCGCCGCCGCAAATAAACAATATGTTGGTGGTGTCAACCTGCAAAAATTCCTGCTGCGGATGCTTGCGCCCGCCCTGCGGAGGAACCGATGCCGTCGTGCCTTCCATGATTTTCAAAAGCGCTTGCTGCACGCCTTCGCCCGATACGTCGCGGGTAATCGAAGGGTTGTCGGATTTGCGCGAAATTTTGTCGATTTCGTCGATGTAAACGATGCCGCGCTGCGCGCGTTCGACGTTGTAATCGGCGGCCTGCAAAAGGCGCAAGATGATGTTTTCGACGTCTTCGCCGACATAGCCCGCCTCGGTCAACGTAGTGGCGTCGGCCATGGTAAAGGGCACATCCAGAATCCGCGCCAAGGTCTGCGCCAAAAGCGTCTTGCCGCTTCCGGTCGGGCCGAGCAGCAGGATGTTGGATTTGGCCAGCTCGACTTCGGGATTTTTTTGGGCGTGTACGATGCGCTTGTAGTGATTGTGAACCGCGACCGATAAAACTTTTTTGGCATGGTCTTGGCCGATAACGTAATCGTCCAGAATCTTGCGGATTTCAAGCGGCGAAGGAATCGTGTCGCCGGATTTTACCAAAGACGTTTTGGTTTCTTCGCGGATGATATCGACGCAAAGCTCGACGCATTCGTCGCAAATGAAAACCGTCGGTCCCGCGATCAGCTTGCGAACCTCGTGCTGGGATTTGCCGCAGAAGGAACAGTACAGGGTGTTTTTGCTGTCGCCGCCCGATTTGCTCATTGAAAACTCCGGATTCTTGTGGTCCGACTTGACCCGATAATAACGATATAGTGCAGGATTGTATAACCTATGGTGGAACAGAACCGGTTAACAAACCCTTTACAGAATAGCCTTGGCATGCGCTTTGTATGTGAATAAACCGGAATTCATCCCAGGAAAAACGCCCCCAGTAGCAAGCAGATCACATTCCAAGCGGAATGTCACAGTTTTTAAAACAGCCGCCGGATGAACCCTTACCCAAAGCTGCAAAGCCCGATCCTATGCCGCCTTTGCTTCGTCCTTGCTTTCCTTGCCGCCTGGGCGGGATTCAACCACTTCGTCGATCAGCCCGAACGCCTTGGCTTCGGTCGGCGTCATGAACTTGTCGCGTTCCATGGACGAAGACACGACATCCAGCTTTTGGCCGGTATGCTTGACGTAAATCTGGTTCAATCTTTCGCGCAAAGAGAGAATTTCGCGCGCCTGGATTTCGATATCGGTCGCCTGGCCTTGCGCGCCGCCCGAAGGCTGGTGGATCATGACGCGGGCATTGGGCAGTGCGAAACGCTTGCCTTTTTGGCCGGCTGCCAGCAAAAGCGATCCCATCGAAGCCGCCTGCCCGACGCAAACGGTGCAGACATGGCAGCGTATATATTGCATGGTGTCGTACATCGCAAGGCCCGAAGTCACGATGCCGCCCGGAGAATTGATGTACATG
>JACCDT011122617.1_pt1 | contig 16551 bp, 31 predicted proteins | sample 7446291 | NCBI WGS metagenome assembly JACCDT01 (sample SAMN15323446, study PRJNA562643) | freshwater metagenome | isolation source: river surface water | place: USA:Blue River Watershed | collected 2017-08-17 | reverse complement strand
GCTCGTTCTGCACCATCGCCAAGCCCCTGCGTCCTTCGGCCGGGACGCTCGCCGCCATGTCCGATGCGGAGATCCGCGACATGCTCCAGCACAATGAAACCGGCCGTCGTCTTTGCAAGTGGTCGCCGTCATGATCCGCGACTGGCTGCTCATCTTCGCCGTCTACGTCATCGCCATCGGCATCATCGTGGCGACGATGTTCCAATTCATCTGACAGTGCATTCGGGAAGGGCGGCATGGCCACTAAGCTTGACGATATCTCAGAGGCAATCGGGGAGCTCAGGGCAGAGGTAAAGAACCTTGGCCAGAAGATAGACCGGGCCGACCAGAATGCGCTCGATACGAGCAACAAGGCCGCCGAGCATCGCTCTGCGATTCACAAGCGCGTCGAGGAAATCGCCGACGAGGTTGGCGAAGTCAAAGTCGACATGACCGTGCTGAAGGTGACGGTCGCCGACACAAAGGCTGTCACCGACGAGGTGAAGCTCTGGAAGGCGCAAGGGAAGGGCGCGCTGCTCGTCGTCGGCATAGCGTCGGCCGCCATATCGAGCGCCGTCGTTGGGTTTCTCGCCTATTGGTGGGACGTCATCATGCGCTTGCTACGAAGCGGCTGACCCTATCCAGCCCATTCCGGGCGGATGCGCCACCTGTCGCGATACAGGGCTTACCCCACCATTTGCCGCCGGCTGCCCGTGGGTGGTCGGCGGCTTTTTGTTTTCAGGATCGTCTGCTAGGCTTCCAGTCGGAACCAGCGAGAGGCCGGGCAATGGCTTGGACCTTCCAGAGCCTCGTTGACGACAGGATGACGGTCACAGCGTACTGTCACAACCCGGCATGCAACCATAACGCCACGCTCGACCTGAAGCGCATGCGGGACAGGTTCGGCCCGGACGCGCCTGCCATGCGTGATGACGTTCTGCCGATGCTCTACTGCTCCAAATGCGGAGGGAAGAAGCTTGGCCTGATCTATACGCCGCCTTCACCTGGAGATCGCGACGCCGCGCCGAACCGGTACGCAAAGGCGAAAGGCAAGTGACGATCCCGAAGGAGGCGGCTAGACTCCACTTCCACCATTGCCGCCCTAGACTCGACTCGTCTTGTATGGAGTGCGCGTCATGGCGGTAGGCGGCGGATGGTGGGATAAGCCAGTGCGTATCGAGCGGCCTGATACAGGGCGACCGTTCAACGTCAGCAACAACAACCGGGCAGCGGAGTTGCTGCTCAACGAATGGCCGGCCGAACCGGGACCGAAGCATCTGGTGGCACGCAAGGCCGTGCTGAAGGCGATGGAGCAGGCGCTGGATGCCAGGCGACAGGCAGTGGCCCGGAAAGCCTTCCATGAAGCGGCGAAGGAAGCCGGCATTGCGATGGGCGATTAGTGGCTCGTCAACAGAGGCGAGCTCGCGGTAGTGTCTCAGTTTGAATTTTCGATCTCGCGCTTTTTGTAGGGACCGCGCGGCCCCGGCTTAGGCGCAACAGCGTCCATCATGCTGCAAACATCGTCCATCGACCGGAGCGTCTTAGATAGGCCGGCCGCCATCGCTGGCGACATTTTCAGCGTCTTGTGAACGCGGATGAAGTTGTACCAAACAGTATAGAGCGCGACCATGTGGACGTGGTTCTCAAACTTCTTTGAAAAGGCATTGGTAAGACGCGTAAAGCGGCGGTTCGCCATGCGCATCGTGAGGTTGGCGCGCTCAATGTGCGAAGTGCTGACATGCGCCGGATCGGGATTGTCAGCGCCATGCGTAAGTCATTGGAAAGATGACGGTTTAGCCAGTTCTGAGCCGCAAATCTCGGTAGTTCGGCGCCGCCTTCGTCGTCACGAGTTTCCTCCCGCGGTCCCCCTCTCGTGACACCGAGCCCACGGAAGATGAATGTGGGCCTGCACCGGTTGAGCCCGTTCAATGTCGGCCGCAGACGCTACGCCTACCCAACGTTGACGCAGGATGACTTGGCCGGCGTCGGCACGCTGTCTTGTGCGGATTGGGGCTCGACCGTTGAAGAACCGGTCGGAATCGATTATATTCGATTACGTATCCCGGTTGTCGGGCGCTAAGACCTAGGCTCTAGGCAGGCCACCCAATGGACGATAGCAAGTTCGGGATGGCCTAGATACTGCTACGCTCCAAAGCCCCGCTCGTCGGGGCTTTGTGCTATTTGGCCCAGCGCTTTGCGGCCTCCTGTGCTGATGGTCGTAAGCATGCCGTGCCGGCTTGATGCGGTCAAGGCTTTTGTTCCTATTCTGTTCTGACGCAGGGGAGGCAGGCTGGAGGCCAAGATGGGGAGTGGAATAGGGGTATCGGTCCGGTTTCGGTCCGCCGGACCGGTTCCGTTCTCAAAACGCGTCGGCAGCGGCTTGCTGGAAGTTGGGATCGTTATGAAGATACGTGCGCTCGTATTCTTCGACGGTGAGACCGAGAGAAGCGGCAGCTTGATGGGACGGCACTTCCTTTTGCGCCAGCCATGTTCCTCGCGTGTGGCGGAGGACGTGCGGCGTCACCTTACTTGACAAACCGGCAGCGGCGATGGCCGCGCGGAAAGCCTTATTCTCCTTCACGAGAGACCTTCCATAGTAGTGCACCACAGGGCGAATTCCGACCTGATCGTCCTTCCAGCCGTCCATTCGCTTCCACCGCCTCATATGGGCCAGCAATCGCCGTGCGATCTTCACCGGCGGCTTGCGTTTGTTGTGCGCTACGCGCTCGCCATCGGCACGGCGGAAGATGACGCCACGATCCATATCAGCCCATCCGCCCTCTGTGTTGCGCATCCATTGCAACGATTTGATCGCGCCGGGCCGCGTGCCGGTATACAAGCCGATCAGGACGAGGCGCGCGAGATGGTTGGCGCGGTGATAGCGTCGCCGTTCCCATTTCTCATAGGCGTTCGCCCCAGTCCCTACTTTGATCTTCCGCCATCCCAGGCATGCCCACAGCAACGCCGCAGCCTCAGAGCGGGTGAGATAAATCTCGCGCGGCGTACTCTTGTCCGGAAGGGTAAACGCCGGCACGACGTCTAGCCCATGCTCTTTGTGATAGTGCCGTGTGGCGGCTCGAAGGATTTCAAGGTCCTTGCGAGCGCCCGCCGCTGTCTTGCGGTGCGCTAAGAAATCTCGGCAGGACCTGCCCTTGATCTCGGAGACGGTCATCGCGCCGAAGAATTCATTCAGGCGGGCTAGGGATTGCTCGATATCCTTCGGCCGCGACGTGCCATCCACCTTCTCTTCAAGGTAGACAGCAATTACGTCTCCTATCGAGACTTCAGAGGCACGACCTCCGCGCGTCGGCTCGTACTTGCTGGCGATGTATTCTCCGAGTGCTCTTTCCGCCGCTTCAGCATCAGCCGGACCGCATCCTGTGCTGATGCGCTTGGCGCCGTCCTTGATGATCCAGACATTTGTGTCTGGCCTGAGCCAGAGGCGGGGCGGGCTCGGCTTACGCGGCATCGTTCCTTCATCTCCTCGATGGCGCGGCGGGTGACAAAATCCTTTCTGGCGATCTGGATTATGTCGAGATTCCCCCTTGCCGCCTCAGTGCGCAGAGCCGATGGCGACAGTCGATCACCGAAGAACAGGCGGCAGGCCTCGGCAAGCGTGACCGGCTCGTCGTCCCCGATTTCCTCTATTTTCACCGCCGCCCTACTCACTCCCGCCTCCATCGGCGAGGGCGCGGATGGCGGCTGCGATGTGACCAGCAGTTGCTGGTATCGCGATGCTGTTCGGAAGCGACTTTCCTTCTTCTTCAGCCACCTTTGCCGCCGCCTCTATTGTCACAGGATCGTATTCGCCTTCCGGGATAAGCCGGATACCTGCGGCTTGGAGTGCGTCGATTGCCGATTGCGCGCAAGCGAGGCTGTCACCCCATTCTGGATGGTCCGTGCCATTCCCCCAAGGGTCCGGCTCGCCCATTTGCGCAGCTTGTTCACGGTCGTAGGCCCGCGCTATGATCTCAGCCGGCGTCATGGGCGTACTTCAGCGCCTTCTCATCAACCTGCATCGCTCGTCTCCCTGGTAGAGGCAAGGGCGGCTTGGGCGCGATAAGCGTCGGCGAAAGCCGTAGGCCCGAACCAATCGCCTATCCGTTCGCGCTGCGCGCCGTCGAGCCACATATTCTCCGTTATGAGAACCTGTTCCTCGGCAAAGTTCGCGAACGGCCCCAACGCCTTCCGTAGAGCTTCATTCTCACGGCGAAGCTTCGCCGCGATGAAGGCGTTTTTCACGGCCTGATCGAAATTCTCGTCAGTGCGCTCGTTGGCAAGATTGAGACAGCCGTTTAGCCGGTCCCGCTCCGCCGTCAGTTCCTCTACCTGCTTCTTGAGGGCGGAGAGTTCGGCTTCGTGCTTGTCACGGAGGATGTATCGAACCGCATACTGCTCATCACTGTCTTCGTGGCGGTTCCAGAGCCTCCATTCGAGCCCGTTGCCGACAAGGCCGATTTCTTCAGGTGCGTCAGACATCTCCGCCGCCCTTCACCAGATCGCGCCGAACAGCTCGGAGAATGCGCAGCCGTTCCGTCGCCTCCTTCATGTTGATGTTGTCCGAAAGCAGGTAGTCGAAGGTCTCAAGGAGAGAGGCCACCGTGTACCTGATGGATTCCGGGTTGCCGTAGCGCATGACCCACTCCGGCCCGCCGTTCTTGAAAGACTGCGGGTTGATGATGGTGGAATACGCGCCGCCGCCCATGGCGACTTCGACGGTCATACCCGATGCCGGATGGTCCGAAGGCGGCGAGACGCGATAGCGCCCGGCGCGGTGCCTGCCGTCGAATAGGCTATCGACGCGACGGACCTCGATCATCACTTGATTCCTATCGTGCGAGGGAGCGGATACGGCTCCGTTCGATGGTCTGATGAGTTCCAGCAAGTCGTTATCTCCCCGTCGAGCGAACACTTCTCTGCACCGCCAAGGAATTTTGCTGTGTCCGGGAACCGCTTCTGAAGATACTCCGGGAGTGTCGAGCCGGACCACAGATCGAAGGTGGTCACGCGCTTGCCAGCATAGATTGACGGCGGGATGTACTCGATGTCGAACCGCCGTCCCGCCATGCCTCGAAATGAGCCGCTAGTTCGGCTGCCGGGTCCGTATACGTGACCGTCAATTATCGTCATGCTGGTATGGTCACGCTCAAGACGAGCCTCGAAGTCGCGCCAATAGTTGCAGTGCCAACAGAGACGACGGTTAAGCATGTTAGTGCGGTGCGGCTCGCAGTATGTGTTTCGATCCAGCTTCCCGCACTCGACGCAGGTGTATTCGTGATACTGGACGCCACTCGTGTTCCAGTTTGCTTCGATGAGGCGCGGCTCAACCATCTCGCCCCTCCCACTTGTCGAGGAAGGAACGGGCGGCGCAAAAGGGCTCGCGGCCAAGAATGGATCGATCAGGGTTGTATTCAGGTTCCGACCCGTCTTCATATAACCCCTTAGCCCCGCATAAAGGCCCTCCAAAGGTTCCTTCCAACGGCATTTCCACAAACGGCCTCACGACATCAGCCGCTTCCTTCTTGAGGGCTGCTATCTCTGCGTCTTTGGCGGCGAGGGCAGACAGAAGCAACTGGATGGTGTCGGGGTTTGCCGCAGCAATAAAGTCAGCTACCGTGCCAAAGTAATGACGGTCAGCGGGAACCGCCGCAACAACTTGGCGACCCATGCCGTGCCCGTTATCGCCGTAAACAGATCGGATTTCCCGTTCGCCGAACACCGGCTTCGGAACTGCGTACCATTGCCACTGACGCCAATGGTCAGGTAGCCCATCTAGTGCCGTTTGTAGGGCGGCAATTCGTACAGGCAATTCCTGCGCCTTGTCGGCGCTAACCTGCGCGAACAACTCGCGATGGCGAGGGAAGGAACGATGCCACACCGACCTGAGTTGTGACATGAGGGCGTCGAACTGCTTGCGAATTTCAGCAGGATTTTCGCCCGGCCAATATTCTTCAATCTGATCATCGCCTAGCGGGTGAGCAACCGCCCGCGCTTCTGTCTGTGCGGTGGTCATGGCTGGCGATCCTTGTTCAAGAGGGAACGGGCGACGCGCTCGGCAGCGTGCGTTTCCTCGTCCTTGTAATCGTTGTCTGCGATGTCCGGGCAGTCGAGCAGTCCGCGCAGCCCCGCCTCAAGCTCGGCGTTGCGTGCCACTAGCGACTGGATCGTGGTAAGAGCACGATGTTCCGCGCGGGCTTCCGGCCCAAGCGGGCCTGCATTCAGACGTGCCGCGTCTCGCAACTCAGTCAACAACCCCGCCAGATCATCCGGCAGTTTCGGCGCGGCTGCGTCACGTTCTGCCTGTAGGGCGGCTATGACGGATCGAGCATACTCAAGTTCGGAAGCCGCTGTGTCACCGATATTGTCCCGACAGAGGGTTTTGAGCAGCCCAGCGCAACTAATCAGCGCGTCATCTATTCGCGTCCAATCAATCGCCCGCGCCTTCTCCAATGCTTCGGGGGAGATGGTCATGATGCCTCCGAAATAATCTCAGCGCCGACAAGAGTGCGGTAGCTGAAGTCGTTTCTGTCGTTGCTGCCGCCACCACGAAGCAGGGCTTCGATCTCGGCATGTTCGATGTCGAATGTGCGGTATGTCGTTTGCGGCGATCCGCCGACATGAGCAGCCATTGCCGCGTCGTCTATTCTGACAACCAGCCGGATCATCCCTGCTCCTCCGCCAGCTTGGCGCGGCCTTCGTCCCACCCGTCATTGAAGCCGATTACATATTCGCGCTCAGAAATGAGTTCTTTGGCAAACGCGAAGATTGTTTCAACCGGGTCGCCTTGACGCAACATCGCGTTGCGGCCGAGCGCTTGATAGACTTCACGGCAACGTTCGCGGAGGGCGCGCATTGCTCGCTCGTGTTCGCTGGTCTCCGTCAGCTTACGCATCGCTACCTCCCGCGAGGGTGAGGCCGGTGGCCTTGGCGATGGCGGCAGCTTTATGCGCGTCCGTGCGGCCTGATTTCGAAAGTTGATCTATCAGTACGGCCGCCTCTTCATCGCTCGCCGATTTGAGCAACCGGCAATCTGCGATGGGCGCTTGGCAGGTAGGCCAGCCGCAAGGAGCCATGTAGCCGCTTTCGTAATCAGCCCATGCGACAATCCAGGTTTCTTCACTCGGCGCATGGAAAACAGTATCGCCAGTTCGGATGCGTGCTGTCAGCTTATTTGCCACGGCCGCCTCCATGAGAGACGGGGGCGGAGGGGAGGGGCGGGAGCACGCGCCAGTGCGTCACGGGAAATGTATAGAAATAGCCGCCCAAATCGGTTTCGCCGGTAGCCCAACCAGGAGCGCCATCGACGGTCCATTCGTGCTGCCAGTAAACGACGATGGCAGCCCGATCATGCGCGCCGAGAACATTGGTCCCATCCTTCGGAGCACTATCCATCGGCCTCCACCCCGTCCCGCTACTGGATGGTAGGGGAGAGGCGGCGAGGACTGCGTCTATGCCCGCTAAGACCTCACAAAGCGCCTGCCGGGAGACTGCGACCTCGATGCCGTCCATATCCAACTGGCGCTGGTGGTGGAGCAGATTGTCGATCGCTCCGGGATAGATGCCATCAATATGCGCAAGCCGTGCCTCAAGCCGCTCGATGACCTTGCCGCGTCGATCCATCTCGGCAACGATTTCATCAACGCTGGCGGCTCGACTGATTTGGACGATGCTCATACTATTCAGCTCCTGTTGGGCCATCGAAGCCACCCGGTCGGTTGTCGCTTAGAACAGGTGCGCGAATGGGAGACGGCATTGGCCGCCAACCAAGCGGCGCATGGAACTTGGAAACGGGACCGCCAGCCCATGTCCATTTTTGCTGACCGGTATCTTCATCGATCAGCATGAGAGCTTCGCCGACGTGATCGCCGCTCGTGGCGAGGATGACATGTTGGTCTTCGGGCGCTGTATCGATTGAATGCCAGTAGTCGCCGTACCCATCCGGCAAGGCCTGCGGCTTGGACTGGCAGTCAGCAGCAACATACTCCGTGCCGCCGTCAAAAGGCTCACTTTGCCATTTGCGGATGTTGCCGTTGTCGGCGAACTGGATGTAGATGCGGGCGTGTTCGGTGCTCATGCGGCAAACCTCCGCTCATCGGCCTGCTTCTGCGCGACGACGTAGTCTCCCCACTGCTCGGCAATCGCTGCGGCGTGTCCTGGCGTGAATTTCGACCGCGCCATGCGGCGCTCTTCCGGATCGGCGGTTGGTGCCATGCGAAACACTTCTTCGCGAGCCGTGGAGCCGTCCAGCAGACCCGTTGGCCGAAGCTTTGGCAGGCCGCCGTTGACCCACCAGCACGTCGCCTTCTTGACGTTGTCCGGGCCATCAGGATCGGTCGCGAACCACCACGGCTGTACGACCTGATCCGGTTTGCCAATCATCAGCTGTGCGTAGCCGAGCATGACAGGGTTTTCCCATGCGGCGTACCGTACAGGACAGGTCTTGCGGTGCTTCCAGAAGGCCCAGGCGTGCCGGCCCATCTCCAGCCAGCGGTCCTCATTGAGGCCGTTGTCCTTGTTCATGCCGGCGTAGATGTGCTTGGCACCGGAATTGGCCATGAACGTGCAGGTTCGATGAAAGATGGCCAGATCCCATCCATCGCCTTCAATGTCTGCCCAGTCGCCCTGGTAATGCGGGCCGGGAACTGTCGTGGGCGAGAAATCGCAGGACATCGCATAATGCCCGCGCGCAATGAACGCGTCGCGGATCGTGCCGCTGTATTCTCCGCCGACCAGGACGCGTAGCGTCTCCGCCGCCTGCCGGGAGCCGGTTTGCGTGGCGCAGGGAAGGGAGGGGGTCATTGACGGGCCTCGAACAGTTGCTTGCGCTGTGTGAAGTCGAGCTTCGGAGCCCGCTGCTTCTTCTCGGCGCGTGATTTGGTGACGGGGAACGGCTGGCCCTGCATCTTCGGGCCGTCCGGGACGATGCGGCGATCGAACTGCTTGGCGTTTTGGCGCTTGCCTTTGGCGATCTGGGCTACATCGTGCCGGGTCTTACCATCCGGGCCGCGATGGCAGCATTCGCCGAGAAGCTGGCCATCCGCTATAGTGAGCGGCTTCTTCTTGTCCGCCTCGGGGCGAAGCGCCTCAGGGATGATGTGATCGATCTCTCTCCGCTTGCCAGTGAGGACCGCGCCGCAACCTTCGCAGCATATCTCGCCGGCCGCATTCGTGGCGCGGAGTCGGATTGCCTCGCGTTGGGATTGGGTGAACTCGCGGCGGGCCATCAGGACTCCCCCCGCTCACGAACCGGCTCAAAATCACAATCGCCGGCTGGTGGTTCGAGGATCAGGCCCTTGTGATCTCCCTGCTCATGGCCACACTTTGCGCAGGGCCACGAGAAATCCTCTCTCGCGAAGCATTCGAGATAGAGTTCGCTATCGTCGAACTCCATGGGGTGATCGTCATCGACCAGAAATGGGTTGGTGAGAGGCCGCGAGCCGTAGCCGAACAGCCACATGGTCCTGCCAGGGTTCTTGGCTTTGTACCGGTCGCAGATTGCGGTCACGATCTCCTGAAGCTTGATTTCCTCGTCTCTGGTTATTTCGACAGGTTCGAAGAAGTCGACATGGATCGATGAGATGGCCATCTACCCCTCCATCGTGCGAGAACGAGCCGGGATGCGAATGATCGGCTTCACCCACTTGCGCGGGACAAAGCCTATCTCGGCAGCTAGTTTGCGATGCTTCTCGGTATCGAGGCGGCCCGGCAACTTGCGGACATGGGCCTTCACCTTGCAGGCTCGTGTCATGCTGCACCTCTCATGGAATGGGAGCCGGCGGCAGCCGGGGCTTCGGGGGAGGGGGAATGACTGCCGCCGGGTTCGCTCACCACGAGCGAAGGAGGTTCGGACCACTGCACGTCGTGGCGTGATCCGTATTCGTAGATGCATTCGATCAGATCGATCATCTGCCGAACCTTGAGCCGGGATGACCGGAAGCCGAGAGGGAACGGGCCAGCGCCGTCGAGGCCTTCGCAGAACTGCACCTGATGGCCGAGGGCGTGCATGAACGCTACCTTCCACGTCTCAGGCGTCCACTTTCTGCCTTCCGGCTTGGCACGGGACACATCGGACAGCATCGCCCACATCTTGGCGTTCTGGTCGTTTGTGCGGGTTGCCTCACGGATCGTCACGACGGCATCGGTCGGCGCGCGGTCGATCAACTGCTTGGCGAATGATCGCTGAGAAGGCCCGCGAAGGATGACGGTCTGGCCCATCGCTCACCCCGCCATCAGAAGCCGTGCCGACTCCGGCAGGTCTTCCATCTTCAAGGCCGGCTGGCCGTATCGACGGATGCGGTCGACCAGCGCCGCCAACTCGTCGTTGAAGCGGTCGATCTCGTCGGAAAGCGTCTTGATGTATTCCTCGTCGCGGTGGACGCGGACAGTCAGGACGGGCAGGCGAGGCCAGTAGGAAACGAAGTCCCAATACTCCCGCTCAGTCACCCACAGGCACCCCTGCACCTGGGCGACATGTTCCGGGGGCAGCCTACCTCGCTCTAGGCGATCAATCTGGATCTCGGGAATGGCGGATTTTATCTCCAAACCGCCATTGGTTCCGATCAAGCTATCAGGCGAAGCGCCCTTGTTCCCGTTGCGGATGAATCCGACGCGGACAGGCTCAACATCGTTGATAAAGGCGTATGTCTGACGAGCCTCATCTTCCATGGCATGGCCGCGCTCCATATGCGAGTTGCTGAAGGTCTCAGCGGGCTCACCAGTGATGACCTCCCCGGCTAACTGACGCATGTATTTCGAGCGGATCTTGCCCTCACCCTTTGCTAATACGGTCGCGAATTTGCTGGCTGTAGGGATGCCTGCCCGACATGCGAACCATTCCGACGATCCCTGCTCCAGGTCCGTGAAAATCTCCATCATGCCGCCTGCCTCCGATCGAGTTCACGTTGGGCGTTCCATCGATGATCGGGCTCCATGTCTTCCTTGCGCGCCATCCAGCCAAGGAAGCCGGCATCAACATCCGACCACTTCATGCCGCGCCAGGGAGTTCCTATTGGACACCTTGGAAGAACGGCGGGAGCGCCTGTCCACGCGACCATCTCCCTGCCCGATGCCCCGGCCTCGAACAGCGCGCGCAATATGTGGGCGGTGATGTAGGCATCAGGGCCGGCGCGGTGGGTTGGGTACGCCTTGTCCGCGTCCAGAGAAATTTTGTCGGCATCTTCCAGCCAGTACCGCAGCGCGCCATTCGTATGCGATGGAGCATCCGGCCAAATTCGCAGCGCGGACTTGTAGGTGCATATGACACGGCGATGTTCCATCTCACCGAGAAACTGGCACTCGAACGCCGCATTGTGCGCGGCGAAGAAGGTGATCGCCATCGTATCGGCCGGCATGAAGACGTCGGCGAACGCATCGAAGGGTTGCGCGGTCGTCGGAATATCGGACAGGCTGATATGATGGACGGCCCGACTTTCTGGAGGAATGCCCCCGACGTGGAAAAGCACGGAGACGGGGTCGCTTATTCCTCTCGTCTCGACCTCATAGTCGCACCATCCGAGTTCGATCACTTCGGACGAAGGGTCCATGCCGGTGGTTTCCATATCGATGACGCGGATGATGGTCACTTGCCTGCCTCCATCCTCGCCTTCTTCTGCTCCAGCAGTCGAATAGCAGCGTCAAAGTCCTTGGCGAGCATGTCGGGCAACGCCTCGAACCGGCCCAATTCGCAGAACTTGGCAACATCGGATTCTGTCTGCTCAAGCAGATCGCGAAGCCGATTCAACTGCGCTTCATTGATCCTTTCCAATGGCTCGTCAGGAACTCGATTGCCGTCGCGGTCATCTCCGGTCGAGATGTTGAACAGCATGCAAAGCAGGTAACGCCGACCGTAGGTTGCGGTGCTCCCGAAAGCCTGCGTACCGGTCTTGTTGATCCCGCCCTTCGCTCCGGCGCCGTCCACCGGAATACCGGCAATGTCGCTCTCGACATGACCGCCGGAATGGCTGATCTGCCATTTGATCTGGAGTTCGCCGAGTTCGTTGTAGCCGCAAGGCTGGAACGTCACTCCGAAACCATGCTCATGAATTTTCGGCATGGCCTGCTTTTCGATAGCGGCAAGGTCGGCATAGTCAGAGTTGGTGTGCTTGTTCCGTTGGTTCTTGACGACAACAGGCAGTTCTTTCTGGCACGCCGACATAGCCGCGAAGTATGCATTGCGTGCGGCGATGGCCGCGTCTTCCCTTGCCTGCTGACGCGCGCGATCCTGCGCTTCGTAGTACATGGCAAAGACGCGCTCAGCCCGTTCGACGGGTAGGCTCGGGTCCATCACTAGACGCGACAGGATCGAAACGACGGGGTTGTCGTTCTCCGGTCGCGCATCGCTCACGATCTGCCGGCCCTGCGACTCCTGGATTTCAAGCGCGGTGTTCATGGTCAGAACCTCAACGTGACGTGGGGAATTTCACCGGCGACAATCGCCAGCACGATCTTCTTGGCGAGGTCTTCGTCCGCACCGGAGTCGATCAGAGCGGCCTTGGCTTCGCCCATGATCTTGCCGCGATGCTCACGGTCAGCCTGTCGAGCGGCTTCCTCGCGCTTGGTGCGCTCGATGGCCTCCTGCCGTTCGCGTTCTTCGCGCTCAGCCTTCTCCTTGATGGCTCGGGCATCAGCTTCGGCCCTGGCGACAGCTTCGGCCTTCTCGCGCTCGGCCTTGGCGATGGCCTCCTGCGCAGCGCGTTCGGCTTCGACGCGGGCTGCCTCAACGGCTCGACGTTCGCGTTCTGCGGCTTCCTTCTGCGCACGATCTGCGGCTTCCGCCCGTTCGCGCGCCTCTCGCTCCTGCCGCTCTTTCTCGACGCGCTCACGTTCCGCAGCCTCGGCGGCAAGGCGCTCGGCCTCTCGCCTTTCGGCCTCAAGCCGGTCGCGCTCGGCGGCTTCGGCCCGGAGCTTTTCCAGTTCGATCCGGTCGGCCTCGGCCTTCATGTGGGCTTCGAAAGCCGTCCGCACCTTGTCGAGCGCGGTGCGGTGCGCAATGCGGGCCTGTTCCTCAAACTCGCCAAGCTCCGACGTGATGACGATCTTCTCCTCAAGCTCGCGCAGGAGGATCGGGAACGGATAGCTCTCGCCGCCGATTAGGCCGTTTCCGCAGTCTTCGATCGCCTTGATGAAGGACTTGCAGTACTCGACGCGAGCGTCTTCCTGCTTCTCCCAATCCGTGAGAGGCTTGCGGGCAAGCTCGGCAAGGGCGTCGAAATCCTCGCGGACCTTCCGGCGCTGCGCATCGACGGCATTGATCTTTGCTCGGGCGTCTTCGTTGAGCTTCTTCCCGGCGTTGTCGATAGCGGTCTTGGTCCGCGTGACCTTGTAGGCGAGAGAAGCGATTTCCTTGCGGCCCGACGCCGTTGAAAGGTTCGGCTCAAAAGCCCCCACCTCTGCCTTCACATGCTCATAGAACGTGTAATACAGCGTCTCGTCGGTGAGAACCGACACGGGATTTGCCTCGACCGTCGCGACTATGTCGGCGGGCTTGATCTGCTCATGCAGCATGCTCGGTCTCCTTGTTGGTCAGATCGAGAAACCGCCTCTGTGCCAGCTTGGCGAAGACAGGATCGGTCTCGAATTTCATGATCTCGGTGAGCGCATCCAGAACGCGCTCCTTGCAGGCGAACTTGTCGCCAAGATCGGCAGCGGCCGATGCGATAACCTGCGTTCCGCAGGACTCGAAAGACCGGAAACGGGCAACTGCGCTCACGGCAACAACCTCTCCACCCAGCACGGAGCCGTGACGCACAGGACAATCACCTGAGCTATGCGCCATGGATTGGAGGCAGCCCATTCGCAGGCGGCGTTGAGAAGGGCATCCATCACGCCGCCTCCGGCGTTTCGACTTCGATGAAGTCTCCGGCGATCGACAGACGGTAGGTTTTGCCGGCCTCAATACCGTCCTGCCCGACCATGGCGGCCCGCACCGCGACGAGATTGCCAGCGTCATCATAGGCGCCGAGGCTGATGCCTCCGCCTTCGTGAGCAGTTGCGGTCCCGTTGATGCCAGCGGAATGCGCTATCGCGTTCCGGCCTTTGGCAGAGGCGTGGCCGCGATACCCGGCGGCAGAGGCGTGGCCGCGATCCCCGGCGGCAGAGGCGTGGCCGTAATCCCCGGCGGCAGAGGCGTGGCCGCGATCCCCGGCGGCAGAGGCGTGGCCGTAATCCCCGGCGGCAGAGGCGTGGCCGTAATCCCCGGCGGCAGAGGCGTGGCCGCGATACCCGGCGGCAGAGGCGTGGCCGTAATCCCCGGCGGCAGAGGCGTGGCCGCCAGACCCGGCGGCAAACTGCCCATTTCCCTGCTTTCGCGCCATTTCCGCAACCCAGGCGACGGCGCGACGGGTCAGGTCGCCGATCGAGATGTCGACCTTGATCGACAGGATGCTCGACGCGCCCTTGGTATCGCCATCAGGATCACGCGCAATTTCGCCTGAAGGCTCGACAATGGCGTAGCGACCGGTGGCCGGGCCATAATAGGTGAAGGTATCGAGCGGCATCTCGACCCAATGGAACGCACCATCGCCACACCGGACAACGGGACCGCCGCCGTTGTCATAGGTCTTGCCGATCTCATATTTGAACGGCTTTCCGTTCGGGTTGCAGGTCAGGTCGCGGTTGAAGCCCTTATACGCAACCAATGGCTCAGCTGGAGCCTTGGACTTCGAGGTCGTTTTCGCCTTTGCGGCCATGTCGATTGATCCTTCAGACGGGCGGGAAAAGGGCTTCAAGCAGCGCGGCGCTCGCCGAACGTGCCGTTGCGAACGGCATCGAGATCAGCGAGGAAGGCCTTGCGCTCGTCCTTGGTGGAGTAGCTGAAGAACAGCTTCTTCCCGGCTTCCTGCTTCGCGATCCACTGGCGCATCGCATTGGAAGCGCCGACCACAGTGGCGTTGAGACCGACGCCGAATTCCTTGGCGACGCGGCGGAAGGCGTCGCAGTCGTTGTCACCGCGCTCGCGCTTCATCTTCAGGACGTCGCGAAGGAAGGTCGGGCCGGTCGGCGTGAACGTCAGCGCCTTGATGATGCCGTCTCGTGTGCGGGAAAGGTCTGCCACGTTGGTTCTCCCCTTCGGTGCGGCGGTTGCCGGTGGTGATGGGAGGAATGTAGACGGTAAAATTACCGATGTAAATAGAGAACGGTAAAAAAACCGATTAATTTTCTTGCCCGCCCCTCCGACCTGCCCGAATCAAGGCACACGAAAAAGCCCGCACAAGGCGGGCCGCGAAAGCTCGGCGTCCGTTACCGGATTATCATCTTGGAAACGATCAATGGCGCGCAGAACGTCTCTCATACCTATCATGCGGTGAATTTACCGCTCCGGCGCTGTGCCAACGAGCGGTAAGAAAACCGTTGACGTAAGCGGTAAAATAACCGATAAGGAGGAATGCTTGAGAAATCAGACCTCCTTTTGGTTGCGGACGAATACAGGCGGATAACCGGTCTGGAAGATGTTACGGTAAGCCACCGCGTATTCGGAGACAGCAAGAAGCTTTCGGCGATGCGCGGCGACGCATCGATCACGCTTGACCGCTTCAACGAAGCATTCAGATGGTTTTCAGAGCACTGGCCTGAAAACGCACGATGGCCTGTTGGAGTGCCGCGACCCGTATCGGAGCGCGCGGCATGAATGGATACGTCTATTTCATCCGTTGCCAGGATCGCGTGAAGATCGGGTTCTCGAAAGACCCGCATAAGCGACTGACAAAAATAAACGCTGACGCGCCATATCCATGCGAGCTGATCGGCGCCGCCGACGCCGCGCTGCATGCAGAAGATGAGATACACAGGCAATTCAGTTCGGCGAGAGTTCATAGCGAGTGGTTTTCTTTCACTGATGAAATCGCTCGGTTTGTTGCGAGAGTAAACGTTCTCAAGCCGTTAGCGGGCAGCGGTAAATTTGACAGGGCAGACATCGCCGGTATGCGCCCAGTAAACGCTTGGGGGTACCGTAACCGAATGACCCAGCAAGAGGCTGCGGCAGCGCTGAGCGTCACGGCCGGTTTTCTGTCGCGGGTTGAATCCGGCAACTACAGATTTTCCCCGGAAAAATTGCCGATCGTTTCTCGTGTTACCGGTATCCCTCTCGATGAACTCCGTCCTGATCTGGCGGCCATGTTCACCCCTCAACCAGAAGGGGTGGCGCAATGAGCTTCACGCGCAAATCCATCGCCGATCATCTCGACAGCTACGACGACGAGATCGCCACGCTTCAGGAAGGCAAGCGGGAAACACTCGCGGACTATCGCCAGCAACTTGCCGGCGCCGGCATGAGCAAGGGCGGGATCAAGGCCGAGATCGAAGCGCTGAAGGCAGCCATGCGCCGCCGTCGCGCAATCGCGAAAAAAGGCCAGGAGACCGTCGAGGAAGCCGACATCTTGGCTGACGAGATTTTCGCGGAGATCACGTCTCGCGCGCCGCGCGCCACACGCGTACGCGAGGACATTGAAGAATTTGACGCCGAAACCGGAGAGGTCATCGAAGACCAGCCGGAGACGGCAACGGAATTTCACCCCCCAGTTACAACCCGCGAGGGCCATCAGGGTGATCCAAGTCCAACACTGGGTGAGAGGGACT
>JACCDT011072960.1_pt1 | contig 16556 bp, 12 predicted proteins | sample 7446291 | NCBI WGS metagenome assembly JACCDT01 (sample SAMN15323446, study PRJNA562643) | freshwater metagenome | isolation source: river surface water | place: USA:Blue River Watershed | collected 2017-08-17 | reverse complement strand
TAGGACATAAAAACAAAACGTATAGAAAAATAGAAGGCAGAAAATTTTATAACATTGGGGAATCGTCTAATGGTAGGACAACGGATTTTGGTTCCGTTTATCTAGGTTCGAGTCCTAGTTCCCCAGCCAACTTGAGCTAGCTCAAAGATAGCTAGTTTACAAACAAAAAACACTTTCATTTACGAAGGTGTTTTTTGTTGTTTTATATTACAACAAAGTGTGCTATAATCTTTTTATGAAAGATGATGCCAAAAAGTTGGGAGAAAATCTCAAAAAACTTAGGATCAAAAAAGATATTAGCCAAATAGAACTCGCCAGAATATTGGGCGTTGATCGATCTTTTGTGAGCAATATCGAGAACGGAAAAAACAATCCGACTCTTTCAACCATTACTAGCTTAGCCAAGGCGTTAGGTGTTTCAACTAACGAACTTTTAAAATAATATGTCGTCATCAATAACAAACACCGGTGATAATACGCTTTCGTCAAACTTAAAGAGCATTTTACCTAATTGCGATAAAGTAGATGCTTTGGTTGGATATTTTTACTTCTCTGGATTTCGAGATTTACATAATGAACTAAAAGATAAACAAATTAGAATTTTGGTTGGAATGGATATTGATAAGAAAATTATTGATAAGGTTTCAACACTCAAAGATTTAAATCTTGATTCATACACAACAGATACAAAGACATCTTCTCGTTCTATCGCAAAGGATGATTACATTGAGAATTTCTCAAGAATTTTTAACGACACAGACTTTTTTGATAATGACGAATCTCAAAAGGCTTTCGAGATCTTTTTAGATAAAATCAAGGACGGTAGCTTGCAGATCAAGAAGACTGCACAAGCAAATCACTCAAAGTTTTATATTCTTCACAACAAACCTGAATTTTCAACCAACGGAATTACTCCAGGAATTGTAATTGAGGGTTCAAGCAACCTAACCTTTTCAGGATTAAAGGGTCAAGGAGAACATAACCGTATTTTAATGGAAAAACATTATTACGAAGATGATGTTAAACGATTTGAATCAGTTTGGAATGATCCAGACAATATAGTTATTACAGATTTGGATTCAGCAGAAACATTTATTAAAGAAGTTAAAGACAAGATTTGGCTTTATGCTTTACCAAACCCTCTTTTGATGTACTACAAAGTACTCAATGAATACTTTGCTGTTACTGAAATAGAAAATATGAAAACTCCGAAGCATATTACTGGAGGTAAGTTTTCTGATCTTAAATATCAAAAGGACGCTATCAATCTTGGTATAGATCGCATTAAGAAATTTGGAGGTGTAATTATTGCCGATGTGGTAGGTCTAGGAAAAAGTATTATTGCTTCTGCAATTGCTCATAATCTTGGTTATAAGACTATTATTATTGCACCACCTCACCTTGAGAATCAGTGGAAAGATTACACTGCTGAATTTGATTTTAAAGGTCACATATACTCAACTGGAAAAATAGAAGAAGCATTGCAAAGACATGGTGATGACGAAAGCAGGCTCCTCATTATTTTAGACGAAGCACATAAGCACCGAAATGAAGATACTGATAATTACAAAGTTCTACACAGACTATGTGCTGGTAATTATGTAATGGCTCTGTCTGCAACTCCTTTCAATAATGATCCAAAAGATATTTATGCTTTGATTAAGCTCTTTAGTACTCCAGGACAATCAACGATCAGAACAGTGGAAAACTTAAGTATGTCTTTCCATATGCTTTTTAAGCGATACAAGGCCGTCCGCAGAGATCTGCGAAAAAATACAAAAGATGAATCAGATAATTCTGAAATTAAAATTGAACTACATTCAATTGCAGATGAATTAAGAAAAATGATTGAGCCTTTGATTATTCGAAGATCACGACTTGATTTGGAAGAGATTGAAGAATACAAAGAAGACTTGAAAGCACAGGGTGTTGCTTTTGCAAAAGTAAAAGACCCACAACTTCTTGAATATGATTTAGGTGACATGTTTGATCTTTATGTAAATACTCTTGAGAAAATTGCTCCAGAAGATAGAAGTACCAGTTTTATCGGCGCACGATATAAGCCAGCTTCATACATCAACCAAGGTTCAAAATTCCTTGAAAAACTTATTGAACAGGATGATGAAGACGGAATGTCTGCTGAAGAAAAACTTCAAAGAATTACACAAGCTCAAAGCAACCTTGCTCGATTCATGCGAAGACTTCTAGTTCGACGTTTTGAAAGTTCCGTTGGAGCATTTAAGTTGTCATTGAAAAACATGATTACTTCTTCTGAAGCTATGCTTGATTGGTATGAAAATCGCCAGGAGGTTCCAATATTTAAAAAAGGTGTATTGCCTGATTCAGAATATCTGAGTGAGCTTGATGAAAAAGAACTGGAAGAAACTCTCAATAAACTTGAAGATAAGGGTCTTATTAGAATCCCATTAAGTGAATTGCAACCTCAGTTCGGTGATCACCTAAGACATGACATCGCACTTCTTAAAGGAATTGATGCAGACTGGTCTGATAAAACTAGTGATCCAAAATTTGAATTCTTTAAACAAAAAGTAGCGAACTCATTAGCTGAAAATCCAAATAGAAAAATCGTTGTATTTACAGAGTTCTCTGATACTGCAAACTATGTTTTCCAAAAACTACTAAAAGACGGATTTAATCGTGTCTTTAAATATAGTTCTGAAGATGCTTCAGATGAGAATAAGAAAATAATCAGATCAAACTTTGATGCTGGGCTTGAAGAAGCAAAGCAATCTAATGATTTTGACATCATTATTGCAACAGATGCCATCTCTGAAGGATTCAACTTACACAGAGCAGGAGCAATCATAAACTACGATATTCCATATAACCCAACTCGTGTTATCCAACGTGTTGGTCGTATTAACCGTATCAACAGAAAAGTATTTGAAGAGTTATATATCTATAACTTCTTCCCAACACTTACTGGAGAACTTGAAACACGAACAAAAGCAATATCAACTCTTAAAATGGATTTGATTCATACACTTTTGGGTGAAGATACAAAAACTCTTACATCAGAAGAAGATTTGAAAAACTACTTTGCAAAGCAATACAAAGAAGAAAACAGTAAGAACGAAAGTTTATCTTGGGATGCTCCATACCGAAATACATGGCTCAAGATCAAGGATGATAAAAAGATTATGGAACAAATATCACGAATACCACATCGTTCTAGAATTGCTCGAAATACTAAAGATATAAGTGGTGTGGTCGCCTTCGCAAAGAAGAGTGGTAATTACGTATTCGCCTTTGGAAAGACACCAGAAACAGTTGAGATAGTGTCTCCACAAGTCGCACTTCCTTTGTTTAATCAAGTTATTGATTCAGAAGAATCACTACAGACAACAGTAAACTTTGACCCTATCTACAAAATGGCAAAGGAGCATATATTCAAAGATAATACAAAAGCTTCTGTTGATGGTGGTCGAAAACAAGATGCACTCAACAGGGTTAAATTGCTTGGTGAGTTATATCCTCAAGCAAAAGATCTGTGCCTAGATATTATTAGAGCAATTAAAGACCTTGATGCACTTCCAAATGGTGTACTAAAGGAAATTGTAGAACTTCGTATTGATAAGTCGAATCCAGAAAATGCGTATCTAGAACTCAAAGAACTTATTCCAAGCAAATACCTTGAAAGTATCTTTGAAACAGCAGACAGAGCAAATGATGACGGAAAGCTAATTGTTCTCTCTGAAGAATTAATCGCCCTATGAAATTAAACGAAAAATACAATCCAGAATCTTTTGTTGATTTTATACAGGATTTTCTCCCTGAAGATTTGAATCTTAGAGAGGAGGATATTGTAATCAACAAAGATAGATATAAAGAGATAACCAAAGCAAAGATTTTGGGATTTTGTGAATCATTAGATTTGCATGTTTTAGAAATGGATCACACTCATGATAAAGATCCACGAGTAGCTATTGCTACCGATGCCTTTAAAATTCTTGCAGATCACTGGATTCACAGAGCGTTGGTTATTTTTAAAAATAATGATTCTGATAATTATCGTTTTTCGTACCTTACAATATCTCTAGATATTAATGACAAGAATAAGGTCATAAAGAAATATTCAAATGCACGACGATATTCTTTTTACTTGGGTGCCAGTGCAAAAGTTAAAACACCAGAACAGCAACTCATTAAGAAAGGAAAGGTCAAAGATGTAGACGATCTGCTCAATCGTTTTTCTGTTGAGGTTGTAAACAAGCAATTCTATCTAGAAGTTGCTAAATTCTTTGATGAATTGGTTTCAATAGAAGATCAGAATCTCATTCTTCCTGGCGTATCGGAAACAGATATAAATACTCGTAAAAGCTTTGCTGTTCGACTTATTGGTCGTGCAATGTTTTGTTGGTTCTTAAAACAGAAAAAATCAGACAATGGTCAACTTGTTCCTGATGAAATTTTATCTTCTAAGGTTGTATCTGATAACTATTATCACAATGTACTCGAACCTCTCTTCTTTGGAGTTTTAAATACAAGTATCGATGCTCGTGATATACGGACCGAACTCTTTGATAAAGTGCCTTATCTAAACGGAGGGTTGTTTAATCCTCAATCAGATGATTATTATGAACTTGATCGTGGTACTTTTGCTTCAAAATACATCAATACTCTTAAGATAAGTGATAAGTGGTTTAAAGAATTCTTTGAACTTCTAGAAACATATAATTTCACTATTGATGAAAATACTGTTTTTGATCAAGAACTTTCAGTTGATCCTGAAATGCTTGGAAAGATTTTTGAAAACCTGCTCGCAAAGAAAATTGATTCTGAAACAGGTAAAAATGAACAAAAAGATACGGGTAGTTTCTATACACCAAGACAGATTGTAGAGTACATGGTTGATCAGTCTTTGATTGAATATTTTAAAACTAAAACAAATATCGAAGAGAAGAAGTTAAATGCTTTGGTTAGTTATGATCTTACTGATGACACAGAATATCCTTTAAACCAAGAAGAGAAAAAACAGATAATTGATGCTATTGAATCATTAAAAATTCTTGATCCTGCTTGTGGGTCAGGTGCATACCCAATTGGTGCACTTCAGAAAATTGTATATATTCTTCAACAAGTAGATCCTGATTGTACAATGTGGCTTGATAAGAAGCTCCAGGGAGTACCAGATTTATATAAACAAAAGATAATTAATGAAGTAAAGCAAAATCCATTTGATTACACTAGAAAACTTGATGTTATAAAAAACTCTATTTTTGGAGTAGATATTCAGCCAATTGCTGTAGATGTATCTCGTCTACGATGTTTCTTGACCTTGGTTGTTGAATCTGAAATTGACGACAATAAACCAAATCGAGGTATTGAACCGCTTCCAAACCTCGACTTTAAATTTGTATGTGCGAATACTTTAATTGAATTACCAAAATCTGAATCGAATAATTTATTTGAAGACCATTCAGGAATTACAGAATTATCAAAGATAATGTCTGAATATTTCTCTTGTAATAGTCAAAGAAAAAATGAACTTAGAATTAAGTTCACTAATGCACAAAAAGAAATTCTTGAAAAAACCGTATCAGCCTTTGGTAGAAATACTGGCGAGCTTACTTTAAAACTTACAACATGGAATCCATTTAGTAACCACTCAAATTCCTGGTTTGATTCTGAGTGGATGTTTGGTTTGCAAGATAAATTTGATGTGGTTATCGGAAACCCTCCATATGTTTCTTATTATTCAAAACAATCTCAGCAAGATAATAATACTGCAACAGAGCTAGAATATTTAATAAAAAATTACGACTTCATTCAAAATAAGAAGAAGAATGGTAGATTTAATACTCTAATGTTTTTTATTGAAAAAGGAAATAAATTATTGAAAACTAACGGCGTACTTAGTTATATTATTGATACAAATATTCACAATAACCCAGCAAAGGATATTAGAAAATATATTTTAGAAGAAAGTAAGATAATAAAGATTGTAAATAACCTTAGCGATTTTGAAAATGTAGCGAGTTCTCAAGTAATACTTATCACAACAAAAACAACAGAAAAGGACTATGAAATAGAATGGATAGTATCTGAAAACCAGGAGTTTGCTCTGGATTTTAAAGGTAATGTTTCTTTATTAAAAACTGATGATGAGATTTCTTTTCAAAGACCCAACCAAACAGATATTGGTTTACTCTTAACTAAATTATCAAAAAATAAAAATATTTCTGATTTACTGGAGTCAAGTAATATAAGAACTTGTATTACTTTTACAGGGAAAAAAGAACATTTTCAGGTATTTTCAAAAGAACAAGAAATTGATTATCCATTATTGGAGGGTTCGTCAGGTGTGCAATTCCCATATGCCAGTACTAAATATACGAGCTTTGTTAGATACGATTTATCACTTAGAGATAGATTAAATGAGGAATATAGAAATTTAGCGATAAAAGACAAAAAAAGATCACCAATGGTAATTGGGTTAGCAGATATTGAGAAATTTAAATCTCCAAAAATATTTGTAAGATTATCTGACTCTAGATTAACGGCTACATACTCTGACGAGCCTGTTTGTGCCGATTTATCTCTTTATATTATCACTCTACCCAATCTAAAAAATGAATGGGAAAACGTTTCTCTGTATCTAATTTTAGGTCTAATTAACTCATCGCTGATGACATTTTATTTTAGAAATAATGGTTTTATTAAAAACTACGGCTTAAAAATTGGTACGCCACAGATTCGACTTAATGATCTTAGAAAAATGCCGATACCAGATTTTTCTGGCAAAGACAATCTGACGACTCAAATAAAAGATCTTGTTGAGAATATATTAATTGTAAAAGACAGAACTGTTTTAGATAATGAGCTTAAAGAAAAAATGCAAAAAATAGATGATTTAGTTATGGAATTATATGAATTAAATGAAGAAGAAAAAAACCTTGTAAGAAATTCTTAACTAAGTGAAATAATTTTATTTTTAAATATAATCTTACTCTTAAAACAAGTTAGTAATTCTCGTTTCTCCTCAATCAAACCGTCTTTTAAAATAAATTTGGCGTAGTCTCTAATGTCTACGTCTTTTATTTGTATCTGTTGTTTTGTATTTAATACAGATTGATTAAAGCGTTTTATTCGCTCAACCTCATATTTAATCTTCTCTTTCATTCCAATCTCATTGATATTTACTTGATCAATCAGCTTTTCAAATTGTTGTATTAGTTCACTTTCGTTTATATACCCACACTTACAATTTTTATCCTTTGATCTCGTACATCCATAATATATATGTCTATTCACTGATCCGTCTTTTAACTTTTTAAACTTTTCATCTGCACAGATTCCCGATCCACAAAGTCCACATGTCATCATTTTTGTAAAAGCAAATTCTTTTGGTTCTTGGGTCCGTAGTACTTGGCTTTTTGTTTGCTCTTGAACCAGATCAAAAAGTTCTTTATTGATTATCGGTTCGTGTTTTCCTGTATAAAAATTTCCACTCTTTCGAGGATATTCAAAAACCCCATAATAAAATGGGTTTTGAAGTATGAGATAAATGTTACTAAGAGTAAGACCTTTGTTGCCACTTCGAGTTTTGAAGTTTAGATCAAATTTTAGCCAGTGGTAGAGTTTTCTTCCTGACCACTTTTCGTATGCCACTTTTTCAAACATTTGTTTAACTATTGGTGCTCGTTCTGGATCTATAACAACCTCACATTTTTTATCCATTCGTTTTTCGTTGAGATATCCAACTACAGCAGGACCTGGACGAAGCCCCATTTCACATCTTGTTCGTAGCCCTCGTTTTACATTGATACTTTTATTATCGTTTTCGAGTTTGGCTTGTGAACACAGGATCATCAAAAGAAACTTCTCATTGGGAGAATTTTTGAAGTGTTGTCCGTATGTTCTTATTTCAAGAAGTTTCGTCTCGTCCATAAGGTCAACTACTGATCCCAGATCACCAGCGTTTCTCGATAGACGATCAGGGGCCCAGGTGAGTATGCCGTTATACCTACCACGCCTTACATCCTCTAATACCTCTCTAAATACTGGTCGTTGACCAGATTCTTTAGCCGAGTGAGATTCACGTCTAATATCAACAACCGTTAAGCTATCACGGTCGGCGATAGCAAGCATTTCCTTAACTTGTGATTCAATAGACAAGGCTTGTTTTTCGTCCGATTCAGTTGATTTTCGAGCATACAGGACATACCGAATCTTGGTTTTTGGTACCTCTGTTCTTACTCCTAAATTGCTTATATATTGCGTCTCCATATTATATTGATGACGCAATTTGAGCGTTTTGCTAAGTCTATGCAGAACTAGCGAAATATTGCATACTCGCAACTACTTTTTTTGATCCATATCTACATAATCCCTAAAGTACAAAGGTTCATCGTCTCCCATCCAGTACATAAGCCATGTTGATTCTCCCGAATGCTTGTCCATGGTTGAGTTGATCAAGAGAGAAAATGCATCTGCTAAGTCGTCATGCTTTTCAACACCGAATCCGACCAATTGCTCGATAAGTCTTTCACATCCTTCTCTTGGGAATAAAATCTTTGCTGATTTTATTGCAGTCGAAGTAAGAGCTAGTCTTGTTCGCTTATCTCCTTTGGGTTTAATTGCTGTAGCCTTAACACCATGATGTTCGAGCATTTGAGGTAGAGCTTCTTGATACGCAACACTTTCAACAAATAATTCATCAGAACTTCTTGTGAGTAGTGTGTTACGAATATCTTTCATGAGATCTACCTGTGCAGGAAAGTTAAGTTTCTTTGCAATAGGGTTAGGTAGTATGTAGATTCGCAATTTCTCACGGCGTGAATAAATGTGAGCAAACACCACAGCAGTATCATCGGCAGTTTCTGACGCTGATATAGCAAGATCTACGCCTGCATAAGTACCACGATAGCCACGATGTTTTTCTCCTGGCAGTTCATCATAAAATTGAATCCACTCTGGGTAGATAACTTGATCATCGCTCGGAATAATACGAAGTAAATATTCTCGTTGCCAAGATATTTCACTGGCAACTTTTAACTTCTCATCTTCAAGATCTTTTTCTGTTGCATATTTTCCAGACCATAAGCACACACCATTCTTATCAATCAACGGATACTCTTTAAATATTCCTTTTGCTTTACCTTTAGCAATCTCGTCTTTTATTCGCATTAACAGCGAATCTTCATGGAGTAAGTTTCCGACAATGATTAGTCGAGTATTCCTATCACCAGCAGGTATAACTTCACCACGGAGCCAGTTATAAGTCTTTTCTCGACCTTCACGAGTTTTGGTTGATTGCACATCTTCAACATCGTCACAGATTATTAAATCTGGGCGGTGTTCGTTGTGGCGAATACCACGAATACTTTGCTCGGCAGAAGCTACGGTAATTCTTGCTCCGTGCTTCTTGAATACAAGGGAGAATGAACCCCATTCATCGCTTTCTTCTTGGAATGGTCCGAGGTCTTTTTTAAGTACATCGTTACCCTCAAGCTCTGTACGAATATTCATCATGTGTTGTTTTGCCTGTGCTCGTGTTTGGCAAAAGATAATACAAAACTTCTTTTGCTGTTTTCCGAGGATTGCCCAAATCGGATATGCAGTTGTCACCATGGTGGATTTTCCAGATCCACGAAACGCCACCACATATAAGTTTTCAGTGGTGCTCTTTTCGAGATTATGAATAATCTCTTTTTGGAAGTCTGCCGTTTCGTATTTCACATAGTGTCCATAGTAGAAGTGGAAAAAGTACAGGAAACTATCTTTTGTAATTGATGTTCGCACTGAACGATCTTTTATCATCGTATTAACCAGTGCTTTTGAAATTATTTTAGTCATAATTATTTTTTACGATTAATGTTTTTAATAGATTTCGACTTGGTAATTTTTGCGAGTTTGAGTGCTTGTTTTACGATTTTTGCTTGTGACGGTGTCAGTTCTTCATTGTCATCCTTGGTAGTAATTTCAAGTTTGTTCTTGTAATTATCATTTCGGTGACGAAGCCAAAAACTAATCGCAGGATAGTTTTTCTCTTTAATAAGAGTGAGTAGTTGGCTCTCACTCATGTCATTTACCAAAGCGACACCTTCAGAAAGTGCACCATCCATTTTCTTGATAAATTCTTTATCATCTTTTCGCCAACGATAGACACTATTGCGAGACAATCCTGTCTTCTCGCATGCCACTTGAACGATCGGCACTTTCCGTAGTTCATCAAGGAACTGATCTTGAAATTTATTCTTTTTCATAGAAATTCTTGATTACTTGTGCCTTGTGACCAGTTAATTTTTCATAACGACGAATTGCTAAATCACAAAACACAGGTTCTATTTCTAGGGAATAAACCTTTCGACCAAGTTGTTCCGCACAGATCATAGTGCTAGCAGATCCAGAGAAGGCATCAAAAATGATGTCTCCTGGCTTGGTACAACGCATAATAAACTTATGGTGTAATTCAGGATTTTTACTCGTCGCATGCTCCATTTGATTCGCAGGTAGTCGTTTTGTTGCCCAGATATTTGAGATATCTTCGAGAAGTTGATTGCCAGTTCCGTAGTCTTTGTTTTGTACTTCGTTGAGATTTTTTACGAGATCAGAAATATATGGATATCCTTTCGTGCCATACACGCAATACTCAAGACACTTATTGAACGCAACAGTAGGTGTCGGCGACGAGTTGTTTTTGATCCAGACATTAAGTCTTCGGTTCTTAACTCCATTTTCCATGTAGAGCGTTTGAAAAACCCATACCCAGGCTTCATCACACCAGAAAGCGACGTGTACGTCCTTAGTAGATACGGCTAGTGAAGATTTTAGAACCTTGCGAATAAACTCTTTGTATTCTTCTGGTGATTGATTGTCGTCAAAGGTACCTCCATAGTTAGATTTATTGCCCACACCCTTATCGTATGAGAGTCCGATATTAAAGGGTGGGTCATTATATATGGCGGTAGCTTTATCATTTCCGAATAGTTTAGTAACAGCGTTCATGTCGGTAGAGCTAGCACACAACAACTTATGACCACCCATAACAATGAGGTCGCCAGGTTTCGTTTGTGGTGTTTTTATTTTCTTTAACTCTTTATCGACATCGAATTTATCATCTTTGGAATCCTTTTCTTCGTCCCAAAACTTAACTAATTCTTTTTCGTTGAATCCAGCGAACTGCAAAAGCTCTAGGTCAAAAGATTTAAGCTTTTCGAAATCCCATTCACCGTCGTTGATGTTGCTTTCAATAGCAATCTTGCGACGTTCGTCGTCTGATAGTTTGCGATCAGGGATTAATACATTTACTTGTTTGATACCAAGCTGTATCAAAGCTGTTTTTCTTTGGTTGCCAGAGATAATGGTGTTGTCTGTATCAATGACAATCACACTATGAAAACCACTTTGAATGATTTTCTCTTTTAATTTCTCCATAGCGACCCGTGAGATTTTTCTTGGATTTTCTTTCCAAGGGAGTAAGTCTTTGACTTCTCGAACTCCTGTTTTCCATGAAGGTTTTTTATTCATAGAGTTTTATTTGATTACTTATAAATTTGTAGATGACTAATCTACTAACTCTATGAAATCAAAAAGGTACATAGGCATGTAATCGTCATAAAATTGAGTAGCTTAAAGAAAAAACGCCTATTTAAAGGCGATTTTTCAAAGTTATCCACTCAACTTGGTGTCAACTTAGGAATTTACTCTTTCTCTATGTGTATTTTAGGATTGATGCGATACCCAGAGCCTTTCTTTCCTTGAATGAGTTTTGTTTTCTTTGGAAGTCTTAGGGTGTTGATCGCATAGTCATTAAAAGTCTGAACTATTTTTGCTACGGCTGACGATGAAAGCATGGATTCAAGTTCTTTTGTTTTTACATATGTGCCACGGTCAAGAAGTATTTCAAGTAATTGTTTTCTTTTTCCATTTTCAGTGAGGTCATATGAGAAAAGTTTACCGCCTAAATGTCTGTCGAGCGATCCGTTTCTTGTATCATAAATAATTACATTACTATCTTGGCTTGAAGACAGAAGTCTCTTATGGTTTTTATTTAGTTCTTGAAGTTCTTCTAAGATATCATATTCAACAGGACGATTAAATACGATCTCAGGATATTCTACTGGTTCAAAAATCTTTATCTGTTCTCTAACACGATTCATTTGTTCAATAATAGGTTGAGCGACCTTTCTCACATTCTCAATCATTTCGGCATGTCTTTTACCGATTTCCTGGAATTGAGAAATCTGCCCCTCACTCAAGACAGGGGGATGTATCTTTGTCACCAGTTCACCGACAGTCATTGGTTTTTTCTGGTCATTTTTCATAAAGACATCATAGCAAATACTTGCTTTTTTGTATAGAGTAATTTATACTATTTATACCATGACAAATAACCTTAGCGACAAAGATAAAAAAGCATTTGCCCTTATCCGTAACAAGATTGTTCATTATGGCAAAAGCCCTACGCTTAGTGAGATTAATGAGGTTACAGGTGGAGCTTCTCCACGATCTGCGAGTCTTGTAATTAATCGACTAATCGATGCGGGACTTATAAAGAAAATCGGGCGACAACTTATCCTTACTGGATCACAAACAACCGCTTCAATAAGCACGGTTGATGTGCCTTTGGTTGGTGCTGTTACTTGCGGTACCCCTGTTCTTGCCGAAGAAAATATTCAAGCTTTGATTCCCGTATCAACAGGACTAGCTAAAAAGGGTTCGAAATATTTTCTTTTGCGTGCAATTGGAGATTCGATGAATCTTGCAGGAATCAATAGTGGTGATCTGCTTTTGATTCGACAACAAGACACAGCAGAAGATAGCGATAAAGTTGTTGCTCTTATAAATGACGAAGCAACCGTCAAAGTATTCAAGAAAGCGAATGGTGCTGTTGTACTTCAACCAAAGTCAACAAACAAAAACCACAAGCCGATTATATTAACAGATAACTGCATCATACAAGGAGTAGTCGTTGCTGTACTTCCTGGTGATCTATATTAAATTTATGGCAAAGAAAAGACATAAGAGAGTAGTTAATCCTGAAAAATATTTATCCTTAATAAAAGATAATGAAGATTTTTATATTGGTGTAGAAGTTACTGATAGTTTAATGAATTTGCTCAAAAAAATAGGTTTCTCTAAAGATGTTAATATTGGCGAGACTGTTCTTCCTGCAATATTTGGAAATGTTTCAGAATTTAATGCAGAAGGTAAAGAAAATCCTAGAAAGGATCTGCCAAAAGAGACAGTTTATTATCCTAGGGAATGGACACTGACTGATTGGGGTGGTTACGAACACAGTGGTGTAAATTATATGCCATATGAAAGATGGCAAAGAGAGTTGGTTCCTCCTCCAAGTTTGGAGTTTCAAATTGCTGAAAAAGATGCAAAGAAAATAGTTATTTCAAAGAAATTTAAAAAAGCAAAAAGTGAATATGCTGATATTAAGCATGCAATGAATTTGTTTTTTGAAATATTTGATGAGTTCCAGATTTTCAAAGAAAATTTAACTCTGCCAGTTAAAACTAAAATTATTAGACTCAACTGGGAGTTACTACCCCCTGGAATAAATCCTTGGAGTAAAGTTAATGAAAGAGTTAAAGAAATTATTGAAAAGAGATCTACTGGGGAAAAAGCAATGATAGCCGACAGATTCAAGAAAATTGAATCTTACAAACCTGACCAAATAGCGATAGGGTTGGGAGGTTTTACTGGGTATCTTGTGTTTGGATATAAAGATAAAAGTATTTATTTACTTGAAAGTTTGCATTATGGTAACGCAACTTATGTGTTAGGTACTGATTGGGAGGTACTTTCTCAAATGACCAAAGCAGGAATACTTAAAAATAACTATCAAAAAAGTAGAATAATACACAGCGATAGTTGGTCCACTGAGATTGATAGTTTGTTTAATTAAAGTAATTTATGGATACCAAACCTGATCATCTTAATGACCTCTCTTTGAAACAAAAGTTCTTTTTACATTTTTATAGAAGTAAACAATTTATATATCGAGAGTGGCTTGGTTTTAAAAAGGAATTGTCGGGATTAAACGATTCTTTTCTGCTTATTACACTATTATTTTGTATAGGATTGTTTTTTATTCAGAGAATCTTAATTTGCTCAAATTTTAATATTTCTCAAGAACAACTATCAAGTCTGGGATTTGCTGTAGCTGGAATAATCGGTGCTTCAATTGCAATCATATTCTCGTTTTCAACTTTTATACTTCAGAGCACCGCAGATTTATTTTCAACCCAATATCTCAATAAATTCATTCAAGATAAAAAAGAGAAGTATATTTTTTGGACTCTCGTCTTATTGACCATAGTTTCTTTTTTGATACCACTACTGATTAATACCTCTGTCATAGAGATACTTCTCAGTGTTTTGTTTGTAGCTTTTCTGCTTATTTATTCTTTGTATAAGGAGTTAAGAAAAAGAATCAATCCCGAGACAACATTAGGTAAGATCAGGAACGATGCTCTTTATCAGATAAAAAGAGCCCACAGAGAATTAGTTAAACACGCAAATATTCAAAATAAGATTTTTCAATATGATGAGGACGCTAGGTCTTTATCTGTTGCAATTCAGTATAAATCAAACCCTAATTGGAACACTTTAATCTTAGAGAATGTTAAATATCTTTATGAAATTGGATTGAGACTACTATCCAAGAATGAAATAAATTCGTTCAATTTAACATTGGTCTATATACGAGATATCTATCTTCAACATTTAGCAACCCGTAACGGGCACATAATGAGAATCCCAGCTAGTTTTTGGGGTTCTTACACTTTCGAAGATGAGGGATTTACAACAAAAACGCTTGAATACCTAGAATCGATTAGTAACAGAGTTATCCAAGACAGAAGAAAAGAGAATATATATTTTTTATTAAATATTTACGAGGATCTGATAAGTAATACACAACACTTGGCTTATGCAGATAGAAATATTGGATCTCAAGGTGAAAATCCGATCCTAAGTTTAATAATAGGATACTATATTGGCTTGTTAGATAAGTTAATCCAATCAAAGGAAACTGATTGGGTTTGGGAGTCAATAAAATCTCTGTCACAGGTTTCAAACCTTTTACTGTCGAAAGAATACAATCATTTTAACTACAACCAGATTTCACAGGCTGTAGACAGAATTATCCTTGCTTGTATTGCAGAAAAACATCAAGAAGCTTTTCTTAAAGAAGTCGTTAAAATTTACTTCAATCAAATAAAAATCTCCTGGAATAAATATTCCAACAATGAGATCTTCTGGAAAGATTTATTTAAGAGTCTTAAAAAAGGTACTGTAGCCTTATCTTTTGCAAGTGGAATTAATTTATCTGTTAGTGAATTATATATAGATTTTCATGAATGGATGGTTAGTGTTATCAATGCAATATTTGACCTTGAGGATAAAAAAGAACAAGAAAAACTCAAAAATGCATACATCGAACTATTAGAGAAATGGAGTAATTTCTTACTGGATTTAGCTCGAGACATTGGTCTGGAGAATAAAAATATTGGTTTACCTGTAGTTCAATCTGTAGAAAATAATATTCGTATTATCTACGGTATAAAAGCAAAGTTTAATCCAGATTTAAATAAGATATACAAAACACAGTTCAATACGTTGAGTTGGTATTTTGAAAAAACAGATAAAGTTGATGAGAGCTTTCTATTTAATCTCGAACAAATACAAGAATTCTTGTTAAGAGAAATAGACGGCAACCTGAAAGATAAAATCTTTGATACAGAAGATGCTATCAAATTATATATTCAATTAGTAAAACAACATTTTGAAAAGGCTTCGGTTGGTTATGGATACAATCATCCGAGAATAATAGAGAAACTTATTCATTTAGGGTTGATTCTTACTAAACATAATCAAGATACAAAAAGTATTATTACTCTCATTGATGAGTTGAATAAAAAGTACTTGGTTTTGAATAAAGAATACTTTGAGATGAAATCAAAAGAGCCTAATTTGATGGGTCCTGATGAATACCAGCTTTGTAAAGAAATAAGCGATTTAGAAAATGATTTATTTTCTTATAATAGCGGTATGGTAATGGGTATAAAAGAGTTACTTAAACAAGAAATAGATAAAGAAGTATTTGATCGTTTTATTAATCAAATAGAGTATTGTAAAGGAATTGAATATACAATCGTCAGTCGTTTTTAATGGTTAAAAAGTAACACGGTAGTGTAACTTTTTATACTCAAACCTGTGTCACTTTTGTCACTTTTTATGAATCAAGAAGATAAAAGAAATCCTAAAAATTGGACTAAGGAAGAAACCGATAGAGTGGTGGCAGTCTTTCAATGGTTATTAGAGCAAGATAAAAAGCAGAATCCAGATCGGTATAAAAAACCTACTGCTCAAAGACCGTCGAAATGATACAATAAACTTATTAAAAATGTCCTTACAGGGCTTGACCGACCACGGTTCTGGCTCAAGGACGCCAGCAAACTTGAGCTAGCACGAGATGCTTACAAATAAGCTCTCCAACTAGCCGAGATCTATACTTTAATTGCATACCTGCTGAGAGCAGTATCCAGAACAAAAAAGCACCCAGTCGGGTGCTTTTT
>JACCDT011524476.1_pt1 | contig 16564 bp, 25 predicted proteins | sample 7446291 | NCBI WGS metagenome assembly JACCDT01 (sample SAMN15323446, study PRJNA562643) | freshwater metagenome | isolation source: river surface water | place: USA:Blue River Watershed | collected 2017-08-17 | reverse complement strand
GAGAGTATACCTTTTGAATTTTGCTTAATTGCTTCTTCAAAATTTTCCATTTGAAGTAGAGCTTGTTCTAAAATTGATTTTTGACTCATTTCGGATTTATTTATTTTTATATAAATACTTCAATTTTGTAAAAAATATTAGATAAGTATAATTAAATTAATAAAAATCAATTATCTTGATAAAAAATTATCAAGTTTACCCATTAAACTTTTCATGTTATTAGTATCAATAGTTTTTTCTTCGATAGATTCTTGATACTTATCTCTATCTTTAGGGTCACTAAATATATATGCACCAGGTGTAGAAGGTGACGAAACTAAATCAAAACAAACCAGTTCAAAATCATCTTGAACAATATTCTGACCTTTAATTTGTTTAAGAGACCCAACACCTCTTGATGATATACCCAGTGTTGCCCCATTCATTAGGAGATATGCTGCTTGGTCACCTTTAGTGGAGACAATACCCATTTTTTTCCAACCTGGTGTTAGATAAATTTTGATTTTACCCATCAAAATTTTACCATCCCACCAAGTTTCTAAAATGGAATGTGAGACCCTGTCTAAATCAATTAATGAGGAGGTTGGGTGGTTTAATTCATTTAAGGCACCACCCTTTTTAATAATACTCTGATATTTTTCTACTTCTCTTTTTAATAAAGTCTCTGGATAAATTCTACCATTTTTATTTGGAGTATCGTATTTTTGTAAAACTGCATACAAAATGAGGTCTTGGGTGTAATCCAAGTCCTTCATTTCATTTATGTATGTTTTATTATCATCGTAGGATATATATCCTGCGTCATATTCAATCAAATAACCTTTCTGATTTAAATCATTAGGACCTAAAATCTTCATTTATACTTTTATAGTATAAATATGTGGTTATCTGTTAATTTTTTGTTTTATTGAAATTATATAGTTGATTATTATCAAGTGTTTCATCAACGATATGTGTCATTAATCTTTTTAAATCTTCTTTTATCGTTTTATTTTTAATATCAAAATACTCTTTCACATATAATGTTACTTCTAAATTCATGAAAGACCTCTTGTTAAGTTTAATTCCTTTTGTTCTAACATCTAAATCAACAATACATGGTTGCTCAAATCTCTTACTATTAAGAGTGTTTATGTGTGTTTTTATTTTTCTTTTAGAAAAATTTAAAATTTCATTGAAATCTTCGTCTTCATCATTAGGTTGTAACCATGAATTAAACTTTAGATATACTGTTTTTAAATTTTTATAATCAACTGTACCGTATCCTAATTTGATATTCTTGTACTCTCCTAAATTAATAAATTTTCCTGTTTTCATCAATAATCATATTATAAGAATTTTATGGTGATATTAAATTATAAATAAAAATTTTTTAAATTCAAAAAAAATAGTATATTTATAAAAAATTATTCAATATGATTATCGTTAAAGTTTCAGATGAAAAAAATATTGAATCGGCTCTTAAAACATATAAGAGTCGAGTTCAAAAATCTAAACAATTACAAATATTGAAGGATAGAGAAACTTATGAAAAACCTTCAGTAGAGAAGAGGAAAAAAATACAAAAAGCAATTTATTCTCAAAAAATAAAAAATGGTCTTGTTTAAACAAGACCATTTTTTAATTCGGTTAATTTGTAATAATTTAGTTTTGTGGGTGAAGTATTAATAATTTCTTTTTTAACTGTACTTAATTTTTCGTTTAATTGATTGTCAACAGACTCAGATAATATTTTTTCAATTTTATTTAAAACTTCATTTTTCATTTCATCAATTCTTATTTTGATATCTTCGGTTGATAATGATAATATTTCTTTTAACTTAAGTTTTTCGTTTTCATTCAATGATGTACCATATAAAACATTAAAATTATTTACCAAAATAGCGGCTAATAATTTTTCATTATGGGTATAAGATTCTACTATCTCTTCAGTCTCTATTGTTTTTTCTTTTTTTAAATGTTCAACTAACTTTTGTTTTGAAATTACTTTTTCATGAATATTAAAAATAGTATCTTCTTCTATTAGTTTATCCAAATTATTATACAATTGGTTTTCTTCAATTATAACATCTTTGATGTACTTATTAAGTTTTTTTGTTGTTTCATTAATACTTTTTATTTTATCTGATAGTAATGGTGTAATTGTTTCTACATATACCTCTGCAGAGCCAGGATACGTTACATTTAAATTTTCTAATTCTTCGTAGAATAAATATAATTCTTTGAAATTTTTATCTTCATTTATTATCGATAATATATCTTTCAAATCCTTTTTATTGTTTTCCTCATATAAATCAGTTACTTTTTTTAGTAGTTTTGACTTAATTTCACCAAACTTATTTTTCATTTTTAATTGTTTAATATGTCTTTTATTTTTGTTTCTATTTCATAAATATTCTGTTGTGCCTTTTTCATATCAAACAAATCTTCTAAACCATCTCCTTCTCCTAACATTCCTAATATTTTTTTCTTTTTAGATTCACTCAAAGGTGCCTCACCTCCTGGTTCGGTAACTGGTGCTGCAGGGGTCTCGCCACCACCCATAGGAGGTTCACCACCCATTTCCCCACCACCTTCGGACGCTCCTTTTTCCGCCTTTAGTCTTTCTTCTTCAGGTATTCCATATTTTGAATCAACTTCATCAAATATTCTTGTTCGTTTGATTACATTTTGTGTGTTTTGTAATTCAACACCAACCGCTCTTTCAATTCTTTGTTGTTGTAAATCAAGTACAACTTCACTATCACTCATACCTAAAATGTTCTTTTTAGCCCACGTATGTGATACTGGTAAAATACCAAGCTGAGATTGGTCTGATGTGGCATCTTTATACAATGTAATTTTTTCTTTCCATTGTTCTATTCTTAACAAATCAGATTGAGCCGAAGGATTACTTAAGGATAAAGAAAAATTGTTCAATTCGTCTTCCAACCCTAAAAGATATAGATGAATTAACGCAATTTTATTTAATTCTTGAATTAATGATTTTTGAATTCTATTAATTGTTCTAGCAAAACGAATGTCCATCAAAGCAAGAGTTTTACCTTCACCTACAATTTCTTCAAATCCTAAGAATGCTTTTGGAATTCTTAATGCTGCCAACATTTTCTTTTGAATGTATTCAATATCCGCAATCTCACCTAAATTCTGTGCTCCCGCCAAAGTTTCTATCGGAGATGATTGTGCAGGGTCTCTCGTTGCAATAAAGTAATCTTGGTCAACCGCCATCTGATTATACCTCATGTCAACATTACCATTTTTCGGGTCTTGTATAGGGTCTCTTTTGAACTTATTAGCAACTCTCTGTACATAAGCCTCAACATCTTTATCATCCATGTTACCAACGAATATTTTGAATACCCTTCTTTCAGGTGCTCTCGATATTCTATAAATTAACATCGCATCTTCAGCGAGTAGTAATTGTTTCCATATTCTTCTAATTTTATCTAACATTGATGTTCCATATGGAAGTTTTCTGTCATCACCAAGTAGTCTAAAATGAGCAATTTCCCACGATTGAAATTCCAATTCTTTATTAGACCATTTGAATCTTAATTCTCTACTTGGTAGATAAAACTCTTTTTGATTTGGTGTTGCAGATGCGGTACCTTCCCACCTTTCAATTTCAATATTTGGTAATTGTTGACAACCAATTATACCCTCATTAGGGTCTATTTTTAAATAAACAAAATCGTCACCATACTTACACATACCTCTCGTCCACATTTGTAGGTTTGTGTTAATATCTAATTTATTTATGAATAAATCATACAATATATTTTTTACCCTATCAGAATCAGAATAGATGGTTAAAATTTCACCCTTCTCTGAGAGTGTTGTAGATTCTTCTGCATATATGTCTAATGCCGCGGATATTTCGGGAGTAAATTCCATCGATTCGTAATCATAATATGCTGCCAATCTATTAGGTTCATAATAAACTGATTGATTATACAATGATTGGTCTAACTTTACCCATTTATCAGAAAGATATTGTGACTGTTGTGCTTGTAGTAAAGCCTTTTCGTATTCTTCTTTACTATTAGTTTTTAATAACTCATCTTTTGAAAAATTAAACTTGGGTGAATTTTTCATTTTTGGTTCATCAGGTTTGACTTCACCCGCATAACCAAACATTCTAGTTAATTTTTGATATATTGTTAAATTTTCGTTTGCCATATTAGATAAATATATTATTTAGAATATAATCAGAAATATTGTAATTATGTATCCTATTTAGGTCTACCAAATAACCACGAATATTCTTTATATGTTTCTTTTGGATGATTCAGTGGATTATTTTTATGAAATAAATCAGTACCATTTGTTTGCATAGATGCTATTTGGTCCATGGTTTGTCCATAAGAGTAAAATGATTTATTGACTTCATATGTTCTTTCGGTTATTGTCCAAGAATCAATGACAGCCTTATTATAAGAATCTGTTCTTTGTAATAGATTAAAACAAATATCTCCAGCATATAATGCAATAGACATACTCATGATAGAATCATCATGAGACCCTTTCATATGGTCTGGTCTACCATTTATGTAAACGAATGTATTTAATTCATTCAACAACCTATTAGACCTAACTTGAAATCCTTTTCTTAAATTTTCTTCAAATGATGCTATGATTTGTGTTCTCTTGTTATTAAAATTTATACCAGGAATTTTTTCTAATGAACTTTTATTATATTCCCATATGTTTTGAGTGTTGATACCATCAATGAACATATTTTTATAATTCATTTCCTGTAATTTTCTTGATGTTGCAATACCCATACCACCTGTAATATCAATAACGATAAATGCGTTTCCATATAAAATACCCCATTTGTATGCAATTGCTGCCAAATCATCTGGTGGTATTTTTCCTATATACTCGACAACTTGTTCTCTTTCATCAAAATCAACAATATTGATTGAAGAAAAATCTTCACTATCCCCTCTACTTACATCCACACCCATAATGTATCTATGTCCATTAACAGGTTCTTTCCATTGCCAAAAAGTACCTTGCATATATTTCTCCTTTGGCACTCTAACCATATTTTTTGCAATGTTTTCTTGAACATCATTTGGAATTACACCATCACCCGAACCAAGAAAGTCACATTCCAATTCCTGTGCAATTTTTCTTCTATCATATTTAAATTTCTTTGACATTGATTCAAACCATGTAGAAAATGGTTTATATCCTTGTTCTTCATATTCTTTATATCTTTCAATGTCAAAATCTGTCATTACAACTTCTTCATCATTGTACTGTTCTCTATTTAACATATAATGTACAATGTCCTGACATTTAACCCATCTTAAATCTTTTGTATAACGAGGGTCTTTAAACCAACGTAAATCGGTAATATGAAAATCATTAATTCCACGTATTGCTTGGTCATAAACACCATAATAAATGGGGTCATAACCATTTGGTGTTGATATAAGAATTATCTTACCTCCAGTTGACAATGATGCCATAGATGCCGCCCAAAAATCCTCACCAGCCTCAATATATGCTGCTTCATCAAACACAAGTATAGTTGGTGTATAACCACGAAGAGCATCTGCAGATGTTGCTACCGCTTTAACTTCGCAACCATTATTTAACCTGAATCTACTTTCTGAGTTCTTATCAGGTGAAAAACCAACATTAATCCATTCGGGCCATTGGTCAATGAATGCTCTCACCTTATTAGCCATTTCTATAGCAGTATCTCTTTTATTGGCAATAATCAAAACCCTTTCAGGATTCTCAGGTTTTGCGGTTTGTAGTTTTTTTGATATCCATGCAGCAGTTACTGTTGTTACACCCGCTTGTCTATATTTCCTTGTGATATTTTCATTATACTTCTCATAATCATTAATAAGTTGTATTTGGTCAGGAAATAATACCAACGGAACATATTTCTTTTGTGTATTATCATATGTTTGAAGATATGTCCTTAACGCATATGGTGCATCCTTGATAATTCTTGCATATTCTTTTAATTGTTCTAATTTTTGATTCATATATATAAATATTAAAAAAAAAGTGGTCAAATTTGACCACTTTAAAAATTTTATAAAAAAAATTATAATTATTTATTCATTTTTGATTTTATCAAGTTTACTATTTCACCTTTTGATGTAAACGGATGATAATTTGATTCGGCTAAATTTGACACCCATTCTTTTACCTCATTGGTTTCATTCATTGTGGATTCCCTTTTTATATTTTTCCACATTGCGGAGGCAGCAACTGCTTTTGGATTTTCCGCACCACTTTCTTTTGCTTTCTTTTCAACGTCTTTGAAACCTTTACCTTTTTTTCCAATATCTTTACCAGATTTAGCTGATTTTACCACTTCAGATTTTTTCTTATCGGATAAACCTTCCGATGGTTTTTCTTTTTCTTCTATTGATTGTTTTTTTTGACCCTTAAGAATTTTGAAATCTTGACCATCAATTTTTCCATTATGATTCTTATCTAATTTCTTCTGATTACCTTTTAATGTTTCTTTGATTTCTTCACCAAAAGTAGATTTTTTTAAAGCTTCCGCATTTTTGACAGGGTCTTTTAACATGGTATTCATTAATGCAACGTCTTGAGGTTTATTTTTATCAAATTTGGTCATAACAACTTGTGTTGCTTCACTCAACATTCTTGACGCTAAATAATTTATTTGTTTGTCACTAAAACCAGCCAAAGTTTTTTCAGACATACCTTCTTTAATCAATCTATTTATAATATCTTTTCGATTCATAGTTATTTAAATTTTAAATCTTGATTTAATAAAAAATAATTTCTTAATTTCAATTTTCGTGAAACATTTTCAATTGTTTCACCAAAACGGAAATACAATCTATCGTTATCAGATTCTGAGTCATATTTTTCCCATGCTAATGAAACAACCCCATCAACAGCATCAATCACACCAAAATAATCGGAGTTTTGAATTAATTCTAACTCTAAATCAGTATCTTTTAATAACCCAACAATATTAATGTATTGAACGTCAGGTGATTTGTTGTTAAATGATGCTGACGCAGGTATCACAAACCATTCATCATTAGTAAGTTCATCAGAATCACTAAAAACGAATTCGTATTGTTTTTGACCCTTGTAATCGAGACCTATTTCATTAACATATATTAATTTCATCAAAATTACATTTTGGAAAAATACTTGTTTAAAATATCTCCAACACTTTTATTTACATTGTGTTTGATTTCATCTAAATCAAGTTCAATAATTTCATCTGTTTCTTCTTCATATTGAGCTAATTCTTCTCCCATATAATCTTCATCCATTTCATTTACATCCCAAGATTCAAAAGACTCTAATTTCTTCATAGGGTCAACATCTTCACCCACTTCTTGAGTAGGTTCGGTTGCGTCAGATTCGGGAGACGGAGTTGATTCTTCATCATCGGAAGGCATTTCATCTTCAGAAGGAATTTCTCCATCATCTTCAAGTGATTCTTCATCCCTTTCAAATTTCTCTCTCACTTCCTCTAAATCTTCAAGTTCCAATTTATCTAAATCAACAGCAGAAATTATCATATTTAAGACATACTTAATGTCATCACTTTCCATTCTGTCCTTTTGGTCTCTAATTTCTTGTCCTAATTTACCAGCATATTTTTGAATTTCAGACATATAGTCAGACCTCTTTTTTTCAGCATTGGATTCATCGTCCATACTTGGTTCCGTATCCATACCATCCTCTGATGACGGTAAAGGAGTTTCCATTGATTCGGGAGATTCTCCACCAGGTGCTGGTGGTAATGAAAGTTCAGGTGAAGGGCTTGTTTCTGGTGATGATGGTACATCATCCATGACAGGTTCTGACGGTGCAGGTGACTCACTAGTTTTTGATTTGGTTTTTAAAACATATTTGGTCGCTTCGTTCAATTGTTCCTGACCTCTTAATAGTTCCATTCTTTTTAATGCTTCCGCATAAGATGAAAACTTATTTTTATTTTTCATGAACATTCCACCAATATAATCAAGAGATGATTCATTGATTCCTTTTTTTACATAATAACCATCTTTTTCTTTAACAATACCATAAACATTACCTGAAATAGATTCTTTTACTAATTCAGGTTTTGTTGTTTTATTTTTATTGTTAGGTGAGTTATAATATGTTAATTCGAGAATTCTTTTTAATTTCTCATCATTATTAAGTTTTTCGCTACCTAGCGGTCTTGTATCTCCCATTTTAATTTTGTTAAATAAAATTATTCTTATCTAATAAATACATAGATAAAATAAAAAATATATGATTACTATTGTTTGAGTGATAATTTTTTATCTATTGATTGATTTTTCAAATCAATCAAATTTTTAATAATACCATTTCTTCTTAAAAGTTTGAATGTTAAATTTTCATATGAAAATTCACCGTTTTTTGATAAACCTGATTTTCTAAACTTTGATAATTTTTTTAATAATTTATCAACACCATCACTTACATCCTTTTGTTTAGATGAGTTTAATAAATTTTCATATTGTAACCTAATATCATCTGCCTTATCAAGAATTTTTTTATCTTCAATATTTGGTTTTTTCATTTCAGGTTTAACTATCCATTTATTTTTTAAAATTGAATACACTCCTGATGATTCATGAGGTTCGTTTACATCTTGTACATAAACTTCAACATCAAAATTCTTGATTTTTACATTGTGAGTATTATTCCAAGATGTTTTCTTGGCACTAAAAAACTCTTTTAATATTTCATTGGTGTAGTCACTATTTTCAAAATCAACTAATATATGTAAATCAACATCTGAATAATTAGACCACATATAATTAGCCAAGGACCCAGTTAATGTTATATCGTGTATGAAGAACTCAATACCAACGTATTCAATAAAATTATCAGAAATTTTTAATAATTTTTCTCTAACATCATGATTCATTTTCATATTTTCATCAAATATGTCATCTGACAATTTTGATTTTACATCAAAAGACTTAATTATTTTTTCATCGTCTTTTGTGAATTCTACAATATCTTCTTTTAATTTCATTTTATCTTTTTATACTTATAACTTTTAGAAATATTAGTATTGAAGAATTTACCTTGAGATTCACTAAGTCTGAATTTTGTGAATAATTCCCAAGGAACATCTTCATATTCATAAATACCACCACTCACAAATCTTATCTCTAATTTTTTAGAATCAGTATCATAAGTCGCACCGATTATGTTTGAAGAAGATATATCCACCTCAATTATTTTTCCATTGATTCTTTCTGAAATGATTGACATAATTTTTTTATAATAATAAATAAATTAAAAATAATAAAAAACCCTCCAAAAGGAGGGTTTTTTGATTAAACAATCACAATCTCTCTATGACCTGTTTTTTCTTTGTCTTTAGGTATTGTTATTGAACAAATACCGTTTTCTACTTTAGCAACAATTTTATTAATATCAACATTTTTTGGTAATGTATATTTTTTATTTTTGAATCGAATAAATTTCGACTTTTTTTTGGTTTCTTCATCAATTGTAATTGTGAGGTCGTTTTTAGTTGCTAAAATTTTCAAATCTTCTTTTGATAAACCAGGTATTAGAATATCCACACGATACTCATCCTCATTTTTTTCAATTGAATCGTAATTGAAAAAATCATAATCTAACTCATCCATGAGTTTACTTAATTCAGTTGTAAAATTTTTCGTATACATATTATATTGTTTTTTTAAATTATGTACAAAATTTTTACCAAAATTTTAATTTATGTCATTATGACAAATAGTTTTAATAAATTATGTCAATTTGTCACATTATTGATTTTGTTTGAAATTTTTACTATATTTGATTAATACAAAACATTTACTATGTCTGTCGATTATTTTGAAGAAAATCAATCAGTAAACCCAAAAAAGGTTAAAAAAAATTCTAACACCCCGATTCTTGATAATTTTTCAAGGGATTTGATAAAATTGGCGGAGGAAGGTAAAATTGACCCTATAATTGGAAGGGATGATGAAGTGAAAAGAATTGCTCAAATTTTGTCAAGAAAGAAAAAAAACAATGTTGTAATTGTTGGTGATGCGGGTGTTGGAAAATCGGCATTAGTTGAAAAATTGGCATTGATGATTAGTAAGGGATTATGTCCAACCAATCTTCTTGATAAAAGGATAATGTCATTGGACTTAACATCTTTAGTTGCGGGGACAAAATACAGGGGTCAATTCGAAGAAAGAATCAAAGCAATCTTAAATGAATTACAAGAAGCACCTAATGTAATTGTTTTTATTGACGAATTACATACAATGGTAGGGGCAGGAAATGCTAGTGGTTCTATGGATGCGGCAAATATTATGAAACCTGCTTTGGCAAGGGGAGAAATTCAATGTATTGGAGCCACAACGTTTGACGAATTCAAAAAGAGTATCGAAAAAGATGGTGCGTTAGTTAGAAGATTTCAAAAAATTATTCTCAAAGAACCTACAGTTTATGAGACCGTACAAATTTTAGAAAATCTTAAAACATCATATGAAACCTTTCATAAAGTTGAATATCAAGACAATGTTATCTCTACCATAGTCAAACTTTCACATAGATACATTACCGATAGACAATTCCCTGATAAAGCAATTGATGTTTTAGATGAATTAGGTTCAGAAAAAAGAGTTAGTAGTAAAATACCTGATTATATAGAAAAACTTAAGAAAAAGGCCGATGATTTAAAATCAAAAAAAATTCAGGTAGTTGAAAAACAGAACTACGAAATTGCCGCCAAATTAAGAGATGAAGAAAAAGAATGTAGACAAAAATATTTGAACGAAAAAGAAAAGTGGGAAAAAAATCAAATAGAAAATAAAATACCAATTACTGTCGATGATGTTTATGAAATTATATCTCAGATGACTGGGGTACCAATCACAAAATTGGATAAAACAGAAAGTAACCGATTATTAAATTTAGAAAACATTTTGACGCAAGATGTGATAGGACAATCTGAGGCAATTTCAACGATTTCTAAATCAATTAGAAGAAATCGAGTAGGTATTAAGGATGCTAATAAACCAATTGGGTCTTTTATATTTTTAGGTTCTACGGGTGTTGGAAAAACATTCTTGGCGAAATGTTTGGCAAAGGTATTGTTTGGTGATTCAGAAAAAATCATTCGAATTGATATGAGTGAGTATATGGAGAAACACAATGTATCTAAATTAATTGGTTCACCTCCTGGTTATGTTGGATATGATGAAGGTGGTCAACTCACGGAAAAAGTGAAGAATAATCCATTTTCAGTCATTCTTTTTGATGAAATAGAAAAGGCTCACAAAGATGTATACAATATATTACTACAAATATTAGATGAAGGTCATTTGACTGATAGTTTCGGTAGAAAAATCAATTTTACGAACACATTGATTATAATGACATCTAATGTTGGTGCAAAAAAAGTATCTGAATTTGGTGAGGGAGTTGGGTTTAGTACTTCTTCAAGTAGAGACCAGAAATATGAAGTCAAAAAGACAATGATTCAAAAATCATTAAGACAGCAATTCAACCCTGAGTTTTTAAATAGAATTGATGATGTTATTTTATTTAATCAATTGGATGAAATATCACTTAAAAAAATAGTTGAAAATGAAATGTCAAAATTAGTGATGAGGTTAAAAGAAAAAAATTTTGAAATCACATTTGATAAGACAGTAACTAATAGAGTTGTTGAACTAAATAAACAAGAAGAATATGGTGCAAGACCAATTAAAAGAATTATTCAAAATCTATTAGAGGATTATATAAGTGAAGAAATACTAAAAGAAAAAATTATAGAAAATAATTCTTATATGATTAAATATAAAGATGACGAACTAAGAATTTTGAAAAAATAATAAATATCTTAATTTTTATTTTTTCTAATATATTTATATACGGATTTCTTTTGTCGGGAATCTTTTTCGTATTTAATATAAGTAGAGTTGTATCTATTTTAAGACCACAAACCCCAACATCCAAGTTGGGGTTTTTTTTTATCAAATATTTAATTCTTATTGACAAATCAAAATATTTTAACTACATTATAATGGTTAGTACCAATCATTATTTTTTTGTCAATCCCCGATAATTCTTTATTGGGGATTTTTAATTTATCACATCATCTTCACTATAATTACTATTTTGTGTCAATTGATTTGACTCAGTATTTGTTTCTTTTTTTGCATTGATGTATTTGTCTACAGATGCAATCCCAAAACTACCTAATGTCATTATCAAAAATGAATTGAATATAAAATCAGTTATTACTAATTCTTTACCAAAATAACCTGTAACTATGTCAGCAACGGCAAAAATTGTCATTATTAAGAATGATGCAAATCCAATCACAGATTTTTCATTTATGTGATTATTATCTGAAAATAAGTCTTTAAAAAATCCCATATCATTATTTTTTATGTCTAATAATAAATATTATTTAATATAAAATTTGATTGTTTCTTGTCAAAATGGTTTTACCAAATTCTAATCTTGTGGTTAATTGAGGTATTGAAAAGTCTACAATTTCTTTTATTTCTTTTACTAATTCATTATCACACCCATCTAATTTTTTATTTTCAAAATAAACATACCTTTCTCTTTCAAATTTTTTAAGTAATTCCTGATAGGATAAATTAAAATTATTCAACTCAAATAACAATTTTTCTAAATTCAAAAAATATGGAGACAATTTTTTTTCCATAAATGACTTATCAACCTTTTGTAAATAAGCAAATAAAACATATTGCTTATGTTCAAAATCAATCGGTGGTTTAATATACCAATCAATAGTCAAAACAACATTTTCCATAATAATAATTATCATAAAAAAATCATCAAAATTTTGTTCTATTTGATAGTTTAGATTATTTATTTATGAAATCAATATTATTTAAATGAATAATCCTAAAATTTTATTTTTACTAAAGAGAAGACATGACTATAACTCGGAAATTCACATAAATGTGAACATCAGTACAGGTCTTTATAATTCAGCATATTTTATGAATCAAATGTTGATAGATGAAGGATTGGAATCTTATATTGAAGTGATTGTAGACAATAATTGTATTGATAGAGAAGTAACAAAATATAAACCTACTCATGTGGTAATTGAAGCATTATGGGTAACACCTGAAAAATTTTATATTTTAACAAAACTTCATCCAAAAATTAAATGGGTCATTAGATTACATAGTGAAATTCCTTTTTTATCTAATGAGGGCATGGCATTTGATTGGATTGGTGATTATACAATGTTTGATAATGTTGTGATAGCAGCAAATTCAGAATATGCTTTAGATGACATAAGAACATTTATATCCGCAAAAAATCAATCGTGGTCAAAATCAAAAATTGATAAAAAAATTATATATTTACCAAACTTTTATCCTCAAGAATATAAATCGAAAAAATTTGATAAAAATAAAGACTATGTTGACGTATCATGTTTTGGTGCAATCAGACCTCTGAAAAATCATATTATCCAAGCCTTGGCGGCAATTAAGTTCGCAGAAAAAAATGGAAAAAAATTAAGATTTCATGTTAATGTCGGTAGAGTTGAACAAAAGGGGGATTCAATTTTAAAGAATTTACAATCAATATTTTCTCACCTTGATGAATCTGGTCATCAATTAATCGGACATAAATGGTCTCCAAGAGAAAGTTTCTTAGAAATTTGTGAAACAATAGATATTGGGATGCAAGTTTCTTTTTCTGAAACATTTAATATTGTTGCTGCAGATATGATTACTAATGGTGTACCGATTGTCGATTCTCATGAAATTCCTTGGTCAAACAGATTCTTTTCTGCAGATTCTACTGATATGGAAGATATTTACAAGAAACTACTATTAACATACAAAATACCATTAATAAATTATAAATCCCATCAATTTTTATTGTGGAGATATACAAATAAAACCAGAGAAGTATGGTATAATTACTTCACAGACAGAACATGAGTAAATTAAAATTAACAGTATCAGATTGGAACAACGGGATTTGGGGTAACAGAAACTATTTTTTTAAAACTGTACAAGATGCAAAAAACGCATCAAAAAAAATGAAAGGTAAAGTTAAAATATACAACGATAAAAATCAAATCATACATTCCGAAGTAAATCAAAATACAGATTCTGTATATTAATAATATATTATGAAATTATCTAATTTGTTAACAGAAGAGAATACCTACAAAGTATCATATTCTGGTGTTATCCTTGACAAAAATTCTCAACAAGAAGTTTTAAGTAGGGTTGAGATTCCTCAGAATTGGAAAACATATGCTCACCACATGACCATATGTTTGGGGCCATTACCCGAAAATCTGCAACATTTGAAAGGAAAGAAACAACAACTCAGAATCACAAAATTGGGTAAGTCTGATAAGGCGATTGCTTTCGGTATGGATTCAGATTTATCATTGAACAAGATACCGCATATAACAATTGCAATTAATAGTTCAATTGGTGCAAAACCGAAAGATAGTAATAGTATCACGGAATGGGAAGATATTGAACCATTTGTTGTATATGGTCGAGTAGAAGAAGTCATGAATCAACCCATGTTTAAAGCACCTGGTGAAACATTGATTTTAAATGTGTTTGATTTTGATGGTACATTAATGGATTCCCCAACACCCGAAATAGGTATCACCAAATATAAAGAAATTACTGGTGAAGATTATCCACATAAAGGATGGTGGGGACAGATTGATAGTTTAAAACCATTTGATGTGAAACCGATACCCAAAACGTTAAAACTTTATCACGATTATACCTCATTACCAAATTCTGTTAACATCTTAATGACCAATAGAATACCCAAATTTGAACCAATTGTCAAAGACAAATTAAGTGGTCATTATGTTTTCGATTACTATAACTTCAAAAATGACCATAGGGAAAAACCTGAAAGAATTGCTGAAATCCTCAAAAATAACCCATCCATTAAGGTAATCAACATATTTGATGACATGGATGAACAAATCGCCAGGTTTAGAATTTTTAAGGAACAAAACCCCAATTACGAAATTAATATCTATCAAATATGATAGAATATTGTGATATATCTTGATTATCAATTAGTTACAAAATATATTGTATATTTCAAAAAAAAATTAAATATTTGATATACAATATATTTTTTTATTTTTACACCCATACAATGATTAACAATGGATAATATAGTAAACGAACTTGAATCAGAACTTGATTCTGAACTTTGGTCTAAATTGTATTTAGACCTTGATTCAGAACTTGAATCAGGACTTTGGTCAGAACTTGGTTTTGGACTTGAATCAGAACTTGTTTCAGAACTTAAATCAGAAATAAACCAAATGATTAACAATGGATAACATAACAGACATACTTGATTCAGAACTTGATTCAAAATATCATTCAAAAATGACTTCAGAACTTTGGTCAGAAATTGATGATGAACTTGAAAATGAACTTGACCCAAAACTGTATTTAGAACCTTCTTCAGAAATTGATGATGAACTTCAGTCAGAAATAGGTCAAATGATTGACAATGGATAGCATAAAAAATATACTTAGTTCAGAACTTGATTCAGAACTTCGTTTAAAACTTCTTTATACAGAACTTGAATCAGAACTTTGGTCAGAACTTGGAGATGAACTTGATTCAGAACTTTGGTTTGAACTTAATCCAGAAATAAACCAAATGATTGAAAATGGATAGTATAAAAAATATACTTGATTTAGAACTTGAATCAGAAATTCGTTCAGAACTTCATTTAGAACTTAATTTTCAAGTTTGTTGTAAACTTCATTCAGAACTTTGGTCAGAACTTGTTACAGAACTCGTTACAGAACTTAAATCAGAAATAAACCAAATGATTAAAAATGGATAGTATAAAAAATATACTTGATTCAGAACTTAAAACAAAATATCATTCAAACTTTGTTTCAGAACTTTATTTTAAACTTCGTTCACAACTAAAATCAGAACTTGTTACAGAACTTGTTACAGAACTTTATTCAGAACTTCGCACAGAAAATGATGATGAACTTCAATTTGAAATACACCAAATGATTGACAATGGATAGCATAAAAGAAGAAATTGAATTAGATGTTAGTTTAGAACTTCGTCATAAACTTCATTTAGAACTTGATTTTCAACTTCGTTTAAAACTTCATTCAGAACTTCTTTCAGAACTTCTTTCAGTCCATGAAGAAACAAATATTGGACTTAGATTTCAAATTGACCAAATGATTGACTATGGATAGTATAAGAGACAACATTAAATCAGAACTTGATTCAGAACTTTGGTTAAAAATGTATTTAGACCTTGATATAAATCTTCATTCAGAACTAAATCCAAAACTTTGTTCAGAACTCATATCAGAACTTGATTCAGAACTTTGGTCAGAAATAAACCAAATGATTCGATAAGAATTTGTTATCGACAAATAATTTTATTACTTTTACACAAACAAAACAAAAACAAGGTTATGAAAACAATGGAGGATTTTACACCTGAGATTAGGGCAAAGATTCCCGAATACATCTCAAGGGCGAAAGATGACCTTTATTCTGGGGTTGAAG
>JACCDT010410468.1_pt1 | contig 16565 bp, 26 predicted proteins | sample 7446291 | NCBI WGS metagenome assembly JACCDT01 (sample SAMN15323446, study PRJNA562643) | freshwater metagenome | isolation source: river surface water | place: USA:Blue River Watershed | collected 2017-08-17 | reverse complement strand
TAACACTACCAGGCAACACAGTAGCAATCAACTTTGCTAATGGTTCGGCTGCGTTTGGTAACATTGTTGCTACTAACTTAGATAGCAACGTTTCAAATGTCCTAACCGGCAATGGTACATTCGTTGCTCTACCAGTAATCAATGCTAATACTGTAGTTTGGAGTACTGCCCCTGTAGCAAACACAAGTGCAGGAACAGCAGGTGAGGCAGCATATGATGCAGGTGGTAACTTGTACGTATGCGTATCAACAAATACTTGGGCTAAGTTTACAGGCACAACAAGTTGGTAATCTGATTCAGATTGCACAAAAAGGAAAAGCCCCTTTCGGGGCTTTTCCATTATGAGAGCGGTCTTTACTCTCGGGGTAGTGCGTTAACTTCTTCAAGAACCTTCTGCACTTCTGCTAGGTCCTTGCAATTGAGTTTGACTGTTGCCCAGTCGTCCTGATCATTGCGACCGGACACTTCGCACATAAACCCATTGTCATAGAAATAGACGTTGACAACATCACCTGCTTTAGTGAGTTTGTCTGAGACCTTGGTGACTGATTTACGTGCCATTAAACAGCAGCCTCATCACCTGACACTGCATTCAGTACATCCTGTACTGTAGTGTCATTCTTCTTAGCGCGGGCCTTGATTGCTTCAAGACTTGGCTTAGATGCCTTTACCTTTACAGTACCCTTGCTTGCTTCCTTTTCCTTATCGACTAGCGTATCAGTGATCGTAGCCTGATCCTCTGCTGACTGATACTGAGGACATGTAAGCATATACTTGAGAGCCTCAATCTTAGTCATCTCATTGGGCAGTTCAATAAAGTCAGTGCGTGATGCACCACCCTTAGTAAACTGCTTGACACGGCGAACCATGTCATCAGTGAAACGCACCTTAGCGTTGCCATTGTGAACAGTAATACCAACAACCTTAAAAGTCTGAGTAGTCATACAATTATCTCCTTAGAGAGTTAAACAAATCGTGCGATATTGCACAGTTATAATGATAGCAAAAGGGCAATATAAAGTCAAGTGTTTTTTACCCTTTTGTTACCCATTATTCTTACACTAGATTCGCTGATTCTGAAATCAATTGCGAACCATACAACACACGGGCCAATTCAATTGCCCGATAGTTATCCGAAGCACTAACAGTTACCCGAATCGGGGCACCACTAGAGTTACGAATCCAAATCCAATATTCATTCATTTTTAGGGTCTCCCAAAAAGCAAAGTCAAAGTGAAAACAATTAGCACAGTCCAAAAAAGTAGTTCGCCATACGATGCTGTATAGAAAATTACCTTATTATAAATTTCCTTAAGTTTACTCATTATGCCTCCACCACATAATTCTTGTTCCACTTACCGATATTGATATCAGTGTAATACGCAGTGTCGAAATAATCCGTCATTGCATCGCTGTTATCGTACCAGCCTGCACTCTTAAGGGCCTTGAAAGCATCCGTCAGAAATGCCTTAGCATCACCATCATAGTGATCCTGAAACCAGTAAGGGTTGACCTGATCATAGCCCTGAGTGTTTGCGCGGAAACCACGAGACACCTGATAGTGGTCATTACCACAGACACGGTTGCTGTTGGCGATGAAGTCGATTTTGCCTGACTTGAGGGTCAGAACAATACTAGAATGATTGCGAACAGACAAAGTGCCCTTGACGCCATACTTCTTAAAGATAGGCTTGAGAGCATTAGCGATGACTGCCTTACGTTCTTGATTCATATAAGCCATTTCGTATCTCCGTTATCTCAGTGTCAATACATGTATTGTACGCCCAAACCCATTAAATGTCAAGCCTTTTTTATCCATTTTTCTCATTTTCTTCAAGAATTTTGGACATCCCGGACAGCATTATGATCAGACCCAGTAGCGAAAAAACAACAACTTCCCAAAGAGGCAGGGGTTGGGTACCGGACGCAAGTGCGTAATCATCAGTACCAGCAACCCCTGCCAAAATCAAAAATCCAATTAGAAATCGAATCATTTATCTTTCCAATCTTTCAGTTTATACATGTATTATATGCCCAAACTGATTAAATGTCAAGCCTTTTTTATCCTATATAAATCAATAACTTACGCATATGGCCGATAGAAAATATGCGCACCAATCTGTGCCATTCTTTTCTTGGCCCTAGCCCAATATGGTCTTACGTAATCTGCGTGATAGAACAACGCATCTTCTAGACCATGTATTCTCTTACCATTTTCCAATACGTCACGGGCAATTCGCTTGCTTTCTTCCCAACGAGGACCTGCCGGCGTGGTCCACCTCATCCTATGATTGTTAGCCCATGAGAACTGGTAAGGTTCCAAAACAACTTCGCAGATACCCTTTTCAAATCGAGGGTCTTTCATGCGGTTGACAGTAACCTGTGCTACTGCATATTTACCAAGTTTACTTTCATGCCCGGCTTCGTGATAGATATTTTTTGCCATGCAGAAAATATCTGTTCTATTGTGCATGATTTTTTCGTCCGTATCTACTATTGACAAAAACTTTGGCTTTGGTTGTGAGTATGCTTTCACGACCGGGTCAACGGCGATAGGAATGGTTGCTACAGCAGGAGCAACTATAGGTGCGGGCTTTGCGTGAATATCACGGGTTAAACCCTGCCATAAAAATGCAATAGTCATAAGACCTAGCATAATTTTCCATGGCATTACTGTTTCAGATAGTTGTTGTTGAGAATAGTACATTTTCTTTCCTTATTTGGGCCGACTACGGTATGGATAGACTATTGTTATTGTCTTTATTACTATCCACACGATAGGTAGCACTTCCGGAGGTTGATGAAAAGGATGATGACCACACCCGAAGATGTGGTCACCAGTTTTCAGTTGCCCCTCGGCGTATTAGACGGTGATTCTCAAGCCGTCTCTAGCATGTTCGCAGGAACACGCCAATTAGTAGGGAACAGTGAATTAGAATTCTGTTCCTTAACAATCACAAACTTGCGATTGATTTTAGTGACGGTACCAAGAACGGTACGACCATCACGTGAACTGACAAACTTGACGGGGAGACCAATAGACAGACTACGCTTAGTCTCTTTGGTCAACTGTGCCCGGGCAAACTTTAGGGCCATAGTGATCGAATTCAACTGATCGTTCGTGAAGTTACCGAACATGATCGCCTTATTAACTTGATCGATAGTCATTAGCAGTTCCTCTTTCTCAGTTTCAATACTATGTAGTATATGCCCAAATCGATTAAATGTCAAGCCTTTTTATAACTTTTTTTCGGGGACAAATCCTTCGGGCATGTCAGCCCCGTCCCCAAATAAGAATGATTCGCATTGAGTCCTCAGATACTTACGTGCCTCAGGATCCAACGCATTAATACGGTTCTCATTGACTAGCATTGTTTGATGCCTAAGCCAAGAGTCCCATGCCTCTTTACTCACAGTTTCAAAGATACGTTTCCCAAACTCTCCAGGATAGGGAGGGAAATTTAGTCCCTCTGTTTCCCTGTTTAGTACTACGCAATTAACAGTCCGCATTAAGCCATTCCTTCTTTCCGAAACGAGGCTTACGACGGTACTGGTTCTTTGGCTCAACACGTTTGCACTTGAACGGTGTGTCGTTTTCAAACAACACCTTATGTGCGCGGTGCTTGGGGCGTTCGAACGTGAAATGAAGAGTTTCTTTTTTCATAATACGTGTATCTTATACCCAAACTGATTAAATGTCAAGCCTTTTTCTTAAATTCTTTATCCACATAAAACTGGATCAATTCTCGCTGAATCTGTGTCAGCAAGTCACCATGATCCTCATTTACAACGAAACGCACCGGACAACGTGCCCAAGAACGGTTCTTATTAAAGTCTGCAAACCACTGTCTATGCTCTTTAATAGTAGGATCAAATACTACATACGGACGACCATAAAATGCTAGTTTCGACATAAAATATTTAACTCCGAGTGATGGTTTAAAAACTATTATATTAACTCATTACAGCGCAAATTCTACACGTTTTACCGCACGTAGAGTAAAACTGCGCCATCCGCTTGCCTCTAGATCATACACAGCAACAACATCGTCTGTTTTCTGCTTTCGAGGTTCCTTATCTTCCTTTACTTCTACCTTTGGCAGTTGTTCAGGATTCAATGTACATTTCATAACACGTTCTGTGCCATCTTTCTTAGTAAAGGTTACTGTTGCAGGGCCTACCTTTAACATATCCTTTAACCAATCACGAAATGTATTCCATTCGCTATCAGTCCAATCGGCTGTTGGACCTTTAACATCAATTTGATTCATTTTGCTCTTTCCAAGTTGTGAAATGATTTTTCATAATAAGTTTATCAGACCATTCAGCAAACATTGGATTCTGTTTTCTGAACATTTCTAATGCTTCATCTTGTGTTACTACACGATGACTGACAATATTTTCTCCAATGTGCTCCTGATAGAATTCTTTTGCTTCTTCACACGTGACAGTATCAAGTGCCCATTTTTCCTTGTCATTGCCATAGTCATCAGTACCAACAGGTACTTCTACCATGTATTGTAGTCGAAACAAGGACACTGCCTCAACTAATACCCATTGCGTTTCCGGCTTCTTAGTCAAAGTAAAACTCCCATCTTGATTGTCAGTCCAAATAAGTTCATCACCTTCTTTCCAACCAGTTTCTTCTAATACATCTGGTGGAAATTCTAGGATACTGTCTCCAGTATCAGGATCTTCTTTTACGTCTAGTATCCAACGTTTCATGTTAGCAACCTTGTTAGTCCTACTGTATCAATGGTAGTTAAAAGAACATAATTAGCAAGCATACCAAAACTACGGCGAGTATAAGCGGCCCATGAGTAGATAGCACAGCCAGTAATCCAAAGAGGATAAAGTAAAAGCAGAGGAGGATTAGGAACAGTAAGGGCCATAATAAGAGAACAACCAATGCTGAGAGCCCAAGCAACCACTTCCAAAGTAAATCTAACACGGTTGCTCTTCCAATCTTCCTTTATCCACTCAAAGATGCCGCGCAAAATATCATTCATTGTTTTCCTTATGCATATCAATTGCCTTCTGTAGAATGATTTCAAACATCTTATTCATAGTGATATCACGCTCATGCGCCATTAGGGCAACCTTAAGCAATAGATCATCATCTAAATCAATAGGCAATTCAACACGCTGGTCAAAGGTATCATCACCGTTAAAGATTGCAGTAGCCTTTTCTAGGAAGTCTTCGGTGGTTTCAAGATCATACCACTTGATATCATCCCATGCCTGACTTGGATCAATGTTGCGTGATTCTGCTTCATCCAAATATTCTTGCTTGTACTCAGGATTAAGCCAACGATAAGGTTTGATATCAGGATCCCATGTGTCTGTATCTACTGATACATTGACTTCATAAACCTCTTGTGTTTCGGTATTGAATACCGCACTGACATAAGCATAGTCACTGCGGTATTCTAAGAATCGTGCATTTTCCCAACAATCCCATAGATAGTTATCACCACCTGAAATCTTGTGGTCAAATGCTTCGTTCAAATCACTAACATACATTGTTACAATCTCCTAATCTATAGCACAACTATATACGATATTCAACAATTGATCAAGTAAAACGGTGAAATTTTTGGCTGTCAGTCACCGCTATCAATTTGATAGTTGTCTCCACAATGTTCACATGAATATTCTGTGAGACACCGTCCTACATTTCGGCTAGTGTACTTGTGCGTACAAGGCACACCTTCTTTGTCTAATCGAACTTCGCCGCGGGGAGTGCCATACATATATTGCTCGCCGCAGTTGTGACAACCTCGGTGTGCCTTGTCCTTATACCAACTATAACCTTTTTCTTTGTCACTCAATGGTACTTCCTTAGTACCATTACATACTGGACAAACTCCGTATCCTTCTCTCATGTTTCTAGCCTCGCTTTAATTTCAACAAAAAACTGATGGTACTTTGCCATCCTAGCGATATCCTTTTCAGTAACACCCTTAAGTCGGCGAATATCTGTATTGTGTCTAAGGTCGGCTAACTTGACTCGCATAGCATCCCTATTTGCAAACACCACTGCCTTGTATTCATCGTAGGTCTGACCGGGCATCTTAGTCAATGAACGAATACCTTCGATGACCCTTTCGCTCATACCCGCTTCACGCAAGTCCTTGAAAGTGACACTAGTGTCCTCAACAACGTCATGCCCAAGAGCCATGCACATCAGTTCCTCATCATCAGTCTTGAGGTAGTGCATAACCTTGAGAGGATGCAGAATGTAGGGGTTGCCACCTCGGTCAAACTGACCTGCATGTGCGTTAGTAGCAAGTACTAACATCTTGCCTAGCATTTCACCTTTTCTCATTTTCTGCTCCTTTTCTTTATTGTAGTTACATCATAGTCTATTTGGTATTATTTGTCAACCCCAAATGTGTTAAGTGCGGGTTGCAGTTCGTTGATCAATGCAGTCTCAACTTTGTGAGCCTCTGCCTTACCACGCACAATATCGACCAGCAAAACTAAAAACGCCTCGGCACCATACTTGCGAATGTTGCGAGACAAGCCCCAATTCTTGTTCTCAGTCTTAGCACGTTGAACGTGCTTCAAGAACCTACGCTGGATAGTACGCTCGGCATTACCGCGATACGATACGACCGTGAGTCCGATATACTGTTCGCCCGTAATAGTGTTCTCAAGCATATAGATTGCTTGATTACGATCTGATCGGCGCTTGCGGGTGTTTTTCGAGTTCATGCATGTATTATATGCCCAAACCCATTAAATGTCAAGCCTTTTTAGGCTCTGTAAGTTATTGATTTTGCAAGAGAATTTTAAGCACTTTTTGTTGCTTTTTTGCAACATCCTCTTCCCAAGGGAGTGCTAGATAGTCACGATAGGGCATACTTTTCTTGACTTTGTATACTGTATTTTCCCACAGTATATCGCCAAATCGATTATTTGTCAACCTTCCCTGACAGACCTGTTCTAAGTGTAACAATTCATGTACAAGTGGGATGATAATATCATTTAACGATAGGTCCAAATTGATACGCATCCTGTTGGGATATCTAAAATCTATCACAGTCTCGCCGTAATTGCTAGGACCTAATTGAATGAATTCAATTTCTATTACATTAGGTAAGTCCAGATAATCTCTAAGTCGGGTGCAAACATATCTTGCAACCTTCTCTTTTTGATTATCTGGACTTACGCCTTTATAATAATAGAATCTAATCATTGACTATTTATTAGTCAATTTTTCAATTTCATTGGCTGCTTCTTCAAGCAAGTCAGCAATACGATCAGGTTTGCCTTCTTGTACAGAAAGTCGCTCGGTGTTATTCCTGCGAATCTCTGCACGTTTGCGTAGGCGAAAAACTAAACTTTGCTCACTTATTGGCAGATGACTTTCATCTTTCATATCATGCCTCCATATAGTTACGCACCCACGCTAGGCGTGCTTGTTCATCCATAGCAGTATACTCATCAATGTTTGCACGAATTGCATCTACCAGTGGATAATACTCTTCGTCCAAATTCTTCTTAATGTCATTCTGCATGTTCACTAACTTGTCAGTGCGAGGATTACGTGCGACCCACTTGTTGGTCAGATACCAAGGACTCTTGATCTTTGATGAGATTCCTCCCATTGCATAGAACACAAATCCTTCATGGCGCACACTCTTTACTAACTCTTTTAGTTCACCCATAGACACACACAAATGTTCAGTGCCATAGCAACCAAACATCGATGCCATGTTCATGTCTACTTCTACAGGGCTACCCCAAACTTTCCGTCGATGACCTAAGTAATACATACCTTCAATTTCAGGAATGATGTGAGGATCATTGCGATGCACACATTCAAACATGAAAGTATAGGTAGAATGCTTTTCGCAAACACCACGGTATCGTGACAAGTGAGGACGAATCAACTCCTTAGCCATAGCAACATAGTCACTATCAGTAGAACCAGTAGTTGATACAAGGATATCATCATTGTGCCAAGTTACTGCAACCATAAAGCCATTGACCTTACGATATGCATCTACTACAGTTTGATCTGAAAACACAGGAGCCTTTGATTCAACACCGTAGTTATAAACCTTGGTGAATGGATAAGACACAATATTGAATTCACTATCAACGATAGTGCCGCGGCATTCTTCTAGATAAGAATTCCAAAGGTTGTCATAGAAAACGTTCTTGCGGTACTTGAGTACAAACAAGCCCTCACCAGCCGGACGCATAGTGACCAACTTTGGATTTTCTTCTACAAACTTACACAAATCTTCCTTCATCATACTCTCCTAATCTCAATAAAGCCTTCATCCTCAGTAGGCATTTGAAAGCCCTTAATCATTTGCACCATTACTTCTGAAGGAATATTCTTCCCAGGGCGTGATGCAAGTCTACGCTTCAACTCTGTCATTTCAGGTGTTGCAAAAACTACAGCAATATGCTCATAGTCTCGCAACATATTGAACTTACGTCTACGGCTATTGATTGTCGTTGAAGTTTGATCCCAGATAATATCTTTACCCTGTTCACGTGCTGTAACAACATCCTTTGCCATCAAGTCAACAGCGGTAGGCATATAGTCCTTAAACACTTCGTTATAGGTTTTACCCACACTCTTAGCGTATGCTTCAACATGATTATCAGTCGAAACGATAACACAGTCTTTAGCCCAAGATTGATTCCCAATCCAGGTACTCTTACCTGCCCCAGGTACGCCAATCAATTGATAACACTTTGCCATAACTATTCCTTAATGGTGAGGCTTAATCTCACCCTTCAATGCATCTTGAATCATATCGTCCAAACTTGACACTACCTTACCAGTAGCGTCAAATCCTGCATCACGGGCACGATACTTTTCAAGGCCTGTCTTATCACCATGAACGTGTCCATAGAAGTGAACACTACCGCGATGCATTTGATCCCATTCGAGGATCGGGAAGTGAAACATCACAACCATAGTACCTTCATGACGCATACGCAAGTACTTGTGAATCTCCTTGAAGCATGACCTAAAATCTTGATCTTTAGTCAGTTTTTCGTCATGGTTACCTTCAATCAGAATCTTAGTACCATTCAGTTGGTCAAGAATTTTGATTGCCTTATCTGCATTACAGAAAGCAATGTCACCAAGAATGTACACTTCGTCGCCTGGTTGTACAGTCTCGTTCCATTCTTTAATCATGGTGGTGTTCATGTGACCCACATCCTTAAAACGGCTACGGGTCACTGGACAATACTTCATGATGTTAGCGTGACCAAAATGCAGGTCTGATGTAATCCACTTTTTCATTTCTTCTCTCATTTTTACATTCCTTATTATATACGTTTTGGGCATTATTGTCAAGCCCTATTTTAGCCAATAAATATCAGTATGACTGCATTAACTGACTTCATCATCAATTGGGGAGAGGTAGTCGAACTAGACTTCCCTAAAATGGATTTGAACCATGTCAAGTCTATACTTGACAAGCATCCAGGTTGGAAAACCTATCAACCTCATAAGCCCGGCTACAATAGATTTGGTCTAAGTGTGACTAGTTTAGATGGTCAGTACTCAGGAGAACCTGACCTATATTCATTGCGTGAATGGCAGAATATGACTGGTCAATCATACAATGAAATGAGTTTTAAAAAACGTACAAACATTGTACAGTTTATACCTGAACTAGATGAGTTTCTAAACTTTTGGGAGCCCAACTTAGGAAGAACACACTTCTTAAGACTTGACAAAGGCGGCTTCTTTCCACCACATAGAGACAACGGAGCAATCGTTTCTGTACCTACATTCAGAATCATCGTGCCTATCTATAACTTCGGTATCAATGATATGAAGTGGATACAAGATGAAAAAATACAACGTTTTGATTTAGGTGCAACATACTTTGTCAATACTAGCCGACTTCATAGTGTATTCAGTTTTGTTGATAATTGCTTAATGCTAGTACTTAATGTTCACGCTGATGAACATATCTTGTCTAAGATGGTTAAAAGAATTGTCGCACTTTAAAGCATTTTACAACGATTGGTTAGACTATGAAGGTTTGCTACACAATAATGGTAGAGACCATATAGTCAACTTACCTGTTAGTTTTTTCAATGAATTGCAGTTTGATCCAGTATCATTAAAACAATATAGAATAGATGCGGCTAGACTATGTGCAGAGACATTAGGAGATAATCCTGCTTTATGTTTTAGTGGTGGTGCTGATAGTCAAGCAATGCTACAATCTTGGCATGAAGCAAATTTAAAATTTGACACATTCATTGTAGTTTTTAATGAAGGATTAAACAGCCAAGACAGTGATCATGCTATTCAGTTTTGCAAACAAAACGGATATCCCTACAAAGAATTACACTTCAATGTAATTCAATTCTTAAACAGAGACAATTACGAATACGGTAAAAAATATAATTCATGTAGTCCTCACTTCAACGTTCACTATAGAGTCGTAGAAATATTAAGAGACATGGGTTATACAGGTGTGTGTAACGGCGGTGATGCCCCTTATAATCACAATGATGTTTGGGGAGAAAATTTTGCGCAACGTCCCTTTCATTATTTAAAAATACAAGACAAAATTCAAGTTCCCTTTCAAGGAAGTTTCTTGAGTTTTTATCCTCAATTGGCTTGGGCCATAGCATTATTGACTGAATCCAGAACTGAAGTCTTTAACAGTGTAGACACTATTATCAGAAATTGGGAACTAGAACAGGAAGTAAAGAGACAACGCTACATTAAAAAAATAGATGCGTATCGTAGAGTTGGATTTAATGTGTTGCCACAAGAAACTAAATTCACAGGATTTGAATTAGTTAAAAAGTACTATGAAGATTTAACGGGTGATGGCTGGACATTTGAAAGAAAATTTAGACACCCGTTGGTCGCTGAATTAGACCATGATAAGACAGTGTATAAATTTAAATTGACACCCGATCAATTAGAAGTTGTTAACTCAATCCAGCGCAATAACCTCAGACCTGCGCTCTAATCCTCTACCGGGATTAGAATATAATTTTGCACCTAAATAGTTTATATTGTTGACACGATCATGAGATGTAATCCACATACGATTGTTCAAATGAATTTCATAAGGTGAAATCTTACAATTTTGTAACCTAGAGTCTTTGTATGGACTAAGGTGGGTAACTAGTATCCCATAATGTTTTAAATTGACTTCCCAACGTTTAAGACGCATATTAATTTCATCGAACTTTTCATTCACCCATTCAGGTGTAGCCCAAATAGGCAATGCACCAAATGAAACATATGAAGTTTCTTTAGGCTTATCTGTCCACCATTCTATTGCGTCTTTAGGATGAAAACAGACTGAATGATTTTGATAGAAAAACGTATCTTCCCAAGAACCATCATATGAATGTATTTTAGGAAATCCATACACAGGAAAAACATCAACAGTCTGACCTGTTCTCAAAGTAATAAGTAGACCACCTTCTGTTCTAGGATCTTTCCAATGCAGATTAGGCAACCAATCACCACCGTTACTGATACGTATGGCAATGTTATCCTCACGTTCATATTCATATTTTGGAATCATATTCCAATAACGCTCATACGTTCCTAAATTATACACGAACTGCACATCCGGGTATTTTTTAGCCATAGTATAAGCATACAATATGCTTCTTTTAGCGTTTGTTGCTAGATTTCCATTGAATATGACTAAATCAACATCTGACGGAATTACCGCATCTTCAGGTTCGGTTTTTTCATGGAATCCATAGAGCAAATCGCTAATCACGTGTATTTTAAACATATAAATATTTAGTAACGCAATTCAAGTCTTTTTATAAAAACCGCAAGGAAAGATAAATACAGTATAATATTGGAGCCTTAAGAACCATGGATATCAGAGTAAATTTCACTAACACAGCACAAAGAGATGCTTTCGCTAACCGCTGGAATTTGACTATTCCCGACGGTGTAGATCATTTGGATGTGCCATGGCACCTAGCACATCATGCTATGAATGATGCATCCGCTACTTCTCACAGTCAGTTAGATACTGAAGAGCAAGAGTTTTTGGTTGTCGGAGATAGAACTGACATTGAAACTGTAGCCACAGTAGTGCAGGATTTAGGTTCCGGTTGGTATCTAGTTAAGTCAACACAGGGTGTTGAATTAGGCAAATTAGTAAGTTCAATCGAACTTAATAGTGCTCCTTTGAATTTCGTAGAAAACGTAAGTAATATCACTACGATGAACGGAACTCCTTCTACACTAGATCCTGAAAGTGCAGATGGTCAATGGGCACGTATTCGTGTTGCTTCACAGTATCGCCCATTGTCAACAAGTTTCGCAGTACATGATGTTAAGTACGCATCAAAGCCTGAACTGTATATCATGGATACCGGTATCAATTTCTCACACGATGAATTTGCATATGATGGAATTGAAGCCGTTGATTTCTACACTCTTCCTATCTTTAACGGAAATTACTCAGATGATGTAGGTCACGGTACAGCAGTAGCAAGTATGGCTGTCGGTAAAAACTTAGGCGTTGCACGTTATGCTAAAGTAATGAACGTTAAGATTGGTGGTAAAGTAGACGGTGAAACACACGCCGCTAATCTATTAGAAGTTGGTTATGCTATTGATGCCATCATTGCAGAAATTGCAAAAGACCCATTAAAGTCACGTGTAGTGAATATGTCATGGGGTGTGGCACGTAGTGCATGGTTAGACAGTAAGGTTCAGTCATTACTTGATGCAGGTGCAACCGTAATTGCGGCTGCTGGTAACTCAAGTATTTCAGTTGAGGACGTAAGTCCTGCAGGCTTAGACACTGTAATTACTGTAGGCGCTATTGACAAGTATGACATTCCCGCAGGTTTCAACAACATTTCACCAAGTGATTCAGGACTTACCACATCAACTGGTCTAAGTCTAGACTTGTTTGCTCCAGGCGATAACGTTATGGTTGCTGATTTTAGCACACCAAACGGATATGTAATTTCATCAGGTACTTCATTCTCAGCACCATTGGTTGCTGGTGTAGCACTAGAAATTGCTGGTATGAACAGCGAACCAGTATTCTATAATAATATGAAAAGTATCATTATGGACACTGCAACTGAAAACGCATTATTGTTTGAAGATGATCGTTTCTCTGACAACCAAAACCGTTTAGTATATTTGATCACTACAGACAATTTGGCAGCATACAAGCAATCTGAATCTGTATCATATTTGGGTGTTCACAACGAAGATGACACTATTGTTGCTGACTTGAATTCAAGTCTTAACACAATGTTATTTAAAAATACATACCCTGACGATACATTGACATTCAGTGTTGAGATGTTGCCTGATTCAGTAGATTACGCACAATTTATTACTTGCGATCCAGTCACTGGACTAGTGACTATCGATAAGCCAAACTTACCTTTACCAGAAGAAACACGTTTGAAGATGGTTAATTTCATCGGTGTTGCAGAATCATCTAGAGTAAGAATGACTTCTAACACAATCTTCTTCTTTGTTTCTAATCCATTGTATGCTGACACATTACAATCAGACGTTACACTGGCTCTAACTGATATTAACAGTATCAGTTTCTTTGCTACATGGACTAACTCTCTCAAGTAAGATTAATGGAAATCGAACGGTTTATTGCTGATGCTCCATCAAAGCATTGGGATAAAGATATCTTAAATGCTTATATTTTTAGAGATGTTTTCGATGAGAAAACATTTACTCAAATAAAAAGAGCAGTAGTACAATTGTTAGAACAGCATAAGACAGTAACTTATGCTATACACAGAACCACATTTAGTTATGAGGGTCAAAGTAAAAGAATTGTAACTCACCAACAAAACGGTAGAGACCAAGAGGTCGTATATGATATGACCTTTGAAAAAGAATGGTGGTATCAGACTAGCGATACTGTCAAAGAATGGTCTAACGAATATCTAAGAAAAAATATAAACCCAGTATTCTATAAATTTTTAAAATTTTTTGAAGAACAACAACCATTTAGTGATGATCCAGGGTGCTGGATTCCATTTAGATGGCACATTAATTTCTTAGACTATTCTAAGTTTTTGCTTATTCATACTGACATGAACGATCAGTATTTCAGTACACCCAGCACTGCACAGGCTAGAGCAAGAACATTAACATTTTATCTACAAGATCACATCGAAGGGTACGGCGGTGAGTTTTGGACTGACACCGGTTTCGTATTCAAGCCTAAAAGAAATACTGCTTTATCTATCAACGGTAACTCATGCTTGCATGGTGTAAATGCCAACATGAACCCTGATGGGAAACCTAGATTAGCATTTTCTATTCGTTGGAGTCACAAAGACGATTTATATCTGCCTGGACACCCTGACAATTCTCTATATAAGATTGAATTCTAATGAAGCACAGTATTGAAAAAATTACTTACGAAGAAATCTTTCCAATTTGGCGTGATCGTTTGTGGCCAGATAGAACAAGTAAAATTGAACCTAATAGTGCGATGAATTATTTAGGTGGATATGACATGTTCAACATGTCAACTGAACCTACATTTTTTGCATATAAAATTGATGGCAAGATTGCAGGTGTTAATAGTGGTCACCTGTGCAGTAAGGGGCACTATCGCAGTCGTGGACTATATGTATTTGATGAGTTTAGGGGATTAGGGATCGGTACTAAATTGCTGTTAGCAACTATCGATCAGGGCCGCAAAGAGAATTGTGTTATATGCTGGAGTTATCCAAGAGATTCTAGTTGGAACACTTATAACAGTGCGGGCTTTACATTGAATGGCTCATTTGAGCCTAGTGAGACGGGATCAAACGCATACTGCGTCTATCGATATTGATTGGAGCGGGTAGTCGGGTTCGAACCGACGACACTCACGTTGGCAACGTGATATTCTACCACTGAATTATACCCGCGTTAAATCTATTTATGTTTGGAGCGGGGTAGGAGAATCGAACTCCTCGCTTTAGATTGGAAATCTAAGGTATTGCCACTATACGAACCCCGCATAGATTTGGTTGCGGAGGACGGATTCGAACCGCCGTTCTCTAGGTTATGAGCCTAGTGAGTTACCTCTTCTCTACCCCGCGTCAAATATTTAAAAGCATTTTAAAATACACTAAGGGAACTATACTTAGTATATGAGACCGTCTCTCATATTTTCAGTTTCGTCATTACTGCCTAACTGCCCGTCACGTTCGGTACAATGTACTCATACGCTTCTTGTACTCTAAGATTGCGTAGGGCGGCCCCTGTGCTCCTCTCTTAGAGTACCTAACGGATCAGGTAACCCTTAATATATTTTAAAATGCTCTGCATCCCCCGGCGGTAATTATAGAGTATCAAGATATGACGCTATCATACCCATCACACACTCCTTCCACCCGCTTCCCGACAGGGACCGTTATCGCATTGCTAGCGGCCTTTCGGTTTAAAGACTACCACCCGTAACTATCACGTTACTTCTCATCCTGTGGGTCACAGTATCAGTTGATTAGACTGAACGTTCTTTATATTAAAACACACTTTGTATCTTAGTCACGATAAGTACCGGAGTTTTTATCTACAGACCCAAATAACTATCTTCGAACGATAGTCCAACCTAAAATGTGTTTTAATATAAAGTGGAGCACTGAGAATACATGCTTACCGAGTAACACCTCAGACATTATTGTAATCCTTGCGAGACTACTTTCTTCTGACTTCCACTAAGCCCCTTGCGAGTATCCTAGTCTGTTACCAACATCGCCGTTTTAAGTCAGGCATTAGACTTGACATTGTATGCTACTCTACGCTTTATTACCCGTTGACCTTGCGAGCCATTCACAGTCGCTAAACCGTTACGAATCTTCTAGCATAAACTGATTTCACCTTGCGAGTTACGTCAGTCTCAGTTAGCCGAAGCCCTGAGAGTTAGATGCCTTTCACATACAACCGAGGCAGACTTTGCGTTTTTAATCGAATGGTTGGGATTGAACCAACTGCCGACTCCTCAGAATGGAGTTGCTCTACCAAATGAGCTACATGTCAACCTACTATGATGTGCTGCCTCAGTTGCTACATAATCTTTTGGATTACATAATACAACACACCACGTACCTTTTGTCTCGCGGACTACTCAGTAGTACTTCACGACCTATGTATGCTAACCCTTCATTAGCACCCACTAGCCGTTGATACTGCGTACAAGCCCTTAGGAGCGACCCTTCGGACAAATACACTACCCTTTCTCATACCAATTGACAAGTTGGTTTTGTGTTGAGGTCAGCACCACCTGTTACTCTTTGTCTACTTGTCTTGCCCTTGCGGGGACTTAAGCCGACATTCTTTCCAACACACTTGCTTCATTGTTACAACCACCGGTCTTATCAGTGATCGCACCCTCACGGGTGTGAGCAGGCTTGCATAGATGAACCATTACTGGCGCAGTCCTGTAGGCGGATTCTGCTTTGGGTGTATCACTACACTTATTCTAACGAGGCTATGCCCCCAATCTTTACAAATCTTTATATAACTGATAAGTACCCTGTTCCACCATCGTTATAGGAACCATTCACCCATGATATTAAGCCGGCTGGGACTCGGT
>JACCDT010305707.1_pt1 | contig 16578 bp, 14 predicted proteins | sample 7446291 | NCBI WGS metagenome assembly JACCDT01 (sample SAMN15323446, study PRJNA562643) | freshwater metagenome | isolation source: river surface water | place: USA:Blue River Watershed | collected 2017-08-17 | reverse complement strand
TCTTTGAATGAAATCAAAGATGTATTGGCGGCTCGTGGCTTAAGTCTTGGCATGAAACTCGAAAGCTGGCCTCCAGCTAACCTCGAGAAATAATTAGAAAGGAAGCATCATGCGTCACGGAAACGGCTTACGCAAACTAAACAGAACATCATCACATCGCTTGGCGATGCTGCGCAACATGTCCAATTCTCTTTTGGAGCACGAAGTGATTAAAACCACTTTGCCAAAAGCAAAAGAATTGCGCATGGTTGTTGAGCCTTTGATTACCTTGGGTAAAAAAGATAACTTAGCAAACCGTCGCTTAGCATTCAATCGCACACGCGATCGCGATATCGTGACCAAACTCTTCACAGAGCTCGGCCCACGTTATGCAACTCGTCCAGGTGGCTACCTTCGTATTTTGAAGTTCGGCTTCCGTCATGGTGACAATGCACCTATGGCTTTGGTTGAGTTGGTTGATCGCCCAGAAGTTGAAGAAACAGCAGTAGCTGAAGAGGCTTAAGCCCTTTAGTAAGATGAAAAGCCAGGCTTCGGTCTGGCTTTTTTCATTTATAGAGTTAAAAATACTCCATGGCCCAAAATAAATCTGTTGAGTTACTGATTGTCGTTACTACTTTTGCATCAATGAAGGATGCTAAGAAAATGGCTCATCAATTGATTGAAAGTCGTCTGGTTGCTTGCGTGCAAATTCAAGAGGGGGTGCATTCTATCTATCGATGGGAAGGCAAAATTTGCGAAGGCAATGAAGTCCTTTTGTCAGCAAAAACAGTTGCAGATAAGTGGGTGGATATTGCTCAATACATTCAAAGTCATCATCCTTATGATTTGCCTGAAGTGATTGCCTATGCCCCTGAAAAATACGAAGCGCATTATGGCAAATGGGTAGAGTCCGAGGTAAAGTGAGCTTCATGAGAGTGATCAATCAATTTATTTCTGTTCTAGCTGCTTTCCATTTCCTTCTTGGTAATGCATTTGCTACCTCAGAATTTTTGCCGCCTGAAAAAGCATTTCAGGCTGAAGCTACTTGGGTAGCAAATACCAATGACATTGAATTAGAGATTTTCCCGGCTAAGAGTTACTACATCTATCAAGAGTCCCTGCATTTCAAGATGGGCTCCCAGCCCAAAAAATTAGAGGCAGTGAAGGCGCCATTACCGCCTGGAATCGAAAAGTTTGATGAAACTTTCCAAAAGAAAATGCAGGTTTATAAGCAGGCATTTCTACTCACGCTGGATAAAAAGGCAGAAGTAGGAAAGCCGCTGTATTTAGAGTTGGAATTGCAGGGCTGCGCTGAAGCAGGAATTTGTTATCCACCAATGACCTTAAAGTTTCTACTGGCAGGGCCTGGGGTAAAGGTTGGACCAATACCAGAGGTATTGGATGGAGTGGGAGCGGGCAATGTCTCTAACAAAGAATTGAGCTTGATCGATATATGGCGTGAGCGTGATGATGTCAATGCTATTAGCCGATTTTTAGAGAGCACGCCCACGGGCTATTTATTTTTAGCCTTTTTTATTCTTGGCTTGGCTTTAGCTTTTACGCCATGCGTACTTCCCATGTTGCCTATTCTGTCGAGCATCGTGTTTGGAACACAGGGTAAACAATCTATCAGCAAGGGCCGTGCAAGCGTCTTGGCGGCAGCCTACGTGCTCGGAATGGCCTGTGTATACGCATTGGCAGGGGTCTTGATGGCTGCGCTAGGGGGCAGTGTTCAAAGGGCTCTACAAAGCCCTATAGCTTTGATTTGTTTTGCTTTGCTGTTACTAACACTATCGGGTAGCCTATTTGGTCTTTATGAGCTCAGAATGCCCCATTCATGGCAGCAAAAGGTAGACCAGTTGGCGGGACGACATAAGGGCGGGAGTTTTGCGGGAGCCTTTGCCTTGGGGGGTATTTCTACATTAGTTGCCAGTCCTTGCATTACCGCACCTTTAGCTGGAGTACTTGCTTTTATTGCCCAAACGGGCTCAATGAGTTTGGGTGCAGGCCTTCTCTTTGTGATGGCTTTAGGCATGGGCTTGCCGCTGCTGTTTATTGCTATTGAAGCGCGTATTTTGATCCCATCAACAGGGATATGGATGATTTGGTTGCAAAGAACCTTGGGCGTTTTATTGCTTGCAACAGCAGCTTGGATTGCATCCCCTTTATTGCAAACTGGTGGTGGCGACTCGAGTAAGGTGATAGTCAATGGTCAGCGCCAACATCAGATTGGAAAAGCGAGTTTTGTAGTGATTGACTCTGGTGCCCAGTTAGATCAATTTTTATCCCAAGCAAAAGAACAAAAGAAATTAGTGCTCTTGGATTTTTATGCAGATTGGTGCATTTCCTGCAAGGAAATGGAAGTCAATACTTTTGCCAATTCTGAAGTGAATCAAGAGCTGCAGAAATTTGTTTTGCTGCAGGCTGATGTGACAAAAAACAGTCCTGAGAATCAGGCCTTGCTAAAACGTTTTGGATTATTCGGACCGCCTGGGATTTTAATCTTTGATCTCAACTCAGAAGAGTTGAAAGATCAGCGGGTGATTGGTTATATGCCACCACAGCGTTTTGCTGAGCGCTTGAAAAAAGTACTCGGAAATTAAGTTCATTGAGACTGAATAAGTTTTACTTATTCAGTCTTCACTATCAAAATTATTTACTTGCCTTGATAAGGCGTGCAGCTTCGAGAGCGAAGTAGGTCAAGATGCCATCTGCGCCAGCACGTTTAAATGCGAGCAAAGATTCCATCATCACAGCGTCATGATCAAGCCAGCCATTTTGTGCGGCGGCTTTGAGCATGGCATATTCACCGCTTACCTGGTAGGCGTAAGTTGGGTAGTTAAATTCATCGCGCACTCTGCGAACGATATCGAGGTAAGGCATGCCAGGTTTGACCATCACCATATCAGCACCTTCGCTGATATCGAGAGCAACCTCCCGCAAAGCCTCATCAGTATTGGCGCAATCCATTTGGTAGGTTTTCTTATCAGCTTTACCTAAATTTTTTGCTGAACCTACTGCATCACGAAATGGACCATAAAAAGCAGAGGCATATTTAGCTGAGTAAGCCATGATGCGAGTGTGAATAAGCTTCTTCTGCTCTAGCGCTTCACGAATTTTTCCGATACGACCATCCATCATGTCTGATGGTGCAACGATATCAACACCCGCCTGCGCTTGAGTAATAGCTTGTTGTACCAAGATGGCTGTGGTCTCATCATTCAGAATGCGACCTTGCTCATCTAAGATGCCGTCTTGGCCATGACTCGTATAGGGGTCAAGTGCAACATCAGTCATGATGCCCAAATTGGGAAAGCGTTTCTTCAGTTCACGCACCGCAGTTGGAATTAATCCATTTGGATTAAAAGCTTCTTTGCCATCAGCCGTTTTTAGTGATGCATCAATCACCGGAAAGAGTGCCATCACGGATATGCCTAAGGCAATGCATTCTTCTGCAACGCCAAAAAGTAAATCCAGTGATACGCGACTTACCCCAGGCATCGAAGTAACGGCTTGAGATTGATTTGTACCCTCTAACAAAAAGACGGGGTAGATCAGATCACTAGCACTAAGGTGATTTTCTTGCATCAGGCGACGGGACCAATCGTCACGTCGCATGCGACGAGGGCGGTGAGCCGGAAAGTTCAACAAAGAGTTAGTTTGTGATTTCATCTTCTGGAGTCTCTGCTTCAAATAACCATTTAATAACAGTATTGTCGGCCTCTTCAAGACCGATACGCTTAGTGCTTGAGAATAATTGTGCCGTAAGTTGCTTGGAGTCACCGTTGCCATCAGGCAAGGCCGGATCATATTGTTGTAATTGCTTGCGCACGGCCTCTAGAGCATGCTTGCACTCACTTTTATTCAGCTTGTCACATTTGCTGAGCAAAATATGGATTGGTTTACCAGTCGGCACGAACCATTGAATCATTTGCTCGTCCAGCTCAGTGATACCGCGCCTGGAGTCCACAATGAGGACCATGCCTACCAGTTGCTCCCTCTGCTGCAGGTAATCGCTTAGAAGCGCATTCCAGTGGTATTTGGTCTCGTGATTGACGGCTGCATAGCCATAGCCAGGCAAATCCACTAGGTAGGCCAAAAGATCATCTTTTGCAAAAAGCCCAAAATAGTTAATGTGCTGAGTACGTCCTGGCGTTTTACTGGCAAAAGCGAGGCGTTTTTGGTTGCAAAGTACGTTAATTGCGCTAGATTTGCCCGCATTTGAGCGCCCAGCAAAGGCCACCTCCCGGAGCGGAGTGGCAGGCAGGCAATGGGTGTCATTGACTGTGGTCGCAAAACGGGCTTGAAAGAGTTTAGACATGTCCAGAAGCTATTGTAAAATCACGCAAAATCATGAAATATCTCATGGTGTTGGGTAAAAGGTTGTAAAAGTAGGGCCCAAACACTTTTAGGAATTTTTGCCAAGGTAAACATAATGCGTCAAACCTCCCAAATCTCCAAATTAACTAGCGTGAGCGCTAGCCTAGCTGCCAGCTTCTTTATGGCAATGTCCAGCTTCTCCAGCGTGGTGAGCGCTGCAGATCCTGCTCCTGCCGCCGCCCCAATGGCAGAAGCTGCTGCTAAGCCAGTGGTTCCAGGTAAGCCTAAAGTCGATCCTGCTGTTGGTGAAGCGCTTTATTCGAACGGCGATGCTAGCCGTGGCGTAACTGCCTGCTTGACTTGCCATGGTCCTAAGGGTCAAAGTGCAACCCCAGCTTGGCCCAAGCTTGCTGGGCAGCATGCTGCTTACATCGCCAAACAGTTGAAAAATTACAAAGACGGTACTCGTGCCAATCCAATCATGATGGGTATGGCTGCAACCTTAACCGAGCAAGATATGAATAATATTTCTGCTTATCTGGCTAGTCAGCCTGCATCCCAAGGCGTTGCTCAGAACAAAGACACGATTGAATTAGGTCAAAGCATCTACCGTGGTGGTATTGCCGCTAAAGGTGTTCCAGCATGTGCAGCATGTCATAGCCCAACTGGTGCTGGTATCCCATCACAGTACCCACGTATGGGTGGTCAATGGGCTGAGTACAACGCAGCTCAGCTGCTTGCTTTCCGCGAAGGCACTCGTAAAAATAGCACTCAGATGACAACGATTGCTACTAAGCTGTCTGATCAAGAAATGAAAGCCGTTGCTGATTACATGGCAGGTTTGCACTAATAACTGGACTCAGTAAAAACAAAAACCCCGCAACATCAGCGGGGTTTTTTTATTGCCTAGAAATTTACCAAGCTAAATGAATTGGTAATAGAGCTTAGTTTGGCAAGATAGTTTCACTAGCAAAAAGATCGGCAATATTTTCACGTGCACGAATGACGAAAGCATTTTTTCCATCAACCATAATCTCCGCAGGTTTTGGTCTGGTGTTGTAATTCGATGCCATTACAAAACCATATGCACCTGCTGACAGAATGGCAAGTAGATCACCTTCTTCAACTGCAAGTTCACGATCTCTCCCAAGCCAGTCGCCAGATTCGCATACGGGTCCGACAATGTCATAGGTAGAGCTTGCAACTTGTTTATTTTGAACTGGAACAATGCCGTGATAAGCCTCATAGAGGGCTGGACGCATCAACTCGGTCATTGCTGCATCCACAATACAAAAGTTTTTCTCAGCGCCTGGCTTGAGATATTCCACTTGAGTTAAGAGCACACCAGCATTACCTACCAAGGATCTGCCGGGCTCCAAGACTACATCGAGGTGCGCAAAGCCGCGCTCTGCAACGCGATTGAGCAAGGTGTTGGTGAAGTCAGTAATGTCAGGTGGGTTGTCGTCACCGTAAGAGATTCCAAGGCCGCCACCCAAATCGAGGTGATGAATCTCAATACCTTCTTTTTTTAATTGAGCCACTAACTCGAGCACCTTATCAAGTGCATCAAGATACGGTGCGGTAGTTGTGATTTGCGAACCAATATGACAATCAATACCCACCACATCAATTTGTGAAAGCAGTGCAGCTTCACGATAGGTTTTTAGAACCTCGTGATAAGCGATACCAAATTTATTGCCTTTTAATCCAGTAGAAATATAGGGGTGTGTTTGCGCATCGACATCGGGATTCACGCGTAAAGAAATTGGGGCGCGGCAGTTTAGCTTCGTAGCAACGCGATTAATTTGGTGTAGCTCTGCAATGGATTCCACATTAATACATTTAACGCCGGCCTCTAATGCTTGCGCAATTTCGGGCGCGGATTTACCAACACCTGCGAATACCAGGCTTTTTGGATCTGCGCCAACTGCAAGAGCGCGAGCTAATTCTCCGCCGCTGACTAAGTCAAAGCCAGAGCCTAATTTTTTAAAGCAGTCGATCACCGCTAAATTGCTATTAGCCTTCATCGCATAGTGGACACGGGCACGTCTTTTTCCAGAGGAATCTACACAAGCTTTGTCATAGGCCTGATATGCCTCGGTTAATGCTTTTTTGCTATAGACATACAAAGGCGTACCAAACTCTTTGGCTAAATCTGCCAAAGGAATTTCTTCTGCATACCAAGTGCCATTACGTTCTGTAAATCCAGCTAAGTCGGGGAGTGGAATCGCTTTACTTGTCATTGCTTGGTCGATATTGGGTTAGTGGTAGCAGGGCTTGGGGGTGGATAGAGCTTGCCTTTGGGTTCAGGCTCAGAAGGGGGGCTAGGTGCCGCTGGCACATTTGGTAAATATAAGGGCCCTCTAACCCCACACCCAACAAGGGATATTAGAAGGCTAATGCCGAGAGTTCTTTTAAGAATCGCTATCATGAATGTCTCTAAAACGAATGATTGAATATAGCATGCAGGACTCTAATATGAAGCCAAGCAATTTGACTGTGGAAACCATTGACGATAAGCAATTCCATCAGTTGGGCAGCAACTTATTACAGTCGATAGAGGTGGCTCTAGAAGCTGCAGATGATGCCCTGGATCTAGATCTGGATGTTGAGCGCCAGGGCGGAAACGTGATCAATATTCGATTTAGGGATCGCAGCGTGATCGTGGTCAATACACAACCACCTTTACATGAAATCTGGGTAGCAGCTAAATCTGGTGGCTATCACTATCGCTGGGCCGGTACTGTGGCTTCCCCATTATGGCTAGATACTAAAACTGAGCGCGAATTACTGAGCGATTTATCAGAGTTTGCTAGTGCCCAAGCTGGGCAGGTAATCACTATTGACCTACTTCAGAAATAAACATCCCTATCCCGGGAAATTAAACTGCCCCAGTCGCTGTTAGTGTCTCGATGACCTGGGAATCGGGAACGCTCTGAATTTGAGCTTTGCCAATCTTTTCTAAAACGACGTAGCGAATCTGACCGCCCTCAGTTTTTTTGTCTACTTGCATTAATTCCATATAACGCTGTGCACCAAACTTCGGAGGCGTAATCGGCAAATTCATGGATTGAATAATTCGAGTTAAGCGATTGACCTCATCTTGGGTGATGAAGTTCAGACGACGCGAGAGGTCTGCGCCCATGACCATGCCGCAGCCAACAGCTTCACCATGTAACCACTCACCATAACCCATGCCAGCTTCGATTGCGTGACCAAAGGTATGTCCGAAATTGAGGGTGGCACGAATGCCGCCCTCCCTCTCATCCGCTGAGACAACAGCTGATTTAATTTCACAAGAGCGCAGTACTGCATGTGCCATTGCCTCGGTATCACAGGCTAGCAATGCCTTTGCATTCGCTTCAATCCAGTTTAAGAACTCAGCATCTGCAATAGCGCCATGCTTAATCACTTCAGCTAGGCCTGCAGAGAGTTCACGCGCAGGCAATGTTTTCAAGGTATTGAGGTCGGCAATCACCGCTGCAGGCTGATGAAACGCCCCAATCATATTTTTTCCGAGTGGGTGGTTGATGCCTGTCTTGCCACCGACAGAAGAGTCTACCTGGGCTAATAAGGTTGTTGGCACTTGAATGAAGCGAATGCCACGCATAAAGCTGGCGGCAGCAAAGCCAGTCATGTCACCAATGACGCCACCACCCAATGCTACCAACATGGTTTGACGATCGGCACCAAACTTGAGAAGGTCATCAAAAATCAACTGAAGATTTTTCCAGTCTTTATAAGACTCTCCGTCAGGCAAGACAATGGTTCTGACAGACTTACCGAGTTTTTCTAAAGTCTTGGTGAGACGTGCTGCATATAAAGGTGCAACTGTCGTATTGGTAACGATATAAATCGAGGTCGCTTTTTCACAGGCGCTAAATAATTCTGGTTGGTCTATTAAATCTGTACCAATATGAATGGGGTAGCTACGATTACCTAGATCAACTTCTAATGTTTTCATGGATAAATTTATGCGGAGAGTTCGAGTTGCATGATTAAGGTGTTGACCAGCTGATTGACACTGGGTTTTCCAGTCTCAATGACATAGTCAGCAATTTCGCGATACAGAGGATCGCGGATAGCGTAGAGGTTTTCTAAAATCTTTTTTGCGTCACCATTTTTAAGGAGTGGCCTACCTTCGCCACCTTTAGTTCGATGCCATAGTTCCATTGGATTGGCATGGAGATAAATTACTGTTCCTCTTTCGCTGAGAAATTGTCGATTCTCGGGAAGTAGCACGGCACCACCACCAGTTGCCAAGATGACATCAGGTTCTGCGGTAATGTCTTTGATGGCCTGAGCTTCTCGTTTGCGAAATCCATCTTCACCTTCCATTTCAAAAATGACGGGAATTTTGACTCCACAACGATCTTCAATCACATGGTCGGCATCTAAAAAGCGACGACCCAATTTCTTAGCCAACAATTTGCCGACGGTCGACTTCCCGGCGCCCATGAGGCCAATTAGGAAGATATTGTTGGATGAAGAGTTCACCCTGTGATTTTATTAGTGTTTGTCGAGCACAGTGGGGGTTAAGAAGACTAATAGTTCAGTTTTATCCGCTAATTTAGATTTATGTCGAAATAAATGCCCAATCAATGGAATATCGCCTAGGAGTGGAACCTTGATCTCGTCATCGCGTTCGGTGGTTTGAAAGATGCCGCCAATGATGGCCGTTCCCCCATTTTCAACAGTGACTTCAGAGCTGAGATTTTTGGTGTCAATCGCATAACCCTGCTCGGTTTTCATGCCAATAGTGTCTTTATTGATGCCTACCAACATGGAGATCTTTCCGTCTGGATGAATTTTGGGCAAGACCTCTAGACGTAAATTCGCCTTACGAAACTGCAATTTGCTACCGCTTTGAGAGCTCACTTGATAAGGGAGCTCAGTTCCCTGTTCAATCGTGGCTTTCACCTGATCACCAGTCATGATGCGGGGATTGGAGAGAATCTTGCCCTGACCATCGGATTCCAGTGCCGAGAGCTCCATCTGTAGTAGACGAGCCGCATTCTTTGAAACCAGGGTGGCAGCTAAGGTGGCTGGGTTAAAGCCAGCTAAACCAGTTCCAGCAAGGTCAAGGTTGGCGCCTACATTTTGGTCTGGCTGGTTACCAATGCCATTTGCCTGATATCCCAGCTTCACGCCAAGTTCACGAGCAAAGCGCTGATCGGCCTCAACGATACGAGCCTCTATGAGGATCTGGCGAGGGCTATTAATGTGGTCGCCCCCAAAAGGAAGGGCGGCGTCTTCCCGACGAAATTTTTGGAAACTTTGAATTTCTGCATGGGGTCCAATCCAGTAAATATCGCCATTTCGGACTAGTCGCAATCCACGACTAGCAAGAATAGAGTGGAGGGCGGTTTGCCAAGGAGTGTCCCTCAGATCAACTGAAATCTTGCCCTGAATGGATTCACTGAGGAGAAAGTTGGTATCTCCCATTTTTGCTAGAACCTGTAAAAGCTCAGTCACTTCAATTTGGCTAAATTGCAGGCTAATGCGACTGTCTTTGGGCCCCTTTGATGAGCTTGTTTCAGGGTGATTTCCGAATGCTGGGTTGAGTAATAAAACCAGGATTATCGAAACTAGGCTAGCAGGGAGTTTAGGAAAGATCTTCAATCAAATCACTCCGATTGGGTGGATTTAAACGTGATGGATTTGCCTTTAGGGTGAGTCAAAATGGCTAGCTCTTTTGCCACTTGAGTCAGGCGCCATTCCCCCAAAGCTAGATCGTCCTTACCCACCGTCCTAGTGGACTTGCCGGTATGAAAAAAGGCTTGCTCCGATGATCCCATTCGGGAGAGGCCTAAGTATCTCCAGCGACGAAGTTCTGCTTCATGGGGAATGACTGTAGGTCTTGTTTGGGTGGCTTGAATTGGTGGTTTTACCTCTATTGAGTGAACACTCACTTCTATTTCTTCTATTGAATCATAAATATCTTCTCGTTCAGACTGCCATTCACTTTGAGAGAATTCAAAGTCTTCTTTGAGTGCCAATAGTTGATTCTGTAGGGCGTGTATTTCTATCTCAGCCCCAGATTTATTGGCGTCAAAATAAAAAAAGAAGCCTCCTGCGCAAAGCAAAAAGAGGACGCCAAAGATCCAAAACGGGCTGAAAGTGAGGCTTTTCAGTTCAAAAGATTTGGCAGGCAAAGAGGGTTTTGGAGCCTTGCTTTGGGGTGCCTTATCCACCCCCGGAGGGGATGACATTTTTCGAATTCCATGAGGATCAGGAATGGCAGGATCATCCCCCAGCTCACTCAAAATGTCATCAAAAGATTGGGGGGAGATTTGGCGTGGAGGCATGCCATATTGTTCGCCCTGGAGATAGTAAAAACGATCAGGAAATGCGGAATTTGGCGTCGGAGAAATCCGCCAAAAAATATTTCAAACAAGGGTTTTGGAGCTTTAAGGAAAAGTACGTAAGCACCCTATAATTTGACTCTATGGCTCTACCCCCAAAAGACAAGCCGCCACTAAACCGGCGGTTTAACCGACAGCCTGATAGACGTCCCGGTCAGCCAAGAGCGGAGCATTTCTCGTCTAGAAAATCAGGAAGCAATCCACTTATTAAGGCGCTGCTAATTATCAGCATGGTCTTTGCGGTGGTAATCACCTTGTTGCTGGGTTACGCCTTCTTAATAGCAAAGCCGAATTTGCCGAAGATCTCGGCCTTAGTGGATTACAACCCTAAAACGCCATTGCGGATTTATACGGCTGACAAGGTGCTTATTGGCGAGTTTGGAGAAGAGCGCCGCAAGGTGATTCCTTTAAATGAAATACCAATGAGCATGCGTAATGCGGTCTTAGCCATTGAAGATGATCGCTTTTACTCTCATGGTGGAGTGGATTACGTGGGCATCTTGAGGGCTACGCTCACCAATTTACGGGGCAATCTTTCTCAGGGCGCATCAACCATCACGATGCAGGTGGCTCGGAATTTCTTTCTCAGCAATGAGAAGACCTTTAGCCGCAAGATTTATGAGGTGCTCCTATCTTGGGAAATTGAGTCCCAGTTAAGTAAAGACAAGATCCTTGAGATTTATATGAATCAGATCTTCTTAGGTCAGAGGGCTTATGGATTTTCTAGTGCAGCCCAGATCTATTTCGGCAAAGAGTTAAAGGACATCACGATTGCGGAATCAGCGATGTTGGCGGGCTTACCAAAAGCACCATCTGCATATAACCCCGTCAGCAATTTCCGTCGCGCAAAAATTCGTCAGGAATATATTTTGCAGCGCATGCGGGATTTGTCTTACATTACGCCCGAGCAGTATCAAATTGCCATGGCGGAAGAATTGCACATTCGTGGTCTTGGAAATGAATTTAGTACCCGCGCTGATTTTGCTGCAGAGATGGTGCGTCAATTATTGTTTACCCAATACGGCGAAGCAATTTATTCTCAGGGAATAGATGTCTACACCACGATCTTAAAAGCAGATCAGGAAGCAGCATACAGAGCAGTGCGTCGTGGTATTTTTGAATATGATTTACGTCACGCATATCGTGGACCAGAGGGATTCATTGAGTTACCAGAGGATGGTGTAAAGCGTCAGCGTGCAATTGATGAGGCCTTATTAGCTTACCCACAGTTAGATGATTTGCAGTCAGGTGTGGTGCTCGATATCAAGCCAAAAGAAATGCAAGTGATGATTTCTACTGGAGATACGATCACACTCAAAGGCGAGGGCATGAAGCTGGCCACCGCTTCTTTAACTGATAGCACTCAACCCAAAAAACGTTTGCGCCCTGGTGCAATTGTTAGATTGCTTTCTGACGGTGGCGTTTGGAAGCTAGCGCAATTACCGCAAGTTGAAGCAGCTTTTGTTTCTATGAATGCCGAGACGGGTGCAATCCTCTCTCTGGTAGGCGGCTTTGATTTCCGCCGCAATCAATTCAATCACGTGACTCAGGCGCAACGCCAACCGGGTTCATCATTTAAGCCCTTTATTTACGCTGCTGGAATTGAAAAAGGTTTTTCTCCGAGCACGATGGTCAATGATGCCCCGCTATCTATTGGTAGCATGGAAACTGGCAGCCAAGCTTGGGAGCCAAAGAATTACGATGGCAAGTATGAGGGCATGATGCGTTTGCGTACTGCTTTAGCTAAATCGAAAAACTTGGTATCAGTACGATTAATTCGCGCTATTGGGCCATCGTATGCACAAGAATATATTCAACGTTTTGGATTTGAGGCAGAGAAGCATCCACCATACTTAACTATGGCTTTAGGTGCGGGCTCTGTGACACCTTTGCAAATGGCATCTGCCTATAGCGTATTCGCTAATGGAGGCTATCGCGTAGACCCATTCTTAATTAATAAGATGACGGATTCAAAGGGCACTGTTCTTTTTGAAGCTAAGCCTACCCATGCGCGTGAAGATGCTACCCGAGTATTGGATGCAAGAACTGCGTTTGTGATGGATAGCATGCTGCAGGAGGTTACAAAAACTGGCACTGCTGGAAGTGCGAGAGCGAAATTGGGGCGCAGTGATATTGCAGGTAAAACAGGTACTACCAATGAGTCACACGATGCCTGGTTTGCGGGATACAACCCGAAAGTAGTAGCCATCGCTTGGATTGGTTTTGATAAGCCGGCAAGTTTAGGCGATCGAGAAACTGGTGGTGGTCTTGCTTTGCCCATGTGGATCTCTTATATGAGTACTGCTTTAAAAGATCAACCGCAACAAGGGCGCGAAGTGCCAGCAGGTGTGACTCAACTTGATGGTGATTGGTTTATCCCCGAGTTCTCTAATAATGGTGGTGTGCGCGAACTGCAGTAGTTCGTTTTAGCAATGGCAAGGCAAGCACGCACCATTATTCCCGGCCAAGCAATGCATGTCATGGTTCGTGGCAATAACCGGGAAATACTTTTTTTTAATGATGCTGATCGCCGGATCTATCTAGACTGGCTTCGAGAGGCGGCAAAACAATTTGGTAGTGCGGTGCACGCATTCGCCTTGATGCCAAATCATGTGCATCTCTTGATGACTCCTCAAAATGCTGATTCGCTTGCAAAGACCATGCAATCTCTAGGTAGGCGTTATGCCCAGTATTTCAATCAACAGCACAAACGCTCAGGAACTATTTGGGAGGGACGCTATCGCTCTTCACTAATAGACCCAGATTATTTTTTGCGCTGCCAACGCTATATTGAGCTTAATCCCGTGAGGGCCGGTTTTGAATCTAGCCCTCAGGATTCCACTTGGACTAGCTTTGCTTCCCACATTGGTGGCAATGCAGAACCTTGGTTGGTGGATCACCAGCACTTTTGGAAGTTGGGTAATACCCCTTTTGAGAGGCAAATGACTTGGGCCGGCTTTGTGAAGGAGGGCGCACCCCACTGGGAGGATCGCCAAATTACCGAGGCCCTGGTGAGATCTAAGCCATGGGTGAGCGATATTTATGCAAAAAAGTTATTTAAAGATAATCCTGATCATGCATTAATCCGTCACCGTGGACGCCCGAAGAAATTAAACCCAACTAATTCAATAAGTTAGAGCATTTCCTAGAGGCTTAGTGCTTAGCCTTGGGAACGCGAGTTTATGACTCTGTCCCTTTAATAGAAGTTCATTTTGGTGCTGAGCTAATTTAAATGGGACAGACTCATTTTATTTCTATTGCATCAGCATGGGTATTCCCCTATATTTGATCCTCCAAAAGTAATCAAGCCCTCGGGGCCATCGGAAATACCATGACTACACAAATGAACACAGACCTTCGTCCAATCGCACAGGGTCTATATGACCCGCAAAATGAGCATGATGCTTGCGGCGTAGGATTCGTCGCTCACATCAAGGGCAAGAAGTCACATGAGATCGTTGCTCAAGGATTAAAAATTCTTGAGAACTTAGATCACCGGGGCGCTGTTGGTGCTGACCCATTGATGGGTGATGGCGCTGGAATTTTGATTCAGGTTCCCGATACTTTGTATCGCGAAGAAATGGCAAAGCAAGGTATTGAGTTGCCACCGTTTGGTGAATACGGTGTCGGCATGATTTTCTTGCCAAAGGAGCATGCATCCCGTTTGGCTTGCGAACAAGAATTAGAGCGTACCGTCCGCTTGGAAGGTCAAGTTGTTTTGGGTTGGAGAGATGTTCCGATTGACGTGAAGTTGCCGATGTCTCCGACTGTGCAAATGACAGAGCCATTTATCCGTCAAATTTTTATTGGACGTGGGCGTGACATCATGACAACCGATGCGCTTGAGCGTAAGTTGTACGTGATTCGTAAAACTGCAAGCCATGCAATTCAAGATCTACATTTAAAGCACGGCAAAGAGTATTTTGTTGCATCAATGTCTGCTCGTACCATTGTTTATAAAGGTTTGTTGTTAGCAAACCAGGTGGGCGCGTATTACAAGGATTTGCAAGATCCACGCACTGTGTCCGCATTAGCTTTAGTGCATCAACGCTTTTCTACAAACACCTTCCCAGCTTGGGAGTTGGCTCACCCTTACCGCATGATTGCGCACAATGGTGAAATCAATACAGTTAAAGGTAACGTGAATTGGGTGAACGCACGCGAAGGCGCTATTAGTTCTCCAGTATTGGGTGATGACCTCAAAAAATTATGGCCACTGATTTATCCAGGTCAATCTGACACGGCCTGTTTTGATAACTGCTTAGAGTTATTAGTAATGTCAGGTTACCCATTGGCGCAAGCCATGATGATGATGATTCCAGAGGCTTGGGAGCAGCACTCACTGATGGATGAAAACCGCCGCGCATTCTATGAATATCACGCAGCAATGATGGAGCCATGGGATGGCCCAGCAGCAATGGCATTTACCGATGGTCGCCAGATTGGCGCTACTTTGGATCGCAATGGATTGCGCCCAGCACGTTATTACGTAACTGAAGATGACTTGGTCATCATGGGTTCTGAAGCTGGCGTATTGCCAATTCCAGAAAGTAAGATTGTTCAAAAATGGCGCTTGCAACCAGGCAAGATGTTCATGATTGATATGGAGCAGGGTCGCATTATTGATGACGTCGAGTTGAAGGATGCTGTCTCTAAAGCCAAGCCATATAAGAGCTGGATCGATGCAGTGCGCGTGAAGCTGGATGAAGTCGATGCAAGCAAAGATGACTTGGTCGATGAAAAAACTACTATTCGTCCTGCGGCAAAATTATTGGATCGTCAGCAAGCTTTTGGTTATACCCAAGAAGACATCAAATACCTCATGGCACCAATGGCCATGAATGGTGAAGAGGCAATTGGGTCGATGGGTAACGATAGCCCATTAGCTGTACTCTCTAATAAAAACAAGCCACTCTATAACTACTTCAAGCAATTGTTTGCGCAGGTGACCAATCCTCCGATTGACTCCATCCGCGAAAACATGGTGATGTCTTTAGTGTCCTTCATTGGACCTAAGCCGAATTTGTTGGATACCAACAATATCAACCCACCAATGCGTTTGGAAGTAAGTCAGCCGATTTTAGATTTTGACGACATGACGAAGATTCGTCATATTGGCCACTACACCAACGGTAAGTTCCGCTCATACGAGTTGGACATTTGCTATCCAGCATCTTGGGGTAAAGCCGGTATCGAAGCGCGCTTAGCATCTTTGTGTGCCGAAGCGGCAGATGCGGTGCGTTCTGGTTACAACATCTTGATCGTGAGTGATCGCCAGGTTGATGAGCAGCATGTCGCTATTCCTGCGTTGTTGGCGACTTCAGCAATTCATCAGCATTTGGTTGAAAAAGGTTTACGTACCAGCGTTGGCCTCGTTGTTGAAACTGGCAGTGCGCGTGAGACACATCACTTTGCACTCTTGGCTGGTTATGGCGCTGAAGCAGTTCACCCGTACTTAGCAATGGAAACTTTAGCGGAAATGGCTAAAGGTTTGTCTGGTGATTTGTCAGCTGAAAAAGCTGTGAAGAATTTTGTGAAAGCGGTTGGTAAGGGCTTGCAAAAAGTGATGTCCAAAATGGGTATCTCTACTTACATGTCTTACACCGGCTCACAGATTTTCGAAGCGATTGGTTTAAATAAAGACGTCATTGATCATTACTTGAAAGGTACACCATCGAATGTAGGCGGTATCGGTGTATTTGAAGTGGCTGAAGAGGCATTGCGTATGCATCAGTCTGCATTTGGTAATGATCCAGTGCTGACCAATATGCTCGAAGCGGGTGGTGAGTATGCGTTCCGTATTCGTGGTGAGAACCATATGTGGACTCCAGATACGATTGCGAAGTTGCAGCATTCTACGCGTATTGTTATTGAGAAGGGCTATCAAACTTATAAAGAGTATGCCAATCTGATT
>JACCDT010941125.1_pt1 | contig 16580 bp, 26 predicted proteins | sample 7446291 | NCBI WGS metagenome assembly JACCDT01 (sample SAMN15323446, study PRJNA562643) | freshwater metagenome | isolation source: river surface water | place: USA:Blue River Watershed | collected 2017-08-17 | reverse complement strand
GCTATCACAATCCCACTTGGAAATAACAAATCAATGCTTGCGTTATTTAACCCAGGTGGATCGACCGTTATATTGAAACTACAATATTTAAAAATTATAAATAACCAAACAACTAATGTCACAGGTGTTGCCGCTGATTTTAGAATTAGACGGATCACCGGATTATCAGCGGGGACTGCGGTTACGCCACAATCTTTTGATACCTCTGACACTTTAGGCGCAGGTATTATTGCGGCTCACAACGGAACTGTAGCTGGAGAATCCACAGATAATTTAATGAGATATGTTTGGTCATCAGATGAATGGGGACCTGGAACCGCAGACGTTGAATCTGGTGATCATGCTCAACAACAAATGGGGTACATGTACCGTAATCAACCAGAAGCAAAGGCCATTACGCTTAGACCTGGACAAGGGATTACCATAAAATGCGTTACCAATTCGACCGCTGGGAATTTTGACTTTGAACTTTGCTTTACACAAGAGGTGCCGTAATGAATTTAATGTTACCGTTTTGCTCTAAAAATATGCCCGATGGGAAAAGATTGTTTCGCAGAAAACACGGCTACACTTTCACACTCGACGCTGAAGGGGATACGGTTTTAGAAATTACCGTTCCATACGCTCACTGTAAAATACAGGAAGCGGATCTTGTTTGGTTCCCTGAAGGCGTCACCGCACGAATGAAAGTTTTAGATTCAACCGCTGGAACGTATTCTGGCACCCCAAATTTAGTTTTGAACGAATACGGAAGTGATGTGGTTATCGCAAAAGATTATTTCCATGATAAATCACCTTACGATGCAGATGTTTATCAAAATATGGTTTTACAAATTACTTTTACAAACCCAACGGAAGTTACTAAACGAGTCGGGATGAACGTGGTATTCCACGAAGTATTGGCGGCAGCGTGAGAAAAATAACCATTGGGTTTTCAAAACCAAAAAGTATGCGTTTTCCGTTATTTTCTTGGGCTATTCGTGCGTATGAAGGCACTCCTTTTTCGCATGTATTTGTTCGCTGGCAGACATCGGTCGGCCCAAGCATTTGCTATCACGCGGCACACGCTACTTTGCATTTTTTATCCGACACCCAATTTAATAAGCAAATCCAAGTCGTCGAACAATTCGAGTTTGAAGTATCAGATGAAGCCTACGGTAAGCTTTTAAAATACTGCCTTGAAACCTGTGGAAATGACTATGCTTTGGTAGGGGTATTTGGGGTGCTATTTTCGGACATTTTCAAACTAAAAAAGAACCCTTTCGAAGAGGGGCCGCTCGAGCAATATTGTGCCGAGCTAGTGTACCGTATTTTAGGGGAAATGTCAGGGGCGCAATTGACCTTAGACGCGGATCGAGTCAAGCTTAAAGAGGTATATAATTTTGTCAAAGAAAAATTCATCGCGGGGGCGGGGCTATGAGGTATTGGACACTCGAAGAAATTAAAACCAAAGTCGAGGCAGACTTGGATATTGAAGATGAAGTTTTCATCCGACCCACGGAACTTCTAACTTACATCAATGAAGCCATTGATGAGTGCGAAGGCGAGATCCATACACTTTATGAAGATTATTTTCTAAAGTATGTGGACGTTGCAGTTACCAATGGTCTTACGTCTTTATCAATTCCAACATATATCCCAGATATTTATGCAGATAAAATTCGTCGTTTGGTTTTCACTCTAAATGGCGGTACGCAAACTTACACGGTTGAAAGACTTCGTGATTCAAACAAGTTTGAACAAAAAGCGATCTACGACGCTAATGCCACAACTGATTTATATAAATACATGTTAGTAAATCAAACCCCTGGTAATCCACAAATTATTTTCACTCCGCAAATTAGAGAAAGTGGAAATATCACCATTTGGTATTTACGAAACGCTAACCGTTTGTCTGTTAATACAGACGTGTGTGACATTCCAGAATTTATAAATTTCATTTTTGCTCATATAAAATTAAGTGTTTACTCAAAAGAGGGACATCCGAACATGTCGTCTCAACAACAAAAGTTAGAAATGGAGCGCCAACGTATGGCAAGTACTCTTTCTAACCGAGTGCCGGATGACGATAACACGATTGAAGCTGATACTTCAGCGTATGAGGATATGAATTAATGAGTTTATACGGACAATACATTTGCGAGCGCCAGAATAAAAGTATTTTGGAAAATGAGTCCGGCTTTTTAGTTTACTACTTTGAAGGGGTGTACTGCTACATTGAAGAGATTTTTGTAGTAGAGGCTGATCGGAACAACGGTATCGCAGCAAAAATGGCAGATGAGGTAAAACAAATCGCCATTGATAAGAATTGTAAATGGTTAGTTGGAAGTGTTAAGCCGTCAACAAACGGTAGCACTTCAAGTTTAAAAGTATTATTAGCGTACGGTTTTAAACTATACCGTGCGCATGAAGATTTTATTTGGTTTAGAATAGACTTGGAGGAATAATGGGTGGCGGTGGATTCTTAGCAGACATAGTAAATCCGGTCGGGGCAATATCTCGACAAGCATTTGGGTCGAACAACGCAATTACGAGAATGACTAATTCTCCAATTTCAGGGAGCGCAGCAGTGTCAAATTATTTAAGAGGCGGAAAAATGTCTATGCCCGGACGAGAAAATCAGGGCGATGTAGTAAACTCTCTTCCATATCAAGGTGGCTACGGCAGCCAAAGATATGATGAACAAGGTCGCCCAATCCTAGAAGATTTTGAATCTAAAAACCGGCCCGACGGTCTAATAAAAGACGTTTATCAAACTACAAACACTTTAGATCCACGAGCCATGAATCAAGCTCGACAAGAATATCTTCGTGATCCCGGACAAATGTCTAAATGGGGATCAATGGCCTTAACTCAAGCGCAGAATCAAGGTGCGGCTACTCGCGCCGGTCAGCAAGCGCAAGCTACGAATCAATTGGCGGCACAAGGCGGACTTCGTTCAGGCGCACGGGAAAGATTAGCTGCACAAGGTATGCAGGCCGGATTACAAGGGAATCAACAAACTCTACAAAATATTCAAATGCAGGATGAGCAAAATCGTCAAAAATGGCTGCAAATGGCGCCTGACATGGAACTTAAAAACGCTTCGTTTAATACTGACATCCAAAACAAAAATATTGATCGCAGCTTAGGTGAAGTTAATACCGAGCGCGGTTACAATACGAGCCGATACTCTGAGGCCATGAAAGCTTGGGCCGCAGAAAAAGCCGCTCAGCAAGCTAGAAACGATGCCCAAAGAGCCAGTGAAACCAGCGGTCTATTTGGTGGCGGCGGATTCTTAGGATTAGGTATTTAATGAGTGAAGTAGCACGAGTTGAATTACACCAAATTATTGCGGACTTCAGTAACGGTGCTGAAGTCACGCCCGTTCTTTTATCGGAACGACGGGAGCGTATTTTACAACTCGAAGCTGCTATGGGGCAACTTCCAGAATCTTACAATATGGATCAATTCAACCCTGGAAAAATACAGCACCACTTTGGTACTGGCGTGTACGGTCGGGAATTATTTATCCCAGCAGGACATGTGATCGTTTCTAAAATTCATCGGGGTAAAACTTTAAACGTGATCGCCAAAGGGTGTATTTCAGTAATTGATCCAGAAAAAGGATTTAACACTTATGAGGCACCGCATGTGTTTGTATCTTCCCCAATGACAAAACGAATAGTGATCGCACATGAAGATACTTTGTGGATCACTTCCCACGCGAATCCGGATAACGTAGAAGATTTGACTGAGGTTGAAAATATAACTATTGCAAAAGATTTTAATGATAAAAATTTAATTACAGGGGAGTCAGTATGAGTTGGGTAGCAGTCGGCATGGCCGCAGTTGGTGTCGTTCAAGGGGAATCAAATAGAAAAAAAGCAGAAAACGATGCGATGAGTAAGGCAAATATGATCCAGTACTCACCGTGGAACTCAGTTGCAGCGGGCATGGCGAGTAGTCCGGTGCAGGAAGGGCCAGGAGCCTTGGAACTTGGAAGTCGTGGCGCAATGCTTGGAGCATACGCGGGTAAAGCTCTTGGAGCCGATAAAGCTGCGGCAGTACCAGAATTAAAAATGGACCCAAATGTTGCGGCAACAAATGTTGGCGGAAATATGATGATGGCTCCGCAAGGTCAATCAATGGAAGAAACCATGAAGTGGCAGCAAATGATGAATAACATGGCCGCAAGAAATAACGCTTAAGAGGTAATTTATGGACTTAATGCAAGCAATAATGATGGGACTTGTCCCGCCACCGGATACGACTAAAAGAACGCCGGCGAGCACTCTTTTAAGTCCAGTGGCGGACTTGATGGGAACCCTACCAAAAGCAGAAGATGAGCCTTTATCAATTCAAAAGCTGCAGTTATCGGGAGCGATTCCTGGTCCGTCTAGGGGTGTCGCCTCTCAAGACCAGGCTGCGACTAACTACTTCGATACAGTATCGAAGGGGCTTACACAACAACAAGGCGGTATTGAAAACCTTGAAAAATTAGTTCAAGCACAAAATGAACAGCCTGACGGAAAACTCTATGCGTTAAGTGCATTTAGCGATTTATTTAATAAAACCAATAATACGCAAGCCCTAAGTGCTGCAGATGAAGCTAAGAAACAGCAATACCTTAAAAATATGGAAGCTGTTCAGAGTGCAAAAAATAACTTTTCGGATCGTGAAAATGAATTATCAAAAGCTCAATTAACTTACGAGCAAGCTAGAGAAAAAGCCGATGCGGATCGAGAGCAATTTAAACTTCTTTATGGTTTAAAATCTCAGATTGCGGATTCAAACGCAGATAAGTCCGGGTTTAAACAAGAGCAAGCGCTTTTTAATGACTGGGCAAAAAATGATGTCACCAAAGCGTCGCAAAACGTAGCGACTGGTTATGAAAAAGTTATGTCCGCAGCAAATAATCCATCGGCTGCAGGCGATCTTTCTCTGGTATTTGGTTACATGAAAATGTTAGATCCAGGCTCCGTGGTTCGTGAGGGCGAATTTAAAACTGCCGCAGAGGCACGTGCAGCTATCGCACGATTTAATGAAAAAGGAATACCTTTACCGGCTTTCTTAGTTCAAGGCGTTCAAAAAATGGAATCAGGACAATTTTTACTACCTGAGCAACGATTGGATTTTGGAAGACAAGCTGGAAATGTTTATAAAGCTCAGCTTGCACAACAAAAAAGAGTTGATGCTACATACTCTTCTCGAGCAAAAGATTCCGGAGTTGATCCAGAAAAAGTTGTTAAAGGTCGAACACTGTTTGGTGATAACTATGACGAAAAACCAAAAGACGATAAAGCCAGCGACCCTGCATATCAGCGACTTTTAGAACTTCGTAAAAAGAGAGGCGGATAATGGCTTTAACCGCAGCCGAACAGGCAGAGCTTGATGCTTTAGAGGGAAAATATAAACTTTCAGAAGATGAAGATGCCGAACTTAAAGCTTTAGAGGCAAAATTTGGCGGACCAAAAGAAAGAGGAATGGGCGAAGAATTAGCCCGTGGAGCTATTAACGCCCTACCAATCGCAGGTGGTCTTGGTGGCGGAGTTATCGGCGGTACAACCGGACTTTTAGGAGGACCGGCTGCACCTGGTACAGTCCCTTACGGCGCAATCATGGGTGCCGGTGCCGGTGCGGCAGCCGGAGAGTCATTAAAGCGCGGATTAAATTCGTATTTTTTCCCGGATGAAGCGGCGAAAATCGCAAAGGAAATGGAAGGTTTAAATACCGCTGAGCAACTGGCTCAGACTTTTGTTGAACCCGCAAAGCAGGGACTAAACGCAATGGGCGGCGAAATGGGCGGCGCTATTCTTTCCAAAGGAATAAATGCTGGCGTAAAAGCCGCATCTCCTAAGGTAAGTAAATGGGCGGAAAACTTTGCTGCTAAAGCCTTAGGATTAGAGCGTGGGACCGCAAATAAAATTATTAAAAAAGACGGTGTTGAAAAGATCAACGAACTTGGAAGATACGCTCTTGATAATGAGCTTTTATCACCACTTGCATCGGTTGACGATGTTTTGGAAAGAAATAACGCTCTTAAAGACAGTTTACTATCCACTAGAAATAATTATTTAAAAAATATTGATGAAGCCGGAGCATCTTCATTTAATGCGGCACAAGTCGCTGAAGATTTTCAAGCGGCCTATCCGAAACCAAAAGATTACATGTCAAATAAGTCCACTCAGGAAGCGTATGACAAAGTTATAACCGATCTTATGGCGGCCGGTAATAAACCTTCAAGCTTACAAAATGCGGATGAGCTTAGAAAAATATTTGGTAAAGCTGGAAAATTTGAAGCCGCATCCGCTTCACCGGCGGCTGAAGTTTATCAAGGTGCGTACGGGAAACTCGCTGAAGGAATTGATAAAGCGGGCGTTGATTCGGCCGCATTGGCAGGTATTGATCCAATGAGTGTAGGTAAAATTAACTCTCAAATCAGCCTTGGAATTGGAGCTGAGAATTTACTTAATAATGCCGTAGCAAAGCAGGCCAATAAAGCCATTGGATTAACTGATTCAATCTTTGCGGCCCCTATTTTCGCAGGCGGAGATCTCTTAGCAGGCGGCGGAGTATTAGGAGCTAAGAAATTAGCTGAAAAATACGGTAGACAAAACGCGGCTCTTTTCTTAGATGCTTTAACTAAACAAAAAGCTACTCAACAAGGTCAAAAAATTCTTCCATACATGATGATGTTGGAAAAGGACACAAACGATGAAAAATAAATTAGAAGCTAAGAATGAAGTTGAAATGCCTGAAGGTAAGTACGGAAAATATCAAGATTATGAAATTGAATCGGCAGCCGATACTTTGATGAAAGCTAAAGAGATCCAAGAAGACGGTGAGAAAATGAAGCACGTTAAAACTCACATGGAAAAAAAGATGAAGAATACCAAAAAAGCTTTGTCTGAAATTTCTTCAATAGATGACTTGAAAGCAATTCGCAAAGAAAAAATGGAAGAGTCTAGTTCAGACGATGAGTGAGTCCACGATTTGGTTCGTAGTTTTGTCTAGTGTTTTAGCCACTGTACTAGGAGTTGCTACTTTTTTTATTCAAAAATGGATATCATTAGTAGATGAAACGCTCAAGGAACACAATACAGTTATCTATAAAGTCTCCTCACAAGTTAGTACACTCCAATCGGTGCAAAGCAGCCAGACAGAAAATTTGTCCGAAACGATACGAGCCGAAACCAGAAGAAATTCCGGAGCTACCATTACCGGATTATCTGAAATTCGGCAAGAAGTCGGAACCATCAAAGAAGTAATACAAAATAAAATTCTTCCGCATGTGGAACAGGCTAAAAATCAGCTTGGCAAAGTTCTCATTTTAGAAAATCAAATTGATGAGCAAGGGAAGAGCGTTGCCAAGCTGTATGAAACACTAAAGCTAGTTATTGAAAAGCTGCCTCGTCAAAAATAGGCTCAAGATCCACCAACATATTAGGTGAAATTTTAACTCCGCCCATGTCAGCCGGTACAACTTTAACAGATTGAATTTCCACTGTGGTTGATAAAAACTCTTTCTCTTTTGCTAAAAATTCCGCTTCCTTACCTTGTAGAATTTCAAAAGGTGCAGGGCCGCCAGTTGCTTGAATCCATTGTCCGTTTTCACCTTTAGCAAAATAGTCGTTCATAATTTTACGATATAATTCTTGTGCGGTCTTTACTTCGTTCTGAACTTTACGAACAATTCGAGCGACATTGTAAAGTGCTTGCGTGGTAGCAAAATCTTTCTGCTCACCAAATTGAGCAAGGGCGCGGTTGAAGTTAGCGTTATTTAATTGCTGGTACGTGAGTGTTATCATGCGTTTCTCTCTTTCGGTTTTAAAACAAATGATGTTAGTTGAGTTCATTTGGAAACAATTTTACTAACTCTTTAGAGACGTTTTCAAGGAAATTCTTCGTTTCATCGAAGTTGCTTGGCATTAACACTATCGCTATGCCGCCACTGCTAGCAATCTTGTTTAGGTTATATTCCTGAAGTTTTGAAACCGTGCCTGTATCTGTTTTTAACTCGATCGCAATGAATACCCCATTTAAACATAGAATTATGTCCGGAGTGCCAGAGATGGATGTTTGTTGTATTTTGACGAACCACGCGCTTTTAAGCGTCTTTAAAAACGCCTGAACTTTCTCTTTAAACTTGGTTTCGTCTTGCTTGCTCACTCTTAAAATTATCAAGTGACCACGGGCGTTTGTCAGCTAAATTATCGAAGCTAAACTCTGCATCGGTGGCGAGTTTCATAGCCTTATAGGGGTATGCGTTCTGCATAATTAATTTAATTTCTTCAACGACAAAAGTCTCGTCAAAGGGAACTTCAAAAATTAATTCATCGTGGATCGATAAAATCATTCTTGTTTTTTTATCTTTTAAATAATCAAAAATTCTAACCATTGCCACTTTAATAATTTGCGCACTACCACCTTGGATCAAATGATTTGGCGCTTTATAGCTCCATTTTTTATCTGAAAAATAATATCTACGTCCCAGCCAGTCTCGAACATATCCCTCTTTTTCCGCTTTTTCAGTGATCGCTCGCATAGTCTTTTTTAATTCCGGCGCTGCTTTGAAAATAGCTTCACGAACTTTCCAAGCCTTTTGAATTAGCGGAAGATTAAAATCATAAAGTTCTTTTGGAATATCCGGTAAAATCGCAATCTCTTCATCGGTCATCGTCCAGCCGTAGTGGTCTTTATAAATGGTAGATATTTGAAGTTGTGAACCGCGTGTTTTATAGAGATTCATGCAAAGCTTTGCCACTCCGCCGCCGTATAAAGTTAGAAAATTTGTGGTCTTCGCTTCTTTACGAGAAATGCCTGCGATGTTCGCGGTAGCTTGATGAACGTCGAGGCCTTTGTCGATCTCGGCAATAAGTCTATACGCCTTTGCATAATCCAAGAAAACGCGAAACTCGACTTGGGAGTAATCGACTGATAAGAGAAATGTTCCGGGACGCGGAATAATGGCTGCACGAACTGGGTATTTACTGGCTTCCGCTTCATCGTCGTATTTGTCCGGGTTAGATAAGTTTTGAAAATTCGGGTTACTGGCAGATAATCTGGACGTTACAGTTCCCGCCTGATTAAAGTTTGGATGCACAACGTCCGATGAGTCAATGAAAAACAAAAAATTCTCAAAGTACTCCAACTGTTTCTTTGCTTCAGCGTAATCAAGTACTAAACGTGCGGCGGGGTTTTTTAGTCTTTCCATCTGGTTTGAGTCCCAGCACCATTCCCCTGTTTCTGTCTTAAGCCAGATGTTTTTTTCACTCTCAAACACTTGCTCGAACACAGTGGTTCCTTTTACAAATTCAAACCCCGTAAGCTCTTTAAATTTAGTAACCGAGCGATTAACAATCTCATGATAAAACCCTAAAGCTTCCTGGCAATATTTTCGATCTATGAGACATCCGTGGTGTTCCATATCGAATAAAACTTTTGTTAAAGCACACTCATTTTCTAATACAGACATTAATTTTGGAATGTTATCAGCCGTTTCAGTGTCCATTGTGAGAAGTTCAATGAGCATTTGTTTACCCATTTTTCGCGTGATCTCGCCGTCCATTTCACCGTACGGTTGCATAATATGAAACGGAACCTGGTCGTAGTGCTTACACTCGCCCTCTTTAGAAAGTCCAGGCACACGGTAAGTAGAAATTAATTTATGCTCTTTTACGTAATTATCTACGATATCGAGTTTTTCAAATCCACGGCGCTTAGCCATTTCATCCAAGTTATACCGCAAATGCTGGTTGTAAATTAAACGATCCATGACCATTAAATCATAAATCTTACCGGCAATGAATAAACCTTCACGCGCCAACATGTGCATATCGAATTTTGCATTTTGTAAAAACCAGAAGTTATTAGGGTTTTCTAAAATAGGTTTAAGCTGAGATAAACGCCCACGCTGGAAGAACGGAGCACTCTCGCCAACGTAGGGTTTAAAATTAAAATAATAATTATCCTTTTCATCGGAAATAATTACCGAGAATAATTCATCGTTTTTAAAATAGTAAAAACCAGTTGTCTCACAATCCAAGGAACATAAATTTCCAAGATCGTTTAAAACCTTTTCGTAATTATCGTTGGTTACTAACATGAACCCTCTCTTTATACTTCTTTATGATAAGCTTTCCGCAGTCACGGCAATACTTTTGAAGCCCATCAGAGGTTGTTCGATTCTTTGAAAAATTTTTTAATGTTTTCTTAACCTTACACAGATAACAAAATTTAGAAGTTCTAGTAAGAACATTGCCCCATTTTTTGTCATGGTTTTTCATTTTTATTTTAAATGCGACCTTAATCCCGGCTAATCTTTTAGGCGTTCTCATTCGGGCATTTAATTGCTGTTCTAATGGCGTAGCCCATCTGCAATTTTGTGGTGAATACGGCCCATCGTTGTTAATGCGATCCACGCTTTTACCAGGCTCATAATTTTGTACACACCAATCATAAAACTTCCAAAAATCATTTAACCATTCTTCACAAACTGTTATACCCCGGCCCTTATGATAGGTCGTCCGAACAGCTTTTGAATTTGAATAGCAACGATTTATCATCCCACGCCAACGAAAGAAAAACGGCGCAAAAACACGCTTCCCATTTAATAAATGGGATAATTGCGGACGAACCCCCCACTCAAACATAAACTAGCTACTTAATCGTGATTCTTGCCATCTGTTCGCTTTTTCAACGAACGCTGGAACGCGCATCTTGATGGACTCTTGCCATTTGGGATTAATTCGTAACTCATCAATTATCGCATTAACGACGTATGATACTGACTGACTACGACTTTCAGCAAAGTCTTGTATGAATTTTTTGTTTTTCTTAGTCGAATAAGCATAAACTACGCTTGATGTTTTCTTCATTTAATAACTCTCCTAGGCATCCGTAATCGAACTTTTGATCGATCGGGCGCTCTTTCTGGTAATTTATTTGTAACTTCTGTGTTCCATTTATCGAAAGTTTCTTTCGTGATCTTTCCGTCTTTTAGCATCTCTAGAAATTTTCTTTTCTGCGCGGCTGATCGAAACATTTAACCCCCAAAATAAAGACCCCTTTTTACAGGGGCCTTTTACTTACTTCCGTTTAGCAGCTTTTTTAACTGTTTTTTTAGAAGTTTTTTTCTTAGTAATCTTTTTGGTAGCCATGTTCGTCTCCTTCGTTGTTTTAAAATTCAACAATTACTTTCAATTAAATGCAAGCTTAAAATTCGTCCGATGAAGTGGTAGTTGCCTCTTCAGTTTCTTGAACCACGTGCTCAGTAATTGTTTGGTTGTTGGTAATTCGACGCCATTTGCTCGCTTCATTCTGTAATGCCTGAGATGCGGGGCCAATAGCTTCAGCCACAAAAATATTGTATGAATCACCGTTTTTATTGGTATGAAGTTTCGTTGTTAATGAAATTTCAGTTTCATACGGTTTTTTCTGGTACGCCAGTTGACGTTCGTAAAGGTCGGCTAAAACCTCGCCGGCTTTAATCGTTCCACGCGAAAAGCTAAGCTTTACTGGGAACGTAAGACCTGATTTTGCCTCAGATGCCAAAATACCGTAAAAATTAAACGTCTTATCTCGACGCATAGTTTTGCCGTCTTTGGTGTAATCCCATTCGGCATTTGCGTTTTCCGCTGTCAATGGTTCTTCGCCACGCCATTCATATCGTTTTCCGACAAGTTCCATATTCCGCCATGACTTCCATTTTTTGAAAACCACTAGATTTACGGCCTCACCTTCACGCGCTATAATTGTCGAGTCGGTTGATCTAACCATATCGCCTGCCTGGAACTTCTTTGACTTTACAAGCTCGCTTGACCCTTGCATCAAAAGAATCTTTGCGATTTTTACATCGCTCGTATCTAACTTTTCACTGGCAAATTCGTCGTTGAACGCCTGCATTTCTTGTGGCGTGCGAACGGCAACGGCCTTTTGATCGGCGTCAGCTACCGGTGGAGCTTTGGTTTTTGTGGTCTCTTTCACTGTTTCTTGTTTCATTGTTTCCTCTTTTCCTCGCCTTCAATGGCGAATTATTTCGTGATCTTAATTTTCTTCGTTCCGGTCGGAGCGCCCAAGCCCGGTATGCTTGTGCTTGGATCGTTGTTCATTTCACGTAGCTTTAACTCGCCCTTGACCCAGGAATTTAAGGAAATTGAGTTCACACTCATTAACTGCATCTTCACACCGCGTGCCTCAGCATAGTTAAAAAATTCAATCTTCTCTTGATCCGTTTTTGGCACCTTGTAAGAGTACCGAATATCCCGTTTAAACGTGTACCCTGGTATAGACCAGTCGGTTTTATTAACGGCTTCAAGTTTATTTATCAAATCAAATTCTTGCCGCTCATACTCCGCATTAAGTTCCGATAGTTTTGCTTTTAAAGCATCATACTCATCGCTAGTCGCTTTGAAGGCGGCGCACATGGAGTCAAGGATCGAAATGGTATCTGATGGGACCGGGGTTTGAGCCAAGTCTTCTGCGAACTCATCTTGCAAATCATTCATTTAAAACCCCTCTACTAAAACTAATTCTTCGGGTTTTACTTTCACTTGAGTATCTCGAATATTAACTATCCAAAATTCTTGGTTCATCGTGTCTATGTGCCACACATCTTTTGCCAAGAAGTATTTTTGCCCCGGAGTAACTCTGTTTTTTCCAGCGGGAACGGTCTGTTTAATTTGTGGCGGCTTCGTCGTTTGTTTTTCCATCGTCCATATCCTCGTATATATTTTCTGCTAGTTCATTAACCATAGTGTAAGCTTCTGATGCAAGCATTGGAGCTATCTTAGTAAGCTTTGTATTAATAATTTTATAATTGGTTTCGTATAACTTTATAGTCCCGTGAAGAATGGCCGCAAGTTCTGCGTCACTCTCATCTGCCATTATTTTTTCAAGTCTGTTTCGGACTAATTCGTCAAATTTCATTGCTTCACTCCCTTAATATGGGTTTATACATGCTTGTAACATAAATCAAATGCTATTATTGAGCACCGCGTTTTTGCCAAAAATTTTACGAGCAAGTTTATTGTACGCAGCCGCCGCATCTTCTACAGAGTCAAATGATGCAACAAAGCTACCGAAAATGCGCACATCATAACGACCACCTCTATTTATTGAAACGCCACGGTATCCGGTCGAGTTTTTTCGTCTTGCTTGCCTTTTATTTTTTGCTTGTTCTGCCGGTAGTGCCCATCGACAATTGCCTGGGCGATAACCTGAATCATTGTCGATGCGTTCAATAGTGTGTGCTGGCGTAGGTTTTGGCCCCATGTCTGCGAGAAAATTTTCAAAAACTTCCCATCGTTTGCAAATTTTTATTCCTCGTTCCGCATAATAGCTGAATGAATTATGGGAAGGACGAGTGCAACGGTTTTTCATGTTATGCCAGGTTGTGCGCTCAACTTTAAATTTCACTTAAACGCTCCTTTAACACTTTGTCAGAAAGTTGTTGTTTGGAGGCTAAACAATTTAATACTAGTTGATCGAGTGTGCCAGGAACTACAAGGTCGATGCGAGTAATTTTATCATGTTTCTCGCTACCAGCACGGTAATTGCGCGCCTCTGATTGCACATCGTCCTCGAGTGAATAACTGCGCGAATAATAAACCATGTAACTGGCCTCAATTAGATTGACAGCAATTCCACCGGATCTTGGGTGCCCAATGAGAACGCGAACTTTTGGATCATTATTAAACCTAGTAATCGAATCTTCCCGATCTTTTGTTTCACCGGTTAGAGTCACATACTCAATCTTTAATCCATTGCACACGTCTGCGATGTCATCATAGTTATCACGGAACACGGCCCACACAATAACTTTATGATACGGAGCCAAGTCCTCGAGTAATTCCTCTAATGCTTTTTTCCGAGGGTTATCTTTTATTTTAATTACTGTTTGCTCGCCTGAATCTGCATGTTGCACCGGAATGTGTCCACTTAATACCTGAAGCATACGAAGAGCTTTTGTCACTGCAAGCTGAGCCACCGAGTACTTCGTGTCACCCTGTCGCGTAGTGATTGAAGTGATCATGTCTTTTTTCATTTCATTGTAAAGTCTTTTTTGCTCCGGAGACATTTCAATTTCAACTGATTTTTTAACCAGTGGCGGAAGATCAAGGCACTGAGATTTTTCCGCAAACAAAGATGTAGCTTGGATTTTTTCTCTCACCGTTTCCACGGCTCCGGGAACAGGAACATATTTTGGAAATTTTACGTTAGGAACATTAGCCATTAAATTTCTATAATACTTTGCGCGAAACGCCCAAAATGAATCTCCAAAAGTTTTCCCGTTGTCCATAACCATGTAGAGCGCCCATATATCCCAAAGCTCATTTAGAATCGGAGTGCCGGTGAGAAGATATTTATAGTGACATTTTCGTGACAATTGGATCATGGCTTTAGTGCGTTTGGAATCGTGGCTCTTTACTTTATGTGCTTCGTCTAAAATTAGTGCGGTGGTATTCTTATTAACTAGAGTCGTCATCTCCTCATAAAGATTTTTCATTAACAGGGCTTCATAATTTGTAATGAAAATAGAATCCGGGTTTGCAGCCTTCATCGTCTCAATCCGCTCAAGTTGAGTACCGTCCAGCATGTGGATTCTCTCTTCTTTAATTTTTGTGTATTTTAAAATCTCGTTTCTCCAATTTGGAATGGCGACCGGAGGACAGAAGATTATGGTTGGAATAATTTTTCCGTGTTTTGCATACACCTTTCGTAGAGTTTCCAAAACTGTACGGGTTTTTCCAAGGCCCGGCTCGAAGAAAAATGCAAACCCATTGTACCCGGAATCGAGTAAATGTCCGGCTCGCTTGATTCCTTCACTTTGATGCTGCCATAAACTTGTAATTTCCATAAACATGCCTCACACTTTAATTAACCAAGGACGGTTAGTACTGACCGCACGGAGGCGGTCGTCTTTTAATTTTGACGATCTTTGTTGTACTTGATCTGACGATGATTCCAAACCCTTACTGCCGTTTCCTCGTTTTCAAATTTACGTTTAGCCTCTAAACACTCAAACGGACGGCACTCGCAATTCAAATCAGGGCGATGCTCAAACCAATCTTCCATTGGCATCATGTGAACATCGCAGTCGTGGTTAAGTTTCACCACTGTTCTGGGGTATGGTTTGTACAGGTTTCTCGGTGAACTCATTGATTAAATTCTCAACGGCTTTACCGTTTGTTTCAACGAAATTCTTAGCCAGTGGATTATCGCATGCAGATAAAACAATTACGTCGTATGATTTTTTTAACAGCACTCGAGTTTCCACAATCACTTCACGTAAGCGTTGTATTATTTCTGTTTGATGATCCATTTAATCTCCCCTTAATTTTGTCAATCATGTGCACCGCGAACTCTGGCTCTTTGCGCCACTTACAGTAGTAATCAACAATGGATTTTTGCCAGTCGTATTTAGAGCAAAAATATCGTAAATATTTATCGTCCGGATGAATCCATAACATACACAAAATTTGATTCGATTCGTGCTCGGAATTTACATGCACATGCCATAAAATACTTGTCCATAAAAACCAGTCCTGAAACCGGTTAGCCGTTCGGTTTGCACATCGTAAAATATGCCCGCGAACACCGGGATCAACGAAGTCCCCTTCGGTTTTATAGTCAGGATCAACCAGACCATTAAGCCCTTGTGTTTTAAGCCCTGCGAACAGGGGGATGGTTTGATCGCGGGAAAAAGTATATTGATACTCTCTCGGATGGCGAACATATTTCCCACGAGACACTACATATAATTGTAGAGGAATTTTTTGTGGCCACTCGAAAGTGACAAGCATCCCCGCGAACATGGCAGAGTCTTGAAGATCACTTGCTCCTGTTACTTTTGGTAAACCTAAATTATCGAAAATCATCCTATCTCTCCTAAATCAATTGGTTCTTCAAATTTATACTTTATCTCACGCGCGATAAAATTCAGCGGTTGATATTTTCCAGCGATACGGACAACTTTAATCGGTCGGTGAATATCGAGCTTGTAAATATACTCAGGGTTTCCGACATCATACCAACCCTCAGTGATCATTTTAAAAACCCAGGGCTGATGCGCTACGCTTTTTTCAAAGTTTAGAATCTTTGTCATTTTTTACCTTATACACAGTTAAATCTTTAAAAAAATCTTGAATTAATGCTGCTTGATTATGGTTTATAATAATTTGAACTTCTGTGGACTCATTCGGAATTAAAGAGCTTGCCCGAAATACAACTTTATCAATCATTGAATGACGAAAAAGCTTTGGCAGTATTTCCACTGATGATAAAACCCCTAATTGCTTATCCATTACTTACCTTCCATTTGCTTTTTGTAGTTGGCGAGGGCTTCAGAGGCTTTTCTGCCGTTATCAAATTCTATGTCAGATTCTCCATTTGTTCCTGATAGTGCGTGGTGTTCCGGTATATAACTCTTTGAACTAGCATAAAATTCCAAAGCCTCAACCAGCGGAGCAATCTCGGCTTGCATATCGGCTCGTGCGGCGTCGTAGCCAAAACGAAAAGCAGACTCCGTGAAAATATCAGGTCGATTAGAAAATTCTCTATATGTACCATCGATATTCCTGACTGGTCCCCTTTCCCAG
>JACCDT010369803.1_pt1 | contig 16592 bp, 32 predicted proteins | sample 7446291 | NCBI WGS metagenome assembly JACCDT01 (sample SAMN15323446, study PRJNA562643) | freshwater metagenome | isolation source: river surface water | place: USA:Blue River Watershed | collected 2017-08-17 | reverse complement strand
TGCCGCCCCAGCCTCGTCCCTTCGTACTTCCGAATGATGTCAGCGAAGAACTGCGCGGCCAGGTTCGAGCGATTCTCGTAGGTCGAACCACGCGTTACCGCCGTCGTCTTCGCTGCCAGCAGCTCTCGCACCAGCCGCGCCGGTTTCGGCGTGGTGGTCACCACGGTTCGTGGATCCACGCCCAGCCGTAGCCCGAACATGAGCATGTCCCAGGCTTCCGGACGCCTCCAGGCGGCCAGCTCATCGCACCAGGCCGCATCGTGCTGCGGGCCGCGCAGACGCTCCGGCTGATCCGCTGAATAGGTGAAGGCCTGCGCGCCGTTCGGCCACGTCAGGTGGCCTTTGGCGGGCTCCCATCGCGGGCGGTTCCAGGGCGGGCAGATCGCCAGCAGCCCCGATTCCCCCTCGACCATGACGTCGCGGACATCCTTCGCCGTCGGCGCGACCATCGCGATCCTGCCGTAGCGGCCAGACTCGGCCCAGCCGCGAACTGTTTCGCCACCGGTGCGCGTCTTGCCGTATCCGCGTCCGGCGAGCAACAACCAGGTGATCCACGTTCCATCGGGCTCAAGCTGATTCGGACGTGCGTGGAAGCGCCAGTCGTAAAGAAGATCCTCAACCTCGGCTTCCGTCAGTTGGCTCAGCAGTGCTTCCCGCTGCGGCCTTGGCAGCGAGGCGATCAAGTAGGCCGGTGAGACGTTCGAGCCCTGCCCCGGTGTGCTCGACCTTAATAGCGTTGCCGTCCACTCCGCTAACTTCTGTACGGAGAATCTTGGGGTAGACGAACTGGGCGAGGTCGCTATAGCATCGCGCGCGGATGTTTGTTTTGACCTTGGTGTTTTTCGCGATGCGCGCGAGGCCTTCGATCGGGTCGCACTTGAGTTCAATCAGCTTTTCCAGAACGCTCTTGCGGAACTCGAAATTGCGCAGGTTGGGCACGCCCTTTTTGCGCCCGCTGCCCGGCGTCTTCTTACTGCCCTTCGGTCTCGGCATACGGTTCGACGTGTTGATCGAGAAAACGCGCCCGGCTCTCGCGGCGCGCCTCTACCAGCCAGTCCGGTATCTCCATCCGCGCCCGGCGCGCGTCCTCAGGCGAGCACTCCACGCGATGCACCTCGCCCGCGTCGCCCGTGATTTCGACCGCAGACGGCAGCAGCTCCAGCTTGAGCCGGCTCACTTCGCCCGCATGGTGGCGAACCTCAACACAAACGAGTTCCTTGACGAGCACGCCGTCGAGGTAAACCTGCGTTCCGCAAGGCTCCGGGCTTAGCTCGATCTTGACCTTGTGGCCGTTCTCAACCATCGGCATGTTCACAGCTCCCCGTACACGTCCCGCGCCGCCGCGTCCATCTCCGCGCTGCGGATCTGCGCGTAAACCATCGTGCTCTTCACGTCCTTGTGCCCCAGCCAGACTTGCGTCTTGGCCGTGCCCAGCTTCCCGATCAGGTGCGTCGCCACGCTGTGCTTCAAACAGTGCGGATGGTGCAGGTGCTTCGGCAGCCCCGCCTCTTTCGCGTAGCGCTTGTACAGCACGTAGACCGTGCGCCGGTCTACGCCGCGCTTTTCCCGCGAGGGAAACAGCGGACCGACGGCGTCGCCGCGCACCGCGAGCCAGGCGCGCAGCGCGCGCAGCTCGGGCGGCGAGAGCAGGAATGAACCGTCGAGGCTGCCCTTGACCCTCTTTACGTGCAGCCGGTTCTTCTTCGCATCGAAGTCGGAGAGGCGTAGCCGCCCGGCTTCGGAAGCGCGCAGCCCGCGCCAGTACATGATCGTGAACATCGCGCGATCGCGCGGCGCTTTGATCACGCGGAGCAGCGAGGCGATCTCCGCCTCGGTGAGGTATTTTCTGTCTGCCAAGGATTACCGCTGGGGTTCGTACGGCTTGTTCACGTCGGAAACGCGGAAACGCGGATCCACGCTTTTCTTGCTGCCGAAGTAGCGCCGCGCCACAGGCGCCAGCATCTCGCGCGGCTTGAGCAGCGGCAGCTCCCGGATCTGCGAATCGAGCGCGAGCGTCGAGTGTATCTCGCGCTGCGTCCGTTCCGCGCTCTCGCGCTGGTGGCCGCCGAACTCGATGCAGCGCTCGCCGCCGGCCGCCGTCACCCACTCCGCCGCGCCGCGCGCGACGTGCCGGACGCAGGCTTCGAGCGACAAACGCGTTACGCCGCCGGGTAAAGGATTCAGGATGCGGATCGTTTGGCGACGGATGCGCCGAGCTTCCGCCTGCATTTTTTCGAGATGGCGGCGATCCGCCCTGGAAATGCTACTACTGCTGCGCTTGTGCGTTCGGGGAAGGGACACGTGTCGCGGCTTTGCCTCGCTGGGGAGCCGGGTATTCCCGGCTAAATGCCGATCCAATAACGGGAAGCGGGGAATATCTCACCTTTGCCACGGATGCCTCATGGTGGCATGGGCGTACTGGGTCCGTCAATGGAACTATCGGCGCTCGCGTACCCAGAGTTGCGCGCCGAGGGTAAAAACGTGGTTGGCGTGCGGATTTTGCTTGCATTAACAGCGTAGTTGATGTATTCTAGATACATGAGCAGCTTAAAGAACGTAATCGAATACAACGCGGCACCCGCCGCCGACAAGTTCCGCGAGATCGACGCCGTCGAACTGGCCGAGATCATCCGCGAAATGCGCGTCAACGAAAGCAGCGCCCGCCAGACGGAGTGGGCGTACGACGCATGGCAGACCGATATCGCCGCCGCGACTCGCGCCGCCGAGCTGCAAGACGCATTTGGCGAGCGGATCTTCGTAGCACGCGACGAGGACGGCTACTACTTCGCGCATGAGGCACAAGCAATGCCTAAGCCCCCATCCCCCGGCGCGGCCCTCGCCGCGCTGCGCAAAACCCACGGAGGCGGCCGGCCGTTCCGGCCCCAGCCCTGTCCGCGATGCGGCACGCCATGCGCCTCGGCTGTGTTGGCGCGGGCGCATTGCCGCGTGCCGCGCGTGAAACGCGAAAACAGCGAAAAGTAGGCTCGCGGGCGGGGCCTGGCCGGGGCCGGGCGGCTTGATACGGCTTGATACGGCTCACGGCGAAATGGCCGTTTTTACCTGTCTCAGCTCTCAGCTCCATCGATGGAGCCGCCCCGCAAGTGGCCGCTTTGGCAGGTAGATAGCCCCCGTTCGAAGCCCTTCGGCGAGTTGGTCAGAATCCGTGTTCTGTCCAACTGAAGCCACTTTTGCCCCTCTAAGTCGTTGATTCCCCGTTCGCGAAAAACCGCGAACCGACCCAGTAATGACTAATTCGAGCCCTTTTCGCGGCCTTGGATCTGGGGAAAAAGGAACGGATCGAGGATCGCCTCGGCCGCGGACTCCACAGAGATACAAGACCCATCGAGTTTCAGGCACACGACGCCATCCTCGCAGACGTCCAGAGCGAAGTGAAAGTCGATGCCATGATCACCCTTCACGCGGATACGTTCCTTCCCATCCGCGAGAATCACTTTGAGCAGCCAATCACCAGATTTGTTCTGCTTCTGAAGCATGACAGCGCGCTTGCGGGGCTCGCCGTTCGTGTCCACAGGCCAGCCCTTCGACTTTGCCTCTTTCACGTGCCCGACAACCTCGGTCCAAACCTGTTCGTAAATCGCGGGCGCATTCTGTTTGATCAGCGCCAAGCGCTGCTTGTGTGCTTCGAGATCGGCGAGCCGGCGTTCAAACCATGTCATGCGTGTGTACCGAAGCCCAGCGCGCCAAGGCGCTTCGCCCGATCTTCGATCTGCTCGGAAAGCTGCTGCTCCTCGATCACGAGGTGCGCGATCTTGGAGAGATCGAGGTACTGGTGCAGGATCGAATCCTGAGAGACAGCCTCGAAATCCGGCCGGCTGTCGATCGCGGCCGCGAGGCGCTTCAACGCGTCCGCAATTTGTTTGGTGCGCTCCACCACAAGTAGCCGCTGCAGGACCAGGTCCTTGTGCTCCGCCTTCAGGCGTTCGATGGTTGCGCGTTGCTCTTCGGGGCTCATCGATTTGAGCATCTCACATGCGGAAATCCGTGCCAATAGACACGCTTTTCCGCAACCAACTGCGGAGAACGGTACTGGGATGTACAGGAGTTCCGAATGCGGAAAAACGCGTTCCCCGACGCGTTTTTCCGCAGCCTTAGTGTGCTGCGCAGCACCGTTTCTGTGCTGTGGAACTCGCCTTCTGGTGCAGTGCAGCACAGATCCAGGCCGCGTTCCGCGTACGGAATGAGTTGCCGGGTGGCAACTTTTTCCGCAACGCATCATGCGCAGAACTCCGTCTGCCCGTCGATCCGGATCTGGGGGAGCCGGTCGAAGTCGGGTAAGCTGAGCTGTGCCGAATCAGGTTCGGCACGCACTTGGCGACGCACCGCCGCATCGTATAGCTGTTCGAACCTCTCCCAGGCGAGCTGTTCGCGGACGTCGTACCAGACGCCGCGATCCCGGAGGCGCTTCTGGAACTGCTTGTATGCGGAAAAACGGGCCGTACCGCCTGTTTTTCCGCATGCGGCGGCTAATGCAATCCCTTTGTGTTTCGCCTTGCTGATGAGCCGCTGGAGCGATCCAGAGATCTGGCTATCCACCAAGCGTGCGAGTTCTTGCGACTTACGTATCGCGAGCGCCTTCATCCTTCCTCCTTACTTCGATTCCCCACCGCGCTCACTCGCCAAAGAAGAAGTCTTCGAGCGCCAGGCGGCACACCTGCCACAGCTCCAGAGGCTGGAGCGGGCGGTCGTTGATTTCCAGCACGCACTCGCCATCCGTGGTCAAAGCCGGCTTCGCGGTGAACACCGCCTTTTCGTTGCCCGCCTGGTTCACGCGCTTCACGCTGATCGCGTTCGCCTCCAGCGTGAACACGACCGACGAGGCCGCGCCGCCGTGCTTGCGGATCACGATCACCTTGTTCGCGGCCACGTTGCGCTCGAACGCGCCGGGCTCGATGAGCGCGTTCGCCGTCTGGACGTTCGTGTCCACGATCTCGGCGAGGACGCGGAAGACGCCCGCGAGCGAGCACTTGTGGCGCGCTGTTACCCAATCAAAGTCGTGAGGTTTCACGCTATCCCTTTCTTCTTCCCCCACCGCGCCGCCGCCGCTTTTTTCGCAACCGCGCTGCGCTCGGCCGGGGTGAGCGCAGCCGCACGCGCCGCGCCGGGCGCTCTACAGAGAGTACGATCTCCTGTCGATAGACAGCCATGGCGGAACAGAAGAAGTCCGGCTGTCTTGGCTGCCTCACGCTCGCGATAGGCGTGCCCGTTTTGATCTTCATCTTGCTCGCGATGTTCGCCCCTGGCGATCCACGGAGCGCTGAAGACAAGGCGCGGGACGCGGCTGAAATTACCGCCTACCTGAAGGCCAAGAGAGCCGTGCTGGAAAAGCTGAAGGCTCCTTCCACGGCCGAGTTTGGAGAGCACGCGGTAAAGGACGATGGGCCGGCCTTCACCGTTGCCGGATACGTCGATGCTCAAAACAGCTTTGGGGCACAAATCAGATCGCAATACATGGTGAAGGTCGAAAAAGGCTCCTGGCGCATTCTGAGCGCCATCGTCTGGTAGGTTGTTCACACTCCGCCTTATTTTCTCGTGAGTGCCGGACGCTGTAGACATCGTGGAAGGTGCTGTCTCATCTCTCGCGCAGAAAACTCACGTTTGCAATACTGACATGGCTTCAGCACTGGCGGGCGACCGGAGCCGAAACGGCGCGCGAACTCCTGCTTGAGTGCGTCATCCGGGACGCTCTTTACGATCTTGTCCCACTTCTTGTCCATACCTAAATCACAATACCACAAACCCTTTGTGTCCGATAGATTTACCTTTCACAAATGATTTGTGTTGACATTGCACAAACCATATGTGAAGATAGAAGTATGAAACACACACAAAACGCCGCCAGCTATGCGGCGATCTGCAACGTAACGCTGGTGCTGAAATGCGCCCTCGTTCCGAACCTCACCGTGGGTTATTACCCCACGGTAGAAGCCGCCCGCGCCGCCGCGTTCGCGCGCATGGGCTTTGACAGCGCGGTCATCTACGACGAAGCGAACCGCCTCGTATTCCGCTCGCGCCGCTGGTTCGGCCAGGGGGTGAACTAACATGCTCCCCCGCATCCCCCCACAACGCGAAACGGGCCTGCCAGGCGGCAACCTGACAAGCCCGCAAACGGTTCAATTTTCGACGTCGAACCAAGCCCAGTATAGCGCCGCCGAACCCGGCGGCGAGTACGTGTTCACCTGCCGCACCTGCGGCAGCCGCGATCTCGCCTCGCTGTGGGGCAGCGGCTTCCTCGACGAGCCCACGCGATGCAACGCGTGCGGCGCGAAAACGTACGAGGACCCCGACGTGACGCTGTACTTCCCTGAATACGAGCCCGACTTCGCCGCGTTCGCGCCCTACGTGGAAGCGCCCGCGGCCGCGGAGGTGGCAGCATGAGCGCCGCCGCGATCCCTGAAGCGCGGCCGATGCGCCCGCGTGTCGAGTTCCCCTGGAACACGACGGTCTTTGTCACGCTCCAAAACGCCAAACCCGCTGGCCCCTATCCCAGCAAGTTCGATAAAGGCCGGCCCAGCTACCTGTACACCGTGCTCGAAGGTGACGTTGAGAAATCAATGTTTCTTGACGATCGCCAAAAGGAAGCGATCGACGCGCTGCACGTCACTCCCGGCAGCATGATCGCCATCACCAAAAAAGAAACCCGCATCACGTTGCCCGACGGCAAACCCGGACGCGCGCCCGAGTGGGCAATTGTCGACCCGAACGCCGCCATCACCGCTCAGCGCAACGCGCGCAATCCATTTCCCGCCCGCAGCGCTGACACGATCAATGCCGAACAGCGCGCCCGCGAGCTGGCGGAATACACTGCGCGCCGCAAGGCCGAAGAGATCGCGACATCCGCCCCCACGTTTACGCCCTCTTTGCAGCCGTACGGAGATCTGATCCGCGACGCGCTCTGCCAAGCAATCGACGCGTGTGCCGCCGCGCGCGATTACGCGGCCGCGAAGGGCATCACTGTCGAGTTCAGTCCAGACGACTATCGCGGTCTGGCGAGCACGATTTTTATTCAGCGATCAAAAGGTGGTGTGCTGTGACGCCCCGCACCCTTTCACCTTCACAGGTGAATACGTTTCTGAGCTGCTCCTACGCTTGGTACTGCGAGTACGTAGATAAGCGGCCCACCTCTCCGAGCGCCCCCGTGGCGCTCGGGTCTGCCGTCCATGACACCGTCGCTGTTGCTCTGCGCGCCAAACGCCAAGGCTACAATATGGAGCTGCCCGAACTGCTCGGAGATCACTATGGCGAGGCTGCTGAGGTTCATCTCAGCGAGGCGCGCTTCAGTGAACGCGAGTCACTTGCCGAAGAGTTCGAGCGCGGCCGCTCGATGGTCTCGCTGTGGCACGCGCAGGCGCTTCACACGATCCGCCCTGTGATCGTCGAGCGAAAAGTCACCGCGAAAATCGGTGGCGTCAACGTCGTTGGCGTGCTCGACATCGTCGATAGCGACGCGGTCGCACGCGACACGAAGACCAGCCGCAATCCGCCTTACCCGCTCCGCGACGTGAAGCCACGCCACCGCCTGCAAATGGCGACCTACGCCGTACTCTGCGATGTGGAGCGCGTCCAGCTCGACCACATCACTGCCAACTCGAAATCGTCGCGATACACCCCGCAGCAAGTCACCATCACGGATGAGGATCGCCGCTTCGTCCAGCTCACCTATCCCGCCGTGGCCAAAGCGATGGACGCGGGCAATGTATTGCCGAATCGCAACGCGCAATTCTGCTCTCGCCGCTTCTGTTCGCACTGGGAGCAGTGCGAGAAGGAATGGGGTGGCAGCGTGAAGGTGGGGCTATGAAACGCCTGCTGCAATTGCTCATCGTCCGCTGGATGTACTCCCCGTTTCCGGCGCCGCCCGCACGCCTCGCACAGTGGGCGCTGGGCGCGCGCATTCGCGAGAGGTTGCGCCCATGACGTGCCTCGTGTGCGATTCCACGCTCGCCGTGGGCCGGTGCGAAAACCCGGCCTGCGCGCTGTTTCTCGCCGCGCAGCCGCGCCTGGTCGTGCGGCTCGACGGCCCGCGAATCATCCTCGCCATCGAGGATGAACCTGAAACCCCGCAATCGAACCCCACAGGAGGAATGATCGTATGACCTGCCCGCTCTGCCAGCGCTCGCTCGACACGATGGCCGCGACGGAGCTGCTACGCGCCGCCGCGAGCATGGCTCCGCCGCTTACCGGCCCGCTCAACGGGCAGGTGATCGAGGCCGCGTTTCTGCTCTCGTGCATGATCGACATCGAGATCACGCGCCTCGCCGCTTCGCCCGCGGATCGCGACCGCCTGCTCGGCCTGGTGGCCGAGCACATCACGCAACGCATGGGGCAGCCCGCGTGAAGAACGATACGGCGTTGATCCTGCTCCTGGTAATGCTTCTCGCCTGCGCTGTGCTGGTCTATTTTCGATGAGATTTATAGGGGACTTTTACCGGGCAAGTCCCCTACATTTGTGCGCACTTGTGGCCGATCTTCGCCCATGAACGAAAACACCATCCGCAATCTCATAGATGCCCTTGGAAAAGCGATAGATGCCCGAGCGGCGAACCAAGCACTCGACATCCCCGCGCTACGTTTGGCGCTGACCAATGCGGTGCAGGAAGCTCTTGCCACACTGCAACCCGATCCCAGGGTAAGCAGAGAGGAACAGAAGAAGGCTGTGCTTGATGCGATCAAGTCAGAGTTGCCACGTGGCAGCTATTAAAGCCCCTTGATGCCCCGTCTCACGGCTTCCTCACTCATTTGTGCGTCAATAAGCTTCTCTGCGATGTCGATCGACAGCTTCAGCGCAGTCCATGATCGGAGTTTGCTCTCAAGGCAAAGGTCTGCGATCACGTGCGCCAGCGACAACACTTCGTTCACTTCCCATCGTTTGGGTGTGGCTTCGCAAGCGTCACTCTCTGGCATTGACTCTGATTTTCACACAGCTTACTCATTTCGCGGCTGAGTCCGCGCCCTGAAAAGGCTGGCGTCGGCGGTTCGATTCCGTCCCTGGCCACCACCCCCATTTGCGGGTGGCGGCGAAAATTTTTTGGGAGTTCGGAGGCGGACCCGCTGTAGAATGGTGACTTGAGCGGGCCTGGGCAACCAGGCTCGCCTTTCGCGGTCTGGCAACCGCTCTGATCCTCCCCACCGACGTTAGGCCGAGGTTCAACGGATTTTCTCAGAGCTTGATCCGTGTACCGATGCCCGACCTGGCGAGACGGACCGGGACACTGCCGGACCTTCGCGAGACCCTGGGGGCGGAATGCTCGTGGAACAGCACCCGCCCTCCAGATTTTTCCTTCCCCCTACAAGTTTTTTTGCTACGACCACCTGGGATTTCATCGGGCTGGTTTCACACGGCCTTTTCACCGGGTGGTGTACTCCCATCACTCCCATAAATCACCGGGTTTTCTCATTATTTACTAGAGAATATATTCTGTACATGTAGAGTCTGTCTGTTCTCCCGGAGAATCCGAACCACCGACCGACCGACCCTTCGCCTTCTCTTCCCTCTTGCATCGAACCGGCTTCCGGGGGTATCGTGGCTCTTCCGGCAGTTGGGTTTTGAAATCGGAGCAAAGGGCGTTCCACCCCTCCGAATCAGATCCAGCGGCGCAGGAAACAAAGCTCTGAAAGCGGGCTTCGCCCGTTGCCCACCCCGCAACGACGATCCACGTTTTCGGAAAAGAAACGAAGACGAGGAATTTCGTCCTGATGCCATCACGCTCAAGTTTTAGCGCGGGAGGCTGCCAATGAGCGCCTCCGCCGCGAAGGCAGCATCGCTGCCAAGACTACGCAAACCGCGCAACCTTTCCCCCTGGGCGAAAGAGGGGAAAACCCCCTGGTTTGCCACTCCTGTCGGCTACCTCCACTTGGCTCGCCTCGTGACTCCCTCGGCAAGTGCTACAGCAATGGTGCTACTGTGCGCCGCCTCCGAGCAGGGTGCCAACGAAGCAGACGTGAAGCAGAAAAGCCTGGCCGTAGAGGTTGCGCTAGACGTTGACACGGTACAGGAGGCGATCAGCGAGCTTGAAGAAATCGGAGCGATACGCAAGCGCGCCAGGCTCGAATGCAAGAAACGCGGCGAGAGCCGCTTTGTGTACGAGTTGCTGGTTGGCAATTGGGGTACGCTGAAGCCGCTTCCCGAAGCGGCCGCGGCCGAGCCCGAAGCGGCCGAGCCCGAAGCGGCCGAGCCCGAAGCGGCCGAGCCCGAAGCGGCCGAGCCCGAAGCCATGGTGGCGCGGATCAAGATTGCGCGCAACGAAGCGAAGCCTATCCCTCTCCCCCGGTCCGTTGTAACGCCTTCCCTCAAGGCGTTACAATGCAAAAACCTCAGCGAATATCCAATCGCGATCGACGCCAAATTCGCAAACGGGTCGTTATCGATTGACGTGTCCGTTGAAAAGAAACGGGTTATCGCTGAACCACCCGGTGAAAACACCGACACGTCGCGATTGGTAGAGCTGAGAAACATGCTCAACCGCGCGCTCGGCGCGCACTTGGGTTTCGTGCCTGACGACGATCTTCGCGCGATCGGCGCCGCCCTGGACCCGGCACCGGTTGACCACCTTGCTCGCCGGGTACACCAGCGGCGAGCAATGCTACAGGGCGGCAAAGGCACCTGGGGCGGGGTACTCCTACTCGCTCGGGATTGTGCCAAGGCCTTTGCCGCCGCCTCCGCGTCCACGCCATCATCGTCCGCCGCCGCGCCCACACCCACCGAACTCGACGTATCCGCCACCATCGCGCGCCAGGAGGCGTATGAGGCGCATTGCGAGCAGCTTTTCGACGCGTGGTGGACGGCGCAATCGGCGCAGGAGCGCGCGAAGCTGGCCAAGCGCCACACGGGCGTGATCCTGGCGCAATTCGCGGGAGCGCAACTCTGGCCCGCCGCGCAGCTCGCTGAGAGCGTGCACGCGGCAATCCGCGCCGAGGCGCTGAAGTCGATCGCGCCCAGCTTCCGCGAGTTCGCCGCGGCGAAGGCGAAAGGGGCGAGCGCATGAGCGCCCTTCGTGGGCTTGGGCTGAGCGATTGCTTGTCGAACGCGTGGAAGTGCCGAGAGTGCGGATGCGACGACATGCACGCCTGCATGGATCGAGGCGTACCTTGCCACTGGGTAGAGCCCCATTTGTGCAGCGCCTGTGCGGCGCGCAAACCATCGCCAGCGCGCCTCGAAGCGCGTGCCGCGCGCAGGCTTCTGGCTCTCCGCCGGAACGCGGGACTCGGCTTGGGCGGCCGGCGGGATTCGCGCCAGGCCGGGTTCCTCCGCGTTGGGAAGGGCAGGTCGTGAGCCATGGATTTACGCCCCACCACGCTAATCCTCACGCTCGCCGAAGCGCCGCAGGACGCGCGCGATCTGCACCGCGAGCACAAGCTCACCTGCGCCTGCTGCGGTCGCGGTAACAAGGCCGTGCCCGCCTGGGCGCTCCCCGGCCTGTGCGTGGACTGCGCGACGCTCGTCGAGAGCGTGACCGTGGCCGCGCCTCACACGCCGCCGCGCCAGGCCGCGCTCTTTGATCGCGGAGCGAGGTTGCCGGGATGAGCGCCGCCGCGTTGGCACTGCCCGCCGCCACGTCGCGGGCCTGTCTCGATTGCGGAGCGCCGCTCGATCAGCCGAACGCGCGCTGGTGCACGCGCTGCCGCCCGGCGCATCGCAAGCGCCGCCTCGTCCACGTTCCCAGCGCGCAGATCGACGCGGAAATTACTGCGGCGTATAAAAAATTCCGCGAGTTCAACAACCGCAAGGCGATCACGCTCGCCGCGCGCCGCATCGGCTGGCCGCGCCACGCCGTGCTGAGGCGCGCCCGGCAGATCGGCCTGGCGCGAACCAAGGAAGCGCCCTGGACAGAGCGCGAGGTATCAGTGCTCCAAGAGTACGGCTACCTGTCGGATGCGAAGCTCGCGGAGAAGCTGCAAGCTCACGGATTCGTGCGCTCCGCCACTGCCGTGCATCTCAAAGTCACACGCATGCGGATCAAGAAGAACGGCGACTGGTACAGCGCAACCAAACTTGCGAACGCGTTCGGATGCGATGCTCACGTGGTGCTGCGCTGGATCAACTCGAAGGCGCTGCGCGCGGAGAAACGCGGAACCGAGCGCGGCGAGGCTCAAGGCGGCGACACGTGGCTGATCCGACATGAGGCCGTGCAGCGCTTCGCGCTCGCCTACCCGGACGAGTATGACCTGGCGAAGGTGGAAAAGTACTGGTTTCTCGACCTCATCACCGGAGGCAAGATATGCCGGTGACCTGGTTCCTCGCGATCACGCTCGTGCTCGTCACCGCGCTTGCGTTTCGCCTGCTGTTCCACGCGCTTAAGGTGGAAGGGTTGCTCCGGAATTTGGTCGAAGCCGTCGAGTCGCAAGGCCTCGACGAGAAGGACATGGAGCGCCTGCACGCGGCCATGCAAGACGCGCGGAGGTTCTTCCGCCAATGAGCGCGAAAGAGATCGCCATCCTCCGCGAGCTGCTCGCGCTACGCCGCGCGGGTGTGCTCGCCGCCGTGTATTGCGACGCGGGAAAACTCCGCGTCGAGCTGCACGACGGGCACGTCTACGCGGCGCGCAAGCCCGAGCGCTACCAGCGCGTGCTGTTCGCCGTCGAGCAGCACCTCGCGGCGCGCAAGGTGGCCGCGTAATGCCCATCCGCCCCGAGCTTCGCCACCTCTACCGCGGCCCGGCCTGGGCGGCGATTCGCGCCCGCATCCTGGCCCGCGCCGGCCACGCGTGCGAGCGATGCCGCAAGCCGCACGGCGCGAAGCTGCGCGTCACGCGCGGCGGCTTCTGGTACGACGACCAGGCGAGCACCTGGCGCAACGACGCGGGCGAGGCGAACGGGTTCAACTATCCCGGCGTCAGCGGGCGCACGGTGTACACCATCCGGTGCGTGATCACCATCGCGCACCTCGACCACAACCCGCACAACAACGCGGACGCGAATCTGGCCGCGCTGTGCCAGCACTGCCACCTGAAGCACGACACGCATTTGCACCACGCCAACGCGCGGCGCACGCGGGCGGCGCAGGTGGGGCAGGCGTGGCTGTCCAGGGAAATTGAGGAGGGGGTTAGACCGTGAGCTTTCGCAACGGAAATTGGCACTTCAAGGCGCTCGTCGAGCCGAGCGCGAAACGCTGGCGCGTCGTCAGCGCGGACGGCAAAACGGAAATGCCGTTTCACGCCGAAGCACCAGCGCGGGCGTACGCGGAAAAGCACGGCGGGCGCGTCGAGGAACGCGTTTCGCGCCCATTCCAATTGCAGGAGGCGAGGTAAGAAAATGGGAGCCACAGCAGCAGCCGTCGTCACCACCCGGCAAGGCCGGGTCAGGTACGAACACTACGAAGTCGTAGCCGAAACCGCAGGCTCGTGCACGATGTGCGGCGCGCCCGTCGAGGCGCACGTTCCGCACGCCTGCGCGAAACCCGATTTCGATCACCCGGCGCACGCGGTGCGTCCGCGCCACAGGCCGCTCGAATCGGCCTCGTTCCCGTTCTTCATCCATCCGGGGCTGCTGTGGCGATTCGAGGAACGCGTCTATCGCTGCACGAACGGCGCGCCGCATTTCGTGCAATCGCGCGAGGCATTCTACGCGCTTGTCGAGGCAGGGATGCTGGAGGAGGTGCCGTATGCAGACGCAAACTGACGCGGCGCGGCCCGCGTGGCCGCATCATCGCCGCCACTACTGGGCGGCGTGTGTGCGTGCGTGGTTTGGGCATCCGGAGGCGTCGTGATATTCCCAACAGCGGGCGCGAGCGTGTTCAGAGCACGCGCCGAACGGTCGTAAGGCGGCTGGATCTGTGGCCGTTTCGCAAGGGGTCGCTCCCCGGAGCTGGTAGTTAGCCGAGCGCCCGCTGTTTTTTCATCACTGCCCCCAAAGGAGCCGTTTGAAATGAAACATAAAACGCTGATCCTGTTCTTCGCGTTCGCCGCGCTCGCGCAGCAGCCGGGCTCGGTGACGGTGACGAACACCGTCACAGCCGTCGCAGGCGCGATCACCTGCACGCTGTCGAACCAGGCGCCGCCCGCGTTCACGCTGGCGTGCAACGCCGCCGGAGGCGCGACGCCGACGCAGACCGCGACGCCCGCCGTGGGCGCAACCTCGGGCATCGTGGGGAGCTTCAACGTGGGCGCGGACGCGGTGACGTGGATCGTGAAGCAGGAAAACGCGGGCGTGGTGACGTGGCAGGTGGCCGCGAATGGCGTGGCGAAGGTGGGGGGATTTTGAAGCCGAGAAAGGTTGAATACGAACTCGGGAAAGACGTGCACGGTCGCACGGTGATACTGATTTTCGAGGCCACCGGCCACGGCAATCCTTCGTGGACGATCAGGACGCTGGGCGCAAACCAACGCGATGAAGGCTGGGTCGTGATGGGGCTTACGCGCGAGAACTTGCTCGCGATGGCCGAAGCCGTGAAGGATACGAAGTGACGCGCTCGCGAGCGCTGCTAAACCGCCCGAAGCCGCTCTATTGCTCCGCTGATTTTCGCGTTCGCGGCAGCGAGCCGCGCAGCCGCTCCATCGCTTCCGCGACGGCCTCGCTCGCCTCGGCCGAGCGCTCCAGAATGCGCAGCGCTTCCGCGATCACCTGATCTTTCTGGTCGAGCTTGCGCCACAGCGCGATCACAGCAATCGCCAGCACGCCCGGTAGCGTCAGAGCCTCGATATTCAGCGTGGGCATTCATCATTCCTCCATTTTCTCAAATCCCTAAAACGAGTAGCCCTGTGGCACACACGTCGCGGGCGCGTCGATTGCCGTGTCCGGGTCCACCGGGTTGCACGCGTTCGACGGCTCGACCGCGATTGGCGTGCCGCATGTGTCGAGGCCGCCGCCTGTGACGCCGGACGTGTTGTAGAACTGCTCTTTCGTCTGGATGGGCTCGACGCCGGTGATCGTCTGCGCGCCGCCCGCGACCGCGAAATAGAACGACGGCAGCGGATCGTCGGAAAAATCCGTGAAGAAGAACCCGTACGCGCTCGCGATCTCGCGGCCCGATATCGCGCCCGCCAGCGAAGCGTAGAGCGTCGTAGCGGCGCTCCAGGAGCCCGAATACGTGGACGCGTAGATCGTGCCGCCCGCGCTCCAGACGGCGCGAAACGCTGAGCCGCCGACAAGGCCCACGTTGCTGCCCGCGTCAGCGTTTGCCGACGTGTCCACGTCCGCAAACGCCCACGTCGGCGTGTCCGCGCTGGTGGCTATCGCCGCCCGCACTTTCCAGTTCGTTCCCACGCCCGCGTCGGGCGCGTTGTATAGCACGCCAATCGTGCCGTCGGCGAGCGCTGCGGCGCTGATCGGCAAGTCCTCGTCGTCGATCTCAGCCTCGACGACATCGAACGCGGTGCCGATGCCACCGCCTTCGCCGATCACGAGCACATGCAGCAGCGAGTGCTCATCGGTCGAGATCGTCTGCTTGCGCACGAAGCCATGGATGCGCCCGTCGAGGCCGCGTGCGATGCCAACGGGATTGAATATGTGATCGCTGTCAGTTTGACCGGCTGGTGCGCTCAGCGACGACCACGAATTCAAATCAGCACTCAGTGTGCAGATTTCGGCTTTGATCGTTGATCCGCTGCCAGGAAAGGTTTTCACCAGCACGCCGAATCCACCATCGGTGGATTCCTCGATATACAGCAACGCCGCATCGCCTGCGGCGTTCGTCAGTGTCGGACCCGCCGCGCTCGTGTCGTCGAAAGCGCCCGTCGCGAGGTTGAAGCGTGACACCTCCAACTGTGTGTCAATCCCGTCCGGGACGACGTACAGCACGTAAACGTAGTCGCCCGCGATGGAGCGGCAAGCCGCGAAAACCTGCGTCACGCCGCCAACGGTGCGAGTCTCGCCCGTCGCCGTCCACGTCTCTCCCGCGTCGGCGGAGGCGTATGCTTCGAGCGTGGTCAGACCCGAGAACGCGAAGCAGTACAGCGTCGCGCTGTACGCCCACGGTCCTTGCGGACCGCCACGATTCGCCAGGGGATGAGCGGCGGTCGAAACTTGAAAAGGGCCGGGCAATTCAGTAGCTCAGATAAAGCGAAGTGGGCACGCTCAGCGGGTCAATCGAGACGCCTGATGGCGGCTCGAAATACTCGCCGCTCGCGATGGGCGAGACGCCCTGCAAGCGCAGGTGATACACGCTCGAATCGGTGAGCGCGAACGCTTCAGCGCTCGCTATCGTCGTCGAGCCGGTGATCGTCTGGTCCATGGGTTAGCACTCGCTCCGCGCTCGCGATGGGCGCGTTGCCGCTCAGCGTCTGCGTGGGCGCACGATTTACCCAACGCGCGTTGTTGCTGCCGGTCTGGATATCGACCACGTCGGGGTCAACGTTGTTGCTCATATCTTCAGCCTCGCGTAATCAGGTTCACCACGCCGCCGCAGCCTGGAAACTCGCTTCCCACCTCGACGACGTCCACGGTGAACTTGTCGTCGCGTTCGATGGTCAGCGGCGCTTCGCGAAACGCGGTGATACGGTGAATCTCGGTGCTGCCCGCTGGCACTTCGAGATAAGTGCCAGCCGCGAACATCGAGACGCCGTTCTGTTTGATGTCGATCTTCACAGGCCCGCCCTCGGGCGGGGTGCCAAACACCACGCTGACGCTCTCCGCGACGCTCA
>JACCDT011949950.1_pt1 | contig 16595 bp, 19 predicted proteins | sample 7446291 | NCBI WGS metagenome assembly JACCDT01 (sample SAMN15323446, study PRJNA562643) | freshwater metagenome | isolation source: river surface water | place: USA:Blue River Watershed | collected 2017-08-17 | reverse complement strand
TGCCGTATGCCGAGCTCGAGAAGACCCTCATCGCCCTGCGTGCCGCCGGCATGAAGGCCGTCGTCTCGGAACTAGATATCGACGTCATTCCGCGTAGCCGCTGGTGGGCTGACGGCGGCAAGCACCGCGCCGAAATGGTGAAGATCAATCCTTACGCCGACGGCTGCCCACCCGAGATCCTCGCACGCCAGGCAGAACAATACGGCAAGCTCTTCCAGCTCTTCCGCCGCTATCCCGACGTCATCATCCGCGTCTCCTTCTGGAACCTCCACGACGGCCAGAGCTGGCTCAACGACTTCCCTTGGAAGCGCGTCAACCACCCCCTCCTCTTCGACCGCCAAGGCCAGCCCAAACCCGCCTACCACTCCGTCCTCCAAGCCCTCCGCTGACCATCATCCGCATTGGGTAGGGTCGGGACCGCGTCACGACATAGCTGCATTGAGCAAGGGCCATCATCTCTGTCAGAATGGATGACTGGGTCGATGGCAGATGACTGAATCGATGACAGTACCGAACAGTCCCGCCACCGGCCACCCGGGCCTGCCACCAGCCACCCGAAAGTAGGCAGCCCCGACACTCGGTACTAAATTATCTCCTGAGCCTCCGAGACTCTGAGCTTCAATGCCTCTCGTTTGTGCGCCCTTGCCCACGTGCCAACTTGTCAACGAGTCTGATTACTCCGCGCCTACCGCGCGTCGCAACTCCGCCATCACCGCGCTTCCCGGATCAATCGCCATGCCGCTAGCATCCTTGACCGAGCTCTGGTGGGCGTAGTCGGCGAAGATCTGCGACTTCTCGGCCACGAGGCGGACCAATAATTCGTCGATGGTTCCCTTGGCGATGAGCCGATGGGCGTTTACCTTACGCGTCTGACCCATGCGACGCACCCGGGCGATGGCCTGGCGCTCGGTCGAAGGCTTGAACTGAGGCTCCATCAAGATGACGACCTGGGCGCATTGCAGGTTGATACCGACGCCGCCGGCTTCGATCTGCAGGGCAAGGACGCCGAAGCCCTCCTGGGCGGCGAAACGGTCGATGACCTGCTGACGTTCGACGGAACTGATCTCACCGTGGATCTGCGCGCACCCGCCGACAAGCGTGCTGACATCATCGAGCACCTGTCGGAAATAAGAGAACACGGCGACCTTGCGTCCGTCGTCACGATACAGCTCCAGCAGCTCCTTCAGCCGGTCGAACTTGGCCGACTGCAAGCCGCCTGCTCCGATGGTCGCCGCCAGCCGCTTATTCATGAGGTTGTCAGGACTGGCCCGGTAGGCTTCAACATCCGCCGGCTCGAGCGGAACGATCTCATCGGTCTCGGTGATGTCCGGCAGCTCCGTGAGGACGTCTGCTTGCGTACGACGCAGGTAGACAGGCGCGAGCTTCTCCCGCACTTCGGCCGGCACGGGCCGGACCTGCTTCAGCAAGGTCAGCACCTCCTGATCAAGCCCTGGCTGGACGGTCGTCACGAGCGTCTGGAGTTCGCTGAGGCGGTTCTCAAGCGCCGTGCCGGACATGAACGCGACATGCTTGGCGATGCTGGTCAGACGCATGACCGCCTGGGTGCGCTGGGCCTGCTTGTTCTTGACCGAGTGGGCTTCGTCGACCGCCAGGAAATCGATTTCGGCGATGCCATCGACCAATCGGCTCAACGTGGTGTAGGTCGTGATCGCAACCCCGCCCTCTCGACGCCACTGGTCGAGCTCATCATCACGGTCCGAGCCGTGTACGACGATGGCGCCAAGCTTGGTGTGCTTCTTCACCTCGCGCTCCCAGTTGATCAACACGCTGTTCGGTGCGACCACGAAGAAGTGCTTCTTACCTTGGGCCGCGAGATGGCACATCGCCGCGAGCACCTGCATGGTCTTGCCCAAGCCCATGTCGTCGCCGAGCAGGACGCGCTTCTGGCAGACGATGTACTGCGTCCCGAACAGCTGGTAGCGACGCAAGGTGGCCGTGAGCATTCGCAGGTCGACTTTCGTGGCCTCGACCGCGTCGGCGATCTCAGCGGGCAAGCCGCCTCGCAGGTCAGGGGTCGCCAAGGCGCCCTTCGTGACGGCCCGGGCCGGCAGCAGGCTTTCCAATAGGGCGATGAACGAAGCCGAGTTATCCGTATAACGACGCCAGACGACCGCGGGGTCGAAGGCGAGGCGCTGGGCGTAATCAGCCAGCCCTCGGGCCTCATTAGCGATCCAGCGGAACTCTGCCGTCAAGGCGTCGCAATTCCTGGCGAGCTCATCCTGAGCAGAAACCGAAAGCAGCTGATCGCTTAGGCGAGTCCGGGCCTGAGTCTGTTGGAGTCGCTGGGTCGTGTCCTCGAAACGGATGCGGGCCTCCGCCGGGCGCGTCCCGAACTCGCGCACCAAGGTCTCATACTTGACCAAAGAGACCAGCAACCGGGCATCGGAAGGCCGACGGTGATCCGGGTCTGGCAGCAGACGCACATGCGCTTGGGCCGAAGACTGGAAGGTCGCCAGCGCCTGCAAGGCGGAGCCAGCCGTCACTTCGCCGATGCCCCGGTGACGCTGCAAAGAACCCAGGGTATGCCCGACCAGGTCGGAAACCGTCCGGAAGCCGGCGGCCTGCAGAGGGCCGACCGCTGCGCCATAGTCCTTAAGGTCGGCGATCGGGGTCGTCCGCATCTCCGCCATGACGGCCTCCGACATGATCGCCTCGGCCGCGGCCAAGACCTCCGCCCGGGCCGCGGGGATCGACTGCTCGAGCCGGGTCAGCTCTCCGTAAGCCTTCAGCCTCTCGGCATGCGCCTCGCCTCTGCCGGAACGGACACGCATGGCGCGTCCGACACCCGAGAAATACTGTGCGATGCCCTTGAACATACGACCGACCCACTCTGCCCGCTCCCCGGCATCCCGCCAGCGTTAAGACCAACAAGCACGACAGCGGCCGAAGCTGGCATAGGCCTCTCCGGCTGATGACCGGAGGATCAACCCTCCCGATTCGCCCGCTCGTGCATGCTCAGGAAACGATACCCGCACTTCATGCAACACCAGCTGCTCTTCCATCGGTACATCTGCTTTGCGTGCTCTCGGTCGGCCCTGCTGTGGCTCAGAAACGCAAGGTAAAGCGAACCGATTCCGAGGGCGATGCCGAAGAACCCGCCGAAAAAACCCATGTCCATCGAGAAATACACGATCAGTGCCAATCCCAACCCGAACAAGATGATCATGCCAGCCCCGTCGCCTCCACGGGCAGGCGGCTGGGTCGAAGCCGCCAGATGAGTCTGGGCACCGGTCACCATGCCGCCCACCTGGCCGCTGAAGGTCATGCCTACGGACGTGCCTACCTGTGACCCTTGTTGAAAAAGAATTCCAAAAGAACGGATGTCCGGCGAGACGCACTTGGGGCAGCTGGACGGCATCGGTCCCTCGGGCATCGCCTCCCAATCCCTTGCCGTCAGCATCGCAGGCAAGGCGGCCTGCCCCGGGGGAGCGGGATGCTGCGCATATGCGGGAGCGGGCCGGCCGTCGGCGGAAGCCGCCGTGAAACCGAGCTCCCGGAGGGTCTTCCAATCGCTCATGCCTGACGTCCATCCGTGGTCGGCGAAGGAGAGCCTCCCCTCCGACAGCAGTCCGGGGATGGCGGAAGCTTCGAATTCGCCGATTACCTGACCTTGGCGTGAGATCTTGTACCTGTTCATGACTTTCCTTAAGACTAATATAATCGCGATAAAAGCATAAACTTCCGGGCGCCGGCGCGACGGGTGGACGATCCTGACAAGCCACCTTGAGAAGCCGGCGGACCTGTATTTAATTGCAGGAAACTCCACGGACGCAATGATGCGCGCACCATGAAGGCCACCCGCCTTGTCTGCCTCCTGTCCTTCCTCATGCTGCTCGCAGGTTGCGGCGAAAACAGCATCGAGAAAGCCGCCCAATCCGGCGACGCGCAGGCGCAGTTCCAGTACGCGTTGCAGATCGAGAAACAACGTCCGGCCGAGGCGCGCAACTACCTGACGCTCGCGGCGGGCAAAGGCGTCACCGAAGCCCAGTTCGCCTTGGGCGTCGCTATCTTCGAAGGCGGCATGGGCTTCTCCGTAGACAAGCCGAAAGGCATCTTCTGGATGGAACGCGCGGCGACCGGAGGCCACCCGTTGGCGAAGCCGAGGCTTGCGATCGCTTACGCTAAAGGTGACGGATGCCGGCCGAATCCGGCCATGGCCCTCCGCTGGGCGGATCTGGATTCCCCGCAGCTGAACCCCGAAGTCGCGGAGTTCATCGGCAAGGCGCTCCTGGAAGGAACGGCCATCCACAAAGACGCGAAGAAAGGCCTCAGCCTCCTGGACCTCGCCGGTAAAAATGGCCGCGCCGATGCGCTCGTCGTCGCGATACGCCATCTCCAGGCCCATGACCCCAAGGGCAACAATTTCCAGGAACTCCTGACCCGATGGAAGCGGGCGGCGGAATTGGGCAACCTGGAGGCCGCGGAGACGTGGGGATATTATCTTTATTACGGTATCGGCGTGCCGGCCAACCCCACCGAGGCCGTGAAGTTCCTCGAGCTGGCGGCGGCGAAGAACCGCGAGTTCGCGATCCAGACCCTCTATTGGGCCCACAACGACCCGAAACTCAAAGGCCGCGACCCCAGTCATGCCTTCGAGCTCCTGCAGAGATTGAACGGGCGCGGCGACGGAGAGACCTGCTACCTCCTGTCTCGCTGCTACCACTTCGGCCAAGGCGTCCAGAAGGACGACAAGAAGCAGCTCGAACTCCTGAGACAAGGCCGAGACAAGCAGAACAACCGATGCATAGGCACGCTTGCATGGGCATACCAATGGGGAATGCTCGGCCTGACGGCCGACGCGGACATCGCGATCTCGCTCTACAAGCGGGCGGCGCGGCTCGGCAACGACCACTGCTACGACTCGGCGGCAGGTATGCTCCTCGACAAGAAGGATGGAGAACAGTTCCGCTCGGTCATCCGCGAAGCGGAGAAAGCCGACGCCCCTAACTGTCACTTCTGGCTAGGATTTCACCATCAATACGGGAAAGACGGCTTCGAACTGGATGAAGCCAGGGCCGTCGAACTCTATGAACGTTCGGTGGCCAAAGGCAATACGCTGGCCAAGACCTACCTCGGAATACTGCTGATCGAAGGCAATAACGTGAAGAAGGACGTCCATCGCGCGATCAGCCTCATCAAGGAGGCGGCCATCGCCGGAAACATGTACGCCCAATTCTCCTACGCCTACTACCTGAACCAAGGAACCGGCACCGCCCAGGACTCGAGCATGGCCTACTTCTGGGCCAACCTAGCCGCCGCGAGCAACGGCGAAGAAGCTTACGTGAAGCAGCGAGACGAACTCTCCCGCAAGATCGGCCCCGAAGAGACGCTCCGTGTCCAGGCCCTCTGCCGTGATTGGATCAGCAGCCGGAAGAAGAACCAAGCCGTCGCGGAGAACCCCGACCTGGAAACCCCTTCCGGCGGCACCGGATCCGGCGTCATCTATTCCTCCGAAGGCCACGTGCTCACCAACAACCATGTCATCGCCGGCTGCACGCAGTTCAAGGTCATCACCGCGCGAGGAGAGGAGTTCTCCGCCACCCTCGTCGCCAGCGACGAGAAGCTGGACGTAGCCGTACTCAAGCTGGAGCAACCTTACCGTCCGAAGGGCTTCCCCACGCCGCCGCGAATCATCTCCTCCGACAGGGTCAAATCAGGGGAGAAGGTGTTCACCATAGGACACCCGCTCGGCGACCTGCTCGGCTCAGAGCCTAAGTACAATGACGGCACCGTGAGCGCGATGTCAGGCATGGACGACAATCGGAACGTGATGCAGATCTCCGTACCCATCCACCCTGGCAACAGCGGAGGACCGCTCGCCAACACCAGCGGCGATATCGTCGGCCTGATCGTCTCCACGTTCAACGGAGGCGCCTTGCTTCGCGAGGAGAACATACTCGCGCAGAACATCAATTTCGCGATCAAGTCGGAACCCATCCTCGACTTCCTGGACATGAAAGGACTTTCACCCCGACGGGGGGAGGCAAGCGCCGACCCTGTCGAGCACGTGAAGGCTTACGCCGTCAAGATAGTCTCATCGCCCTGAGCGAAGCGAACGCTCGCTTCTTACTTGGCGAGAACAGGAAGCTTCCCGGCCTTGGTCAGGTCGTTTGACGCGGTGATGGCGAGCGACTCCACGATGCTCGGGATCTTGTAGAAATGGTTGCTGCCGTAAGAGATCGTGCTGCCGTAATGATTCGCGGTCATCAAGACCCGCTTCCACAGTCCTCCATGGAAGAACATGCCGGTCTGCTCGACCCGGATGGTGATGGGGCCGCACAACGTGCGCCCTTCGTTGATGGACATCAATCCGACCGATACGTCGATGTAGGTCTCGCAGTACGGACCGTCCTTCGGGTGCACGGTGAAACCGTCACGCCTGAGCACTGATTCGACGCGGGCCCTGACTTCGGACTCAGAAACATGCTGCTTGGCCTCGTCGTCGACGAAAACCCATACTTTGACGGCCTTGCTGCTCGGAGGAAATATGGCGTTTTCTCCGATGCCCACCTTTCGGCCGGCCGCGTCGCCGATCGCGGTCATGATCTCGACGGCGGTCTTCTGATCTTCCGTGAGCTCGGCCGGGACTTCGACCTTCTTCTCGACGGTCTTCACGACCTCGACGGGGACCTCGACCCGCTTCTCAACCGTCTTGATGACCTCGACCGGGACCTCGACCTTCTTCTCCACGGTGACCTCGACCGCCTTCTCGACGAGCCTCACCTCGGAGAAGAGGATCTTTCCGGCGACAAGGCCGACCAGTGCGGTGATAGTAACGGCGAATACGAGCCACCAGGCGGCGACTCCGCGCGAACTTGGAACAGGTTCAGGCTTCATGGTCTATATGACATCGGATAACCCGAAAAACAGGACCGTCCACAAGTTTCTGGGCCGTAGGCGAAATGCCAGCACCCTGGCCCGGGTACTGCGGGTAGCCGGCCTGCGATGCAAGCAGCCTCATATTCTTCGGTGAAAAGATGTTGATCGAAAGCTTCCTGGCACCAAATCGCTGGAACAAGAAACTGCTTGCCGATGCCGAAAAACGGGGGCTCAGGAGATATAATTCTGAAATAATAATATACGCACGACATCACGCGGCGACAAATGCGGGGTCATTTGCCAAGCCTCAGACCGGCTGCCTTGTTTGCTGGCTTGAACCCCTGCCAAGCAGGACTAGTAATACCTTACCCCAATGAAAAACGCCTGGATTCGACTCGTGTTCGTCCTGTGCACCCTATCCACCCTCCTCTACGTCGGGTTCGGACTAGGAAGCCTGCTGAGCAACGACGGGAAGGTCTTCATGATTGGCCCTCGGGCTGAGGAAAGCGCCGCCATCTTCCTGGGATTCATGCTCTTTCACGTCGGACTCTGCATCCTGCTGCACGTCCTGAGCTTCGTCTTCACGGGCGTCACCGACCATCTTGAGTGCATGTTCCAATGGCTGGTCCCGCCGCTGATCGTCGGCGTCATATGCTTCTTCGCAGGCGAGAAATCCTCGGAGGGCCTCATGACCGCCTTCGCGCTGCCTTGCAACGGATGGGCCGCCTTCATGCTGGCCGCCGGCACCGGCGGATATGTCAGCGGCGTCGTCTACGAGGAATACTACGGCAAACTCACCGGTCGCCCGTCGAAGGAGTGACGCACCTCCGACCGTGACCCGCCCCTCTTCGCCCACGTTCCTGGAAGGACTTGGCCTGTCCGCGATCCTCATGCTCCTGCTCGCCTTGGCTCCCATGCCATACGGGTATTACATGCTCCTGCGCGTCGTGGTTTGCGGCTTCTTCGTGCTTCTCGCGCTCCGTCTCCAGACCGAGGAAAGGCGGACACACATGGTCATCGCGGTCCTTTTCGCCGTCTTGTTCAATCCCTTCGCGAAAATATCCTTAGGGCGCGACCTCTGGGCCATCGCGGACATCGTAGCCGCGCTGACGACCGCGCTCTACCTGCGGCAGCTGCGCAACCACCCCGAAAACAACTGACACGATGCGGATGATCCTATCAAGCATCTGCCTCGCCCTGGTTGTCCTCGCCATGGCACTGCAACTCTACGGTTATTTCTTCATCTCGGATAGGTCGATGAAGGATATAGTCGGCTGGATGATCATTCCATTCGGCGCTTCGCTTGCGGCCTTGGTGCTGCTCCTGACGCCGCTGGCGGCGTTCCGCTACCTCCGTCCATTGCTCCAGCCCGGCTTCGCGCTCGCGGCGACGGTCCTGTTCATATGCCTGCTATGGGGATCCTCGATCTATCTGCACCTCACGTGGGGGGCTTTCTGGGTGACGATCGGGCTTTTCTTCATGATGTTCGGGTGCATCCCCCTGGGCATGCTGGCGGCGCTGCTCACCGGCGACTGGCTTATATTGGCGCTGTACCTCATCTGCCTGGCCAGCCTCGCAGGAAGTTCTTACGCGGCATGGCAGATGGCGGAAGAGCGCGACGAGCCAAAATCAAAAGCCGTCGAAGCACCGCCAGGTTACGCGCGTGACGCGACCCAGGCCGTTTGGATATCGCTCTGCTTCCTCCTATCACACGGCATCTATTCCACCGGAGAGCCTTACTGGGCATGGCTGATTCCGGTCATCGTCATCATTGCCCTAGGCCTAGGCAATTCCCACCGCTGGGCATACGTCGCCTACCTTGCCCTCGTCGGTGCCTACCTGTGGTTGCTTTACGACAAGCCGGAGCTCCTGACTTTGCGGCCGGATTTCCGCATCCTAGACGCCTCCAAGGAATACCATCAGCTCATCAATGGTTTCAGCTCATACCTGACCCTGGCCTTGAAGATCAACAGCGGCATCCAGCATGCCGTGGCCGTCTATGCGGCAGGCTTGCTGCTGACTCCTTCTGCGATCCGTTGGTTCTGGTCACCTCGCCTCCAAGTAGAGGAGGCTGGCCCAGACGCACGCAAGGACGGCGAGGTCATAGACGAATACGCACCCCCTCGTGACGAGGGTCGTCAGCTCGACCTAACTCTCGACGACAAGGAGTGAAAGAATCGGCTTATTTGAAGGCCGGCCTGCACTCCGTGGGAATCGATCCGTATTCCTCAGACCCCAACCTTAGAAAATGACGGGTCACGACCTTGCCGTCGGAGGAATAGCAGATGAGGAACTTGGATCGCAGCATGACTCCGAACGAGTTCTGAGATTCGACCCATCCGTCCACCACGTAATACTGGGTTATGCCATTATCATAGGTCTTATCCCAGTCGGTGTCGATGTACTCGGAAAACTTGGCGCTAGACGGAGCTTTTAGAACGCCCTTCACCAGATTACGGGCGTTATTAATGACCCCACCAGCAGGCATGGGACGCTCCTGATTACCACGCACGTCGTAGGGATTCGCCATGCGGGCCTCGATGTCACTTTGGCTATAGTACCTCCCGCCGCCCGAGCCGGCACCGGCGACCATCGCCAACACCACAGGAATCCAGATGGCATAAAAGACCTTCCAGCCCTTGGAATACCCCAGGGTCTTATCGAAGATGATGCGCCAGCTGAAGAGATAGGGGGCGAAGAACGCTGCGATCATCCAACCCGAGTAGGCGAAAGGCTTCTCCCTGGAAGCGACCTCGGCGGTGTAGGATGGGGCGAATGCGGGGGCCGCGGCGGGTGCGACAGGCGTGCTGACACGGAAGCCAAGCTCATGCAACTGCTTCCATTCGGTCATTCCTTCGGTCCAGCCATAATCATGGAGCTTGATCGAGCCGGCATCGAGATAACGGCGTACCGTGGCCTCGTCATATTCGCCCATCACGACTCCGGCCCTTGAGATCTTGTAATTAGCCATGTAAAAAGCGAATACGGCGACTCTTCCTAAGCAAGTCACTTATGACGGGCCATATCGGATCCCCCGAAGGAGACGGATGCGCGATGGAAACGGAAACCATGAGATGCAGGCAGCATCGCCGCCCATTTGTCACCGCGCTCTTCCGTCACCGTCCTGGTTCCGATCCTTGAAGAGTGACCGCTTCTTCGGAGCAACCAAGGGGATCTCGCCGCAGGAGGGACAAGGGGCCCCGGCAAACGATACCTGGCCTACCCCGCCACAGCTACGGCAGTGATAGGGAATCGACTTGGGGACATCAGCCTTGAACAAGGATCGCTTGTCTGAACCGGTCGAAAGAGATCCTCCGCAATAGGCGCAAGCACTGGCCGTACGCCCAGACTCGCTCGCGGCGCCGCAGTTACGACATACATGGGGAATCATAATGGAGAATTATCTCGAGTTGATCCGACATATGCCTCCGAACCAAGGCGATGGCGACAGAGGAATCGAAGCTATGAATGACTGCCCCTGTCCGAGGAGGAACGCTTGGCTTTCGCCAAAAACAGCCGAGACCTTGAAATCGTCGTCCTGTGTTTTCGGAAAGAATGACACACGGACACAGTCTAGGCCTCCAACAATCAGTCAATTAATAAGCTCCGACGCAAACGACGACGACATTCATGGTCAGGATTTGGCCTTCGCAGGTCACGCCGAGGAGAGAGGCGCGATGCAAAGGGCGCCTAAGTCAGATCTTTGAGCAGCTTGCTCTCGACGACCGGATCATGCCTGAGGTGCCTGATGGTGCGTATGACCTCCTGTACGTCGTAGGTTGTACGTCGCAATGAGACCTCACTGTTCGAAGGGTCATAGATGGCCCAGGTGGCCCGTTTGTCCCCGCCTCGCGGCAGACCTACGCTGCCGACGTTTATCACCGTCTTAAGACCCGATACGACACGATGGATACCGTATTTGGACCACGAGACGGGCTCTTCCCTGCCCTCGGTCCAGATCTCCGGCACATGGGTATGTCCGACGAAGCAAAGGGAGACCGTCTGCGCCGCAAAATGAACTTTCAGAGCCCGAGGCGTCAGGAGATAGTCGAACACCGCATCAGGGTTCAAGGAAGCATGAGCCAGCTGGATGCCCTCAAACTGCCCGGTCGGCCGCCACTTTGAAATCAGTTCTCGATCGGCATGGGTGAGCTTCTTGCGGGTCCATTCGATCGCCCCCCAGGCCGCGTCATTGAACCATCGCTCACCCAAAGCGCCGATCACTCCGGCCTCGTGGTTACCCTGCAGGCAGACCTCAGCTTTGGCGACCATCCGGAGGCAATCGTTAGGGAACGGCCCGTAGCCGACCACATCCCCAAGCACCAGCATCCTCTTGACGCCCAGATTTTCCATCTCGGCGAAAACGGCCTCCAACGCGGGGCGGTTGCCGTGGATATCGGATAGGATCGCGTACATGTCTGGGAGCAACGCGAAGACTCGCTCATGCCGGACAGGCGACGAAGAGGAAACCCTCCGCGTCAATCAGCCCGGCATTGATTCGTCCCAAGCGGCCTACGGATTTCAGAGGTTCGGCAGGATAGCCGACCTCAGCGAGGGCAGACCTCGTCGTAGTTGGAGTAATTGTTATGCCGGATGGAAATACGGTCGCCGGGAACGAAGTTATTGCTGTCAGGGAGCTGCAGGCTGCCCACTTCGAGCACGCCCTTGGGCTCCAGGGTCGCCTGGATGCGCTGGACCTTGCCGTCGGCGCTGCGCGTGACCTCGATGATCAAGCCGAGGGGGACGTCGTTCTTGCCGTGGATGACGGCGACCTGCGTCTTGCCGAAACCGAGGGTCTCACGCCAGGTAAGCGCGAGCGGGAGCGGAGGCTTGCTCAACGAGACGATTCGCGCGCCTTCGCCGCCGGTGCGGCTGCTGAGGATGTAAATGGCCGCGAGACCTGCCAGCAGCGCAAGGGCCACGACGATGATCACGGTGAGATTAAGGGAAGACTTGGGGGCTGGATTGGGGTTTTCCATGCTGATATCAAAGAAACGCCGGATTCATTATCAAGTCTATCTTCTGCAACAAAACTACAGTAAAGACGCAGCAAGACGAAGCCTGCGCATTAGGTCCGAATACGGATGACAGGAGACCTTGATCACAGCACAATCCTCTCATGAAACCCCGCGGTATCGTGCTTTGCGGTCTGGCAGTTCTCCTGCTGACCGGGTGTGCGTCCGAGAACGGCTATTTCACCGGTAGCGGCATCCTGGGAATCCCAGGCTTCTTCGGAGGATTATTCCACGGATTGATCACGCCTTTGGTGCTCTTGCCGTGGTTGCTGGCCAAGGCGATCTGGGCGATCGGAGGATACAGCACCGGGTATTGGGCCAATGAGTTCCAACTGTACGCATCAGCCCACACCGAAGGCTACCCTTGGGGTTATTTCATCGGACTCATCTGTACCCTCAGCGGCGGGCGATAGGAGCCGGCGAAAGCCGGACATAGGCGACAGTGGCCCTCATCGGCCCAGCCTAGCCAGGCCTGCCTGATTCACCTGATGCGCTTGGCCTTGCCGCTGACGTTCATCGTGGAGACGCCCAGGGGGCGGTTACGGGTCGTCTGCATCGTCAGCAATTTTTCTCCGTCCGGGAAGGTCACGTTAAGGTGGATGGTATAGACCTGCATGACTCCGTCATCCATGAGCAGGCAGGTGATGGTGTCATCCTTCTTGAAGACCATCATGTTGTCCTTGCCGCCCTTGTACTCGTTCTGGGCGATCTCGGTCTTGGAACCGTCGTCCTCGGTGATGGTGACGAGCTTGAGCACGCTCTCCTGGACTCGCGTGGACTCGTCGACGTGCGGGATCTTGAGGCGCGGCATGGCGATGCCCGTCTTGCCGATGGCGCCCAGCAGCGCGGCGCGATCCTCGTCGTCGATCTTCTTGGGATCCTTCATCGCCTCCGGCTTGATGTGGCTGGCGAAGTAGATCTGCGAGCCGCGCATCTCCGATAGCTCGTAAACCGCCGTTACCTGAGCGGAACCGGCGACAAGAGCGGCGGGCAAGGCGAACAAGAAGATCGTCGGTCTCAGCGATTTCATGGAAATATGGAGGGAGGGGGTGATTCGGGGAGGGATCGCAGGCGGAACAAGGCGGCCAATAAGGACGAATGCCCAGGCCGCCCGGATCAGGTCACTTATAGAAGGGCGCGAGTTTGTCGGAGAATTCCTTCAGGACGAAAGCCGAAGTGGATTTCACGTGGTCGATCTCATGGCGGAAAAGGGCCGGAGAAAGGCGATCGTCGAAGCTGAGCACGTAACGGAAAATCAGGTCGCCGCTGTTGTCCACGATGGCGGTGCAGACGTTCTTCTCACGGTTGATCGCGCGGACGATGGCATGCAGTTCATCGGAATCGACGTTCGACTGCTTTCCACGGAAGATATTGTAGATCAGGATTCGATCGACGCCGGACTGGGCGGGCTTGATCGACAGCAGGTAGTTGAAATCATCCTTGATGTACACGGTCTTCTTGGAATCCGAAAGTTCGGCGGTATAACCGATGTCAGCCGCCCACTCGCACAGAAGTCGCGCGGCATCGGTTTCGGTCTTCACCCCTGCCACGTTGAGATCCGCAGCCGAAAGCCCCGTCACGGAAGCCGCCATGAGCAGGATGAATACGCAGAACTTATGGAATCGTGTTTTCATGTGATGGGATGGGTGAAGGAAGTCACGCGACATCAGTCGTAGAAAGGCCTGAATCGATCGCGATATTCCTTGATGATGATGTCCGTTGAGGTCTTGACGTGCTCCAGCGTGTTACGGAAGAGCTTCGGAGACATCTTGTCATCGAAGGTGGTCGTGAAGCGCATCTGGAAATCTCCGTCCTCATCCACATAGGCGCAGCATACGTTGAAGCGGTTGTTGATCTCTCGAACGATGGCATGAAGCTCCTCGGACTTCGCGTTGGATGGCTTGCCCTTGTAAAGCTTGTAGAACACCAGACGGTCCACGCCCTTGATGGAAACGATCGGAGCCAAGGTATATTTCCCGCCATCAGTAATCGTGAGACCGGCACGCGACGGCGCCATATCCGACTTATAGCCGATATCGACTAGCCATTCATTTAGGCGGACCGTGCCCGCCTCGTTCGAATCAAGGCCTGCCATGTCCAGATCCGCCGCCGAGACTGAAGCCGCAAAAGCCAGGACAGCGACATGAACGAACGACAACAATCGGGTTTTCATGATTCCCGATTCTTTGAAGTCAGGCCGTCATGTTTCAACCCCAAAAAGGCTCAGATACGCCATCTTTGCGACAGGATTCCCGGACTAATCAGCGCCTTTCGGTGCTTGATTGAATGACGTCATGAGATAGAAAATCGGAGACTATGAGATACCTTTTAGCATCCTTTGCGTTGTTCCTCGTCGGCTGCACAACCACCTCTGATTCCATGACGGACATCTCCATGGGGATGACCAAGGGAGAAGTCATCAAACTGCTCGGCAAGCCGGACAGCGTCTCCGCCACCAATGGCGTCGAATACATGACCTACACCCTGCGCACTGAAACATCGTTCACGCGCAACACCTGGGGCTACCAAGGACAGTACTTCGTTCGTCTTCTCAACGGCCGTGTCGACGCCTACGGCAAAGTGGGCGATTTCGACACCACCAAGGACCCGACCTTGAATATCAACATCCGGAACCGATGATCCAGCGCAGCGCGCTGACATCGGACAAATCGATCTGACAGGGCTGCCCGTCAGAATCCTAATCGTCGAACTCCCTCGGTGCAGATCTGACAATAGAGCCCCCCTCCCCTTTGCCCCCATGAATCGCCTCCTCAATTGCCTGCTAGCCTGCCTATGCCTGGGCATGTCGTCCTTGGCCGCAGAGGCCGCCGATGACATCAATCGCACGCGCGAATACGCCCTCAGGGGAGACCCCGTAGCTCAGTTTTTCCTTGGGCTACACTACCATGAAGGCTTCGGGGGCGTCTCAAAGGACCGTACCGAGGCTGCCAAGTGGTGGCGCAAATCCGCCGAACAGTCCTTCAGCGAGGCTGAGGTAGGCCTGGGGAACCTGTATTACTTAGGCGATGGCGTCGGTCAGGACTTCGCGGAGGCCTACAAGTGGTTCAGATCGGCGGCGATGCACGGCGAAACCATGTCATGCCTCAGGCTATCGACCATGTACCTTAAAGCCCAAGGAGTGTCTCAGGATCTCGTAAAGGCTTATGCCTGGCTGAGCGTGCACCGTCCCAGCGACGAAGCCAACCGCGACAAGCAGCGCCGACTCCTCTCGACACTTAGCACAAAGCTCTCGGCCAGCCAGATGCTCAAAGCCCAGGCCATGGCGGATGAACTCCGCGGGGAGATCCGGTCGAATTCCAAGTAAAGACCGCCATCAATGGGTGGATCCGCGATCAGCCTTCGCGAGATCACCCTGAAACGAAAACGGATCGGCTTGACTTCGGCCTCAGGACTTCACGTCAGCACCGGATCGTGGTCAGTCCCATACCCATCCGTTCGGGACAAGACATAACCTTGGGGCGCTTCCGTCCCTGAAAAGCAGATGAACTGTCGGGACAGAAGCCCACGCACCACTCGGCGAATCGGATTCTCCTCCTCTGGCACAACCCCCTTAGCCTTCCGGTAAAGGCCCAAGTCATCATCTCCTTGGCTGGGGCAGAACTGTGCCAGACCCTTGAAGTGCCGGAACACGGAGGGCGTGAAATCAGACATAAGCTGCGTCGTGATGACGAGAGTGCACCCGTGCTTTTCGGCGACCGGAACAAAGTCCAGCAGTATGGACGACGAATGCGTGCGGTGGGATACGTCGACGATCAGGAACCATGGGGAATCAGGGCCGCGACCCTTTACGACCTCATCGAACAAGGACGTCAAAAAATGATCCAGCGTATCGGCATGAGGGACCTGGGAGATGACGACGGAAGACGACACCGCGGCCTTTACGCTTCTTTCCAACTCCTCCTCAAAGACTTCGGATCGACCCGTATCATGCCCGAGCCAGCAATGATTCCTGATGTCCTGGGCGTAGTCGCCATGATAGTCGAAGATCACGAAGTGTTCGCCGCGCGCATGCAGCCAGGGCATTAGTTTAGATCTGATGAGCAGGCTCTTTCCCGTGCCTGCGATCCCGGCCACCAGCAGATGTCCGTCGGACAACAGCCTCTCCGCATCGACCTGACTGAAATCCCTGAAATAGATCACGCGGGATAAATGGCCGATAAATCAGGGTCAGCAATACGCCAATCAGCTTAGCACACAAAAGTCAGTCGAAGCCCATGATGCATCGGGTAGGGTCGGGACCGCGTCACGACATAGCCTGCATCGAGGTAGGGGCAGCACCGCGTGCTGCCCTAGCTGCCTTAGGTAGGGATGACCGGCCCGGTCATCCTCGGGCGCGCGGGCCGCACGCCCCTACCCTAAGACCTTCAGGATATCCTGAGCCTGGCCGCGGAACTTAGCATCCTCGACCGGCGACACTTTCAGGAATAATCCCAAAGAACTCCGGAGCTTCAGGACATCCACCTCGCTGCCAATGAGCGTCAGCGGTGACACGCCACCCTGACATAGATGCCCATGGACGACGGCGACGCATTCGCGATAGCGAGAGCCTAAGACAGGGTGTGCTAGGTATGCAGCTGCCTCGGCTTCATCGACGAGACCGTAATAGGTCGAGTTGTGGGAAGCACCGAGCCCTCTCATTTGCGGGAAGATTCACCAGATCCAGTGGCTGGTCTTCTGGCCGGCCTTCAGTTCAGCCAATGCCCCCGCGTAGGTCTTTTC
>JACCDT010054274.1_pt1 | contig 16603 bp, 16 predicted proteins | sample 7446291 | NCBI WGS metagenome assembly JACCDT01 (sample SAMN15323446, study PRJNA562643) | freshwater metagenome | isolation source: river surface water | place: USA:Blue River Watershed | collected 2017-08-17 | reverse complement strand
AATGTTCCCCCGTATAATGTAATTATTCGGTATAGCGCAGCGAAACTTTATTTCCAGGGAACCTTTCTAGACGACCCGCCAGTTCCAGTTCAAGTAAAATTGTTAAAACCACGGGTACGCTTAGGTTTGAGGCGCGTATCAACTCGTCGGTTTGAACCGGCGTCGGGCTTAAAAGCTCTAATATGGTCTTTTCCGCCTCAAGCAAAGCATGCTCGTTTATTTCGACCATGCCCATGGATTCTTCGAATAAATCCGACTTGGCGGATAGTTTTGGCGGGCTCATTTTATGCAAGACATCCAATATGTCGGCCGTGTTTTCGACCAACACCGCGCCTTGTTTTATCAAACTGTTCGGCCCTTGCGCGCGCGGGTCAAGCGGCGATCCGGGCACGGCGAAAACTTCCCGCCCCTGTTCCAACGCACAGCGTGCGGTGATCAACGACCCCGATTGCAACGCGGCTTCTGTCACGACCACGCCAAGGGAAAGCCCGGATATGATGCGGTTGCGGCGCGGGAAATGCCGCGCCTGGGGGGAAATTCCGAATTCGATTTCGCTGATCAAAAGTCCTTGAGCGGCGATATCATTGTACAAATCCTGATGATCGGGCGGATAGACGCAATCGATCCCGCCCGCCATCACCGCGACGGTTCCGGTTTCAAGGCTGGCGCGATGTACGGCGGCGTCGATGCCGCGCGCCAAGCCGGATACGGTGATATACCCCGCCTCGCCCAATTCGCGCGCCAGCTTTTCCGCCATCTTGCGCCCGGCGACAGAGGCGTTGCGTGTGCCAACAATGCCGATCATCGGCTTGTGCAGCAAATGTATGTGACCTTTGACCGACACCATCGGCGGGGCGTCTTCGACATGGGTCAGATAAGGCGGGTATTCTTCTTCGCCTGCCGCGATCAGGCGGCATCCATTATCCGCATGCGCCTTGATTTCCGCCTCGGCTTGATCGACCGTGCAAAGCTTGAAATCTTTTTTTCCGCCGCGCTTGGCGAGGCTGGGCAAAGCCTCCACCGCCTTGGTGGCGGATCCGAACCGGCGCAACAATTGGTAAAACGTCACCGGCCCGACATTTTCCGAACGGATCAAACGCAGCCAGTTGCGTTTTTCCTCGCGCGTCATGGATCTGGCCGGAAGATCTTGCCTGCGGTTAACCAGCAATTTTAAAACCTTTTGTAAAAACAGCTAAAAAGCGATCTTGCTTTCTTGCCCGCGCAACAAGCGCAGGATATTGCCTTTATGCCGGAACAAGACGAACATTACAAGAACAAAAATGGCGGTGCGGAATATGGGCGGCATATCAAACACAAAATAGGTCAAAGGCAAAGTCAACACCGCCGCCGTCACAGCGGAAAGCGAGGAATAACGGAAAGCGGCCAGCATAGCCGTCCAAATCACCGCAAGGCAAATGGCCAAGACAGGATGCAGCGCGGCAATCGCGCCCAAGGTGGTGGCGACGCCCTTGCCACCCTTGAATTTCAGCCAGACCGGAAACATATGCCCCATCACCACGGCGAATGCGGCAAAGGCGGTCAACATATCTTGCGGCAGCGGCGCGTGATCCGCGAACACAAACACCGCAAGCTTGACGCCCAAAAGCCCTTTTAAAAAATCAAAAAGCAGCGTCAACGCCGCAAGCCGTTTGTTGCCGGTACGCAAGACATTGGTTGCGCCGATATTGCCCGATCCGATCTTGCGGATGTCGCCATATCCGGCGATCTTAGTGAAAACAAGCCCGAAAGGAATAGAGCCGATCAAATAAGCCAGCACCAAAACCGGCCATAGGAAAATAAACTGATCATAATTTGGCATATTGCAAACCTGGATTATGCGGCTTTCTTACCGGATGTTTTTTCCGCACGGTAAACCACCTTGCCGCCCAAAACCGTCATCATCGCGCGGCCCATCACCGGGCGCTTGTCGAATGGCGTGTTTTTGGATTTGCTGCGCATGGTTTCCGTTTCAATGCGGTGCGCGCGGTTCAAATCGAAAATGGCGAAATCGGCGGGCGCGCCCTTGGCCAGCCTGCCTTGCGGCAATCCCAATATTTGCGCCGGATTCTGCGTTAAAAGACGCAGCAAGGACAATAGCGGCAGCTCGCCCTTGTGATACAGCTCCAAACTTACCGGCAGCAAGGTTTCCAGGCCAAGCCCGCCGAAAGCGGCCTGGGCGAAAGGCAAGCGTTTTGAATCGACGTCTTGCGGGCTGTGGTCGCTGGCGATGGCGTCGATGGTTCCGTCTTGCAACCCGGCGACCACCGCCTTGCGGTCGTCTTCGGAACGCAAGGGCGGCGACAATTTGGCGAAGGTGCGGTACAGACCGACTTCGTTTTCGTTCAGCGCGAAATAAGGCGGCGATGTGTCGCAAGTCACTTGCACGCCGCGCGATTTTGCGGCGCGAACAGCATCGACGCCAAGCGCGGTCGACACATGCGCGATATGGATTCTTGCGTCGACGTCTTCGGCCAGGCGCAAATCGCGCTCTATCTGAATCACTTCGGATACCGCCGACGCGCCCGCCAATCCCAATCGGGTCGACAATTCGCCCGAATGCATCAAAGCATTCGAAGACAACGAGGCGTCTTCAGGATGCGTCATCAAAAACGCGCCGTAATTTTTTGCGTAAGACATCGCGCGGCGCATCAGCTGCGCGCTGGCAATCGATTTCGGCAAATCGGTAAAAGCCAATGCGCCCGCTTGTTTCAGCAATCCATATTCGCTAAGCGACTGGCCTTCTTGGCCTTTGGTCGCGGCGGCATAGGGATAAATGCGCAAACGCCCCGCATCGGCCGAACGGCGGCGGATGAATTCGATCACCGCCATATCGTCGATCACAGGCTTGGTATTGGGAAGACACGCGACGCTGGTCACGCCGGAACTAAGCGCGGCGTCGGCGGCGGTTTCAAAAGTTTCTTTATGTTCTTCGCCAGGCTCGCCCAGCTCGGCGCGCATGTCGATCAATCCGGGGCACAGGCAAAGCCCGTCGCAATCCACGGCTTCGGCGTCTTTGGGCTTGGACAGATTCGCGCCGATATCCACGATAATGCCGCCCTCGGCCAGGATCGAGCCTTTGACGTCCAAATTGCTTGCTGGGTCTAGCAGCCTGGCGTTCGTGAAAAACTGTTTCATGCCGCCTGCTCCTGCGGCGCGTTTTGGATCAGCATATCCAGCACCGCCATGCGCACCGCCACGCCCATTTCCACCTGTTCCAGAATTACGCTGCGGTGAATGTCGTCGGCCAGGGTCGAGTCGATCTCGACGCCCCTATTCATCGGGCCGGGATGCATGATCATGGCGTCCGGCTTGGCATGCGACAGTTTTTCGTAATCCAGCCCGTAAAAATGGAAATATTCCCGGGTCGAAGGAAGATAGCTGCCCTGCATGCGTTCCAGCTGCACGCGCAGCATCATCACCACATCGACGCCTTTTAATCCCTGACGCATATCGGTGAACACCTCGACGCCCATGCGGTCGATGGATTTAGGCAGCAGAGTCGAAGGCGCGATCACCCGCACATAGGCGCCCATGGCGTTGAGCAACAGAATATTCGAGCGCGCCACGCGGCTGTGCAAAATATCGCCGCATATCGCGACGTTCAAGCCTTGCAGTTTTTTCTTGTGCCGCCGGATCGTCATCGCGTCCAAAAGCGCCTGGGTCGGATGTTCATGCATGCCGTCGCCGGCGTTGATCACGGCGCAATTGACTTTTTGCGACAGCAATTCCGCGGCGCCGGAATCCGGGTGGCGCAAAACCAGCGCGTCCAAATGCATCGCGTTCAAGGTCATCGCCGTATCGATCAGGGTTTCGCCCTTTTTCACCGCGCTATGCGCCACCGCCATGTTGATGACGTTGGCGCCAAGGCGCTTTGCCGCCAATTCAAAAGAGGTGCGCGTTCTTGTGGAATCTTCGAAAAACAGATTGACCACGGTGCGCCCATGCAAAAGCTTGGTTTTTTTGTCGGCCCTGCGGTTCTGTTCGACATAGGTTTCAGCCTTGTCGAGAATCGCTGAAATATCGGATGGGGATAGGCCTTGAATGCCTAAAAGATGAGAATGCGGAAATGGGCGGGCGGCGGGCATAAGGCCGTGTTATACAGGGCTTTTACCGGGAATTCAAGGGGTTAAAGATAGTCGATAGGCGTTTTAAAAGAAAAATAGTTCCTATTGCCTATCGACTATCGACCATCGGCTTATCTATACCTTACCATTTTGGCCAGCACCAACCCGACCAGCATCCAGCCGATCACATCGGTGAACAGGATATGGGCGTGGTAATCCAAAGGCTGCGGGAACCAGATAACGTCCAGCAATACGCGCCAGCTGGCAAAAGCGCCCACGGTCGACACGAAAAACCAGCGCGCGCTGGCCGTGCCCAAGGCCGGCAGCGCCGCTTGCAGCAACAGCACCACCAAAAGCGCGGCGACAAAGTTGTGCGCCATATACAGCATGAATTCGCGCTTCATCGTGGGATCGCCGCCTTCGGCGGAATAGAAGATCTGCGCGCGCGGGCCTTTGCGGTAATTTTCCTGAAACGCGGCGTCGTTCACCGGGTCGTCGGCAAAGGGTAAAACATACATGCCGCTTTCGGGGAAAAGCTGCTTGGTCAGAAATTGTGTCGCGGATTCCATCGGCACTTGGCGGAAATGCTTTTGCATCACGCCGGAATACATCCACACGATATTGCCCCATACCGTCAACAGCGCGGCGGCGGCAAGGGCGGGGATCAATACAGTTCTTATCATAAGGCAATCTCCTTTGGTGAATCGGGTAAAGCGCGGAAAGTCGCGAAAGACGGCGTAAAATAGCATATTTTCCGCCCCGCGATAGCCTTAAATAGGGGCGGCTTGACATTAACTTGATTGGGCGATAGAAATTCGCATGCGGCAGGCCGGGAGCGGTTTCCAGGCAAAGCCGCATATGACCCCCTACTCACTACGGAGACTTCTATGCCAAACGGTACTGTTAAATGGTTCAATGCCCAAAAAGGTTTCGGTTTTATCGCCCCGGATGACGGCGCGCAAGACGTGTTCGTTCACATTTCTGCGGTCGAGCAAGCAGGACTGCGCGGCTTAAACGAAGGCCAAAAAATTTCCTTCGAAGTCACCAACCAAAAAGGCAAGCCGGCAGCCGCGAATCTCAAGCCGCTCGGCGCTTAAACTTAAAAAAACTTCGCCTGCCCTTCGCCCCGCGCCCCGAAAACCCGGAATTGCGGGGCCGAAGGCTTGCGGGCCTGCGCCCGGCGATTACCCGGCGCATCCCGCGCGATTGTTTTTGCTTTGCTAAAACACTTGCCTTTGCCGCCGCCGCAAGCTAAAAAGCTTGCCTGGCTTCTGTCCCCATCGTCTAGAGGCCTAGGACACCTCCCTTTCACGGAGGTAACCGGGGTTCGAATCCCCGTGGGGACGCCAAAATAAAAGGACTCTTTTAAGAGTCCTTTTATTTTGGCCTTTCTTCGAGCATTCGAATACCGACCAAGGGGTTCGACAAAATTGCAGCAAGCAATTTTGGACTGCGGCAGCAGCCCGAAGGGTGAGGGCCAGCAGGCCCGAATCAATCCCCGAGGGGACATAAATATTTTCGAACCCCTATCAACCACAAGGCATTCCGCAATAGCCCTTTTATGAGTTCCAGATGGGACATGACTTAGGAAATTTCAGTAAATACGTCTTATTAACTGGCGCTGGTTTTACCAAAAATTGGGGCATGAAGCTTGCCTCAGAAATGAACAATCATATTTTCTCTTATCCAATGGTTAATAAAGATCTAGATCTAAAAGCTTTAATTCTAAAATTAATGAATAATAAGAATTTTGAAGATATATACAGCGAAGCAAAAAAAGAATTCCCCGATAAAATTAATTTAATGACAGATGCAATCAAAGATATATTCAACCAATTCCAACAAATGCCTTTATGGGGCTCCAATAATGCGCCACGCGAAGACCTGCCATATGAGGGGAAGATAATGGAATTTCTGTTTAAGTTTCATAAACCACATGACTCCCAATATGAAACCAGTTTTTTATTCACTTTAAACCAGGATTTATTTCTTGAACGCTTAAAATGGAGAATAGGATCTTATCCCATTATATGTCCAGGCATAAATCCAGACCGCTATAGTTTCAAGCAAGAAGCTTTATTCAATAATTCTAGATTAGAGCATTATACAACGTATCCTAAGCCAGATAGCGAGATTCAAGATATTCAACTAAAGGGACAAGTTAATTATATTAAGCTTCACGGATCGGCAAATTGGTATAGCAAGAATAATCAGGACATCCTAATCATAGGTACATCCGAAGAAAAAACAGGGTTTATACATGGTTCAGTTTTACTGAAGAAGTATCTAGATATATTTGAACAAGTGTTACTATCTGGTCAGATCAAATTGATGGTTATTGGATATAGTTTTGGTGACTCACATATTAATAAAACTATTGATGAAGCATGCCAATCGCACGAATTGGAGCTTCATATTTGGGATATAAATTCAAATGTTATAAGTAATCTTACAGATCCTATGAAAAAAGCGCTCAAGGGAATTTATGTTGAGCCGCTAACTAATGCTTTTAAGCAGCATGAAGATATATTAACTAAAGAACCTATAAATAGATTCTTCAGTTAATACACCCCTACCCCACATCCTCGATGATCATTTTCACCTTGCGGCGGCCGTTATAATTATCGGCTTGGAGCTGTCCTGCGACGCGCATAATGCCGCCTTTGGATTGCAACAGCGCCTGGCCCAGCGGCGTTCCGACGCAGCGGAACGACACCGCGTCGATACTGATTCCGCCGATGCCGCGGATGCGGCAACGCACATGCTTGTCCTTTAAAATTTCGGCGTAATCGATTTGCACGCCGTCGATCGCAAAACGCGGCTGCGGGTTGCCCGCGCCGAAAGGCGCAAGGAAGGAGATTTTTTCCATCAAATCATAAGACAAGGCCTGCGGCGACACCACGGCATCGATATGCAAAACCGGCGCGCCCGCATCATCGCCGCTTTTGATCCGCGCATTCAAAAATTCCTGCAAAGCCGCCACATCATCGCGCCGGACTTGAAATCCCGCCGCCATGGCGTGCCCGCCGCCCTTGATTAAAATTCCCGTTTGCACCGCCGCCAAAATGGCAGAGCCGATATCGAATCCCGAAACCGACCGCGCCGAGGCGACTCCCATCCCGTCCGCGCCAAAGGCGATCACGGCGCATGGCTTGTTGTACCGGTCTTTCAGCCTGCCCGCCATGATGCCGATCACGCCGGGATGCCAATTTTCATCGCCGATGACGATGGCGGGCGGAATTTCGCCCATCGCTTCAATGCGGTGAATCGCCTGTTGCAGCGCGCTTTCTTCTATTTCCTGGCGTTTGGCGTTCAATTTGTCCAATTGCTGCGCGATTTGCTGCGCGCGCCAATCTTCCTTTTCGGTCAAAAGCTGCACGCCCAGCGTGGAATCGCCGAGCCGCCCGCCGGCATTGATGCGCGGCCCCAAAATGAATCCCAAATCATAGGCGGTGGGTTTCGCCTGGATCCGCCCGGCATTGCATAGCGCGCGCAGGCCGGGATTTTGCCTTTTGTGGAGGATCTCGACGCCTTTTTGCACGAACAGCCGGTTCAATCCGGTCAGCGGCACGACATCCGCGACCGTGCCCAGCGCGACAAGATCGAGATAGTTTTTCAAATCCGGCTCCGGCCCGTCCTTAAAATGCCCGCGCGCGCGCAATGTCCGGTTCAATGCGATCAGCGCCAGGAACGCGACGCCGCAGGCCGCCAGATTTTTATGCGGGAAATCGTCGTCAAAGCGGTTGGGGTTGACCACGGCGGACACCTTTGGGATTTCGGTTCCGGCGATATGGTGGTCGATGATAACGACAGGCAGTTTTTCCGATTGCGTTGTGCCCAAAAGATCCAGCGCGGTGATGCCGCAATCGACCGTCACGATCACTTCGGCCTTGTCCGCGATCAGCTTGTCGATGCCAAGCTGGCTGGGGCCATAGCCTTCTTTGAACCGGTCGGGAATGTGGAATGCCACCTTGCCGCCGACGCTGCGGATATATTCGATCAGCATCGCGGTCGATGTCGCACCATCGACATCGTAATCGCCCAAAATCCCGATCACCGAGCCGCGCTGAATTGCATCGGCCAAAATTTCTGCGGCCTTGTCCATGTCCTTGAGGCCGCTGGGATCTGGGATGGAGCGCAGCGCCGGATTCAGAAAATCATCGACATCATCAATGCCGACGCCGCGCAATTGCAACAAGCGCGCCATCAATTCGGGCAAGCCGTGCCGCTGCGCGATCGCCTGGGCGATGCGGTCGTCCGGTTCCGCCATTTTCCAAAAGCGCCCCGCAGTCGAACGGGTTACGCCGAAACAAGCTTGCATTGTTATACCATCTCTCTTAGCTCATCCTGAGCCAGTCGAAGGATGAGCCGCAAATGCGGTGTTTCCTGCCCATGGTTCGACAAGCTCACCATGAGCAAAATGATAGGGCTCATCCTGATATCGTCAAAGGATGGCGGCCACAATAAGCTATATCGCCCGCGTGCGTATTTCGTTTTTACGCTCGATCTTATGGTGCGCCTCTATGTACCGCACCGTGCCGGATTTCGACCGCATCACCAGGGAATAGGTCAAAACCAGCTCGCCTTGGCGGCGCACGCCCTTTAACATTGCGCCGTCGGTGACGCCGGTCGCGGCGAACATCACTTCGCCCTTGGCCAAATCTTCCATGGCGTAAATTTTCTTGAAATCCTTGATGCCGCATTTTTCGGCGCGTTTTGCCTCGTCGTCGTTGCGAATCAAAAGCCGCCCTTGCATTTGCCCGCCGATGCAGCGCAGCGCCGCCGCCGCCAAAACGCCCTCTGGCGCGCCGCCGGTCCCGATATACATATCGACGCCGCTTTGCGGGCTTGCGGTCGCGATCACGCCGCTGACATCGCCGTCCGGGATCAAAACGATTCTTGCCCCGGCGTCGCGCACATCGGCCATGATTTTATCATGGCGCGGACGGTCCAGGATGCACACCACCAAATCCGAAACCGGCACTTTTTTTGCCGCCGCAAGCCGCCGCAAATTTTCCTGCGGCGTTGCGTCGATGTCGATCAAGCCTTGCGGCAGATTGCCGCCGACGGCGATCTTGTCCATGTAAACGTCGGGCGCATGTAAAAAACCGCCCTGATTGGCCATGGCGATGACGGCAAGCGCGTTGGCGCCGCCTTTTGCGGTGATCGTGGTTCCTTCAAGCGGATCGAGCGCGATATCAACGCGCAGGCCGCCCTGGCCGACTTTTTCGCCGATATACAGCATCGGCGCCTCGTCTCTTTCGCCTTCGCCGATCACAACGGTTCCATCGATGGCAAGGCCATTGAGCGCCCAGCGCATCGCGTCCACCGCCGCCTGGTCGGCCGATTTTTCATCGCCCCGCCCCATAAAGCGCGAGGCGGCGATCGCCGCTTCTTCGGTGACGCGCACGACCTCTATCGCAAGGTCGCGGTCCATAGTTGCGGGTGCGTTTTTCATCATGGCTTGCGGCAAGACAGGCTACATCCTTTGCCAGAAGATTTCTACCCTACGGTTCCAGCTTTCGCCCGTGGGCATGGTTTCGGCATAGACCTGGTCCTTGTCGCCGCGCGCTTGCACCACGACATGTTGCGGCGGCACGCCCAGCGATTTCAGGTATTTTGCGACCGAATCGGCGCGATCCAGCGAGATGCGGTATTTTTCCATTTCATGCCTGCTTGCGGGCATGTCCTTGGTGCGGGCACTGGAATGGCCGACGACGCGCAACACGCCTCTGTGATCCTTGAACCATTCGACGAGTTCTTTCAGCACTTGCTTTTCTTGGGCGCCCAATTGGGTGCTGTCATTGTCGAAATAAATGGTCGAAACCTGTTTGCCGTGCGGCACTGCGGTTTGCGCCGACGGCGTCACCGCCATGGCTTGCCCGGAATGATAGCGCGGCTGATAGACATACGTATTATAGGCGGATTGCGTCTGTCTTTGCGGCGCGTTCCAGGCTTGGGAAGGATGATAGGAATTCGCGGTTTCCCATTGCGGATTCATATAATACCAATTCCAAAGCCCATAATTTTGATAGCCATAAGGGTTATAAGGCTGGCCCGATGTATAGGGCGCGGAACGCTGCATGTTCCAGGCGTAATTGTTCATGCTCGGCTCGATTTTGCGGCGTGCATCCTGCCATGGCAGATCGCGCGCGCGCTCGTCCTCTATGGCCTGCATGCGGTTTTGCGGCGCTCCGTAATAGCCGTCATAAGACGGCATCGGCGGAACCAAAGGCATGCTCATGGCATTGCCCGCTGCTGGGCGGAAATCCCGCCCCATCCAAGAAAGAGGATTACTTACGGGCTGCTGCGCCGGGTTCATGGGCTGTAAGGCAGGCATAGGCGGCTGGGCATTGCCCCAATCCGATTGCATCATGCTTTCAGCCTGGCGTTGATCGGCGCGCAATTCCAATTTCGCCGCATCGAATTTATAACCTGGAATTTCGGGGGGCGCTGGCGGCACGCTGGACAGATTCGGATAACCGCCATTCATTTGGCCCATCGGCTGCGCGCTCCAATCGTCGCGCCAGGGCAAAGGCTCCGACGAAACCGGAATATTTTGCTGCATTGCAGCATTCCGCATCGGCGGTTCCCAACCTTCGGGGACTTGCGGCACTTCGATATAGTGCCTGGTTTGTTCCGCATGGTATCTAGGGCGGGTTTCGGCACTGGAATTGGTGCTGTCGAACCAGATAAAATCGTCTTTCCACCACGGCTCCAAACCGGTACAAGCCGTTAAAGAACAGAAAGCAAACACAAAAACGGATTTTGCAAAAAATGTGCGGATCATCTTTTAAACCTTTGATTCTTTTAAAGAATAAGCATAAGAAATTTGCGCTTTCAGCAGGTATCTGCTATTGTCGCGCAACGGCCTAGTTATGCCTCTTGTCCCCCAAGATTGCAAGCTAACCTTTTATTCACATCTTTCTTCTATCCTGATCTTAAATAAACCATTGTTCCTTCTTAAAAAATCCCCAGAGGTTCAAGATGAGCCATAAAGCCCAAGACCAAGAAACGCGCACAAAAAAGCCCGCCTTCGAAGCCGAAGAGTGGACGAAAATCATGAGCAATATCGCCGAGCGCAGTCAAAAACTGGTTTCCGATTTTTTGTCGCACCAACAATCCATGGGCGGCATGGGCATGGGCGATCCGATGAATGTCGGCAAGGCATTCTTGGAAATGACACGGCGCATGTTGACCGACCCTTCCAAACTATGGAAGGCGCAGATGGATTGGTGGCAAGATTACATGACGCTTGTCAATAACACCACCAAGCGCTGGCTGGTCGGCACCGCGGCGCAGCCGATCGCCGAACCCGAAGCGGGCGACAGACGCTTTAAGGACGAAGCGTGGCAGCAAAACGCCATTTTCGATTTCATCAAGCAATCTTATTTGCTGACCGCGCGCAGCATCCAGAAAACCATTCACGAAGTCGAAGGTCTGGACGAGCAAACCGCGCGCAAAGTGGATTTTTACACCCGCCAATTCGTCGACGCCATGGCGCCGTCGAATTTCGTCATGACCAACCCCGAAGTGTTGCGCGCCACCGTCGAAAGCGGCGGCGAAAACTTGGTCAAGGGCCTTAAAAACATGCTCGGCGATTTGGAACGCGGCAAGGGCCAGCTGCGCATCCGCATGACCGACGAAAAAGCGTTCAAAGTCGGCGAAGACATCGCGGTGACGCCGGGCAAGGTGGTTTACCAAAACGATTTGATGCAGCTGATTCAATACCAGCCTTCGACCGACAAGGTCTATAAGGCGCCGCTTTTAATCATTCCGCCATGGATCAACAAGTTTTATATCTTGGATTTGCGCGCCAAGAACTCCTATGTCAAATGGCTGGTCGACCAAGGCCATACCGTGTTCATGATTTCCTGGGCCAATCCGGGCAAGGAATTGGCGGAAAAAGGCTTTGACGATTACATGACCGACGGTCCGCTCGCCGCAATCGAAGCGATCGAAAAAGCCACCGGCGAAAAAGAAGTCAACGTCATCGGCTATTGCCTGGGCGGAACTTTGTTGTCCTCCCTGCTCGCCTGGATGAAGGTGAAAAAGGACGAGCGCGTTTTAAGCGCGACATACCTTGTCAGCTTGGTCGATTTTTCCGAGGCCGGGGAATTGTCCGTCTTTATCGACGAAGAACAATTGGCGGCGCTGGAAAAACGCATGAACAAGCGCGGGTTTTTGGAAGGCCATGAAATGGCCGCGACGTTCAATATGCTGCGCGCCAACGATTTGATCTGGTCTTTTGTGATCAACAACTATCTTTTAGGCAAGGAACCGTTTCCTTTCGACTTGCTGTATTGGAATTCCGATTCCACCCGCATGCCGGCCGCGATGCACAGTTTTTATCTGCGCAACATGTACCAGAAAAATCTTTTGGTGCAGCCGGGCGGCGTCACGCTCAAGGGCACCAAGCTCGATTTACGCAAAATCGAAACCCCGACCTATTTCGTCGGCACCAAGGAAGATCATATTTGCCCTTGGAAATCGGTTTATTCCGGAACGCAGATATACAAAGGCCCGATGGAATTCGTGCTGTCGGGATCGGGCCATATCGCGGGCGTGGTCAATCACCCCGACGCCAACAAATACCAATATTGGACAAACAGCCGGATCGCGAAAAACGCTGACGAATGGTACAAATCGGCCAAGGAAAATCCGGGGTCTTGGTGGCCGCATTGGCAGAAATGGATCGCGTCTTATGCCGGGGCCAAGGTCGATGCCGCGAAACGCATCCCCGGCAAAGGCAAGCTGAAAGCCATCGAAAACGCGCCGGGAAGCTATGTCAAGGTGAAGGCAGTTTAGCGGGTGCCAGGCGGCAATATTACGCGGCTTCGCCCCGCTGCCTTTGTCTTTGTCTGCTTTGAACTATCTGCGGCAACAATTCCAGATCTTTGAATAAATCCGGTTTGAATCCATATCTTGCCAGATCGAAATCCCAAAGCTGGGCGGCTTTGCCGCATTTGGCTTGCCATTCTCTTAAATATTCTGCTTTTGCTTGGGCATTAGGCTTCCTGCAATTAAAAGTTTTAATGCAGCATTTCATGCCGCGCGCGAAAGCTTGGCAGCAAACATCGTTGAAATCCGCGCGCGGAACAGGCAAAACCGCAAAGCCTTCTGGCAAATAGACGATATGATGCGTCAATTGCAAAGCTTCGTCTCCGTCACCTATGTCTTGCGACAATTCTTTAAACACAACCGAAACATAATCCCTTCGTATCGGCGCGGTAATGTCAAGATAGGTTCTGCTGTCAACGCCGAGCATAGCGCAAGTTATCTTTTCTTCGGCCAACCCAACATCAATCATCAGCACAAGCTCTATAGTAGGTACCCATACAGGAGCGAGTGCGCGGCTTTCACCCCCTAAAAGCCTGTCTAAAACCACATGCCATGATTTTTGCAGTTCGCGCACTTTTTCAAAATCAAATTGCTTCATGCCAAATAATCCGCGGCCAGCTTTACATAATGCTGCGCCGACCATAATAAATGCTGTTTTTCTTCTGCCGTCACATCGCGCACATATCGTGCCGGGCGTCCTGCCCAAAGCTGGCCTGCTGGCACTTTTTTGCCGGGGGTCACAAGCGCCCCTGCTGCGACGATCGCATCGTCTTCTACCACAGCGCCGTCCATAACGCAAGACTGCATGCCGATTAGGCAGCGATTGCCGATGCTGCAGGCATGCAGCAAGGCTTGGTGGCCGACGGTGCAATCTTCGCCGACGATGGTGGGCAGATCGCCGCTGTCTTTGCTGGCGCAATGAATCACCGCACCGTCCTGGATGTTGGTCCGGGCCCCGACGCGGATGTAATTTACGTCACCGCGCAAGGTACAGCCGAACCAAATGCCACACTGCTCGCCTAAGGTCACATCGCCGATGACGGCGGCGTTGGCGGCGATAAAGACTTTTGCGGCGATTTTCGGAACGACGCCTTTATAGGGCAGGATTACAGCGGACATAGCATCTCCTATGGGAATAGCGGGTAAAGGCTTAAGGACAGGGTCTCTTCAAAGTCATGCATGATATTGAACGACTGTATCGCCTGGCCGGACGCCCCCTTGACCAGATTGTCGATCGCGGAAACGACAATCGCCTGCCCCGGCAAGCGGCCCGCGCATACGCCGATCAGGCACAAATTCGTGCCCTTGACCGAAGCCGTCATCGGCGTTTCGCCGAGGGGCAAAACGCGCACGCATTTTTCCTTGCCGTAAAATTCGTCCATCGCGGCATGCAGTTTTTCGGCGGAAAAGCCGTTTTTCATCTGCACATAAATCGTCGACAAAATCCCCCGGCTTTGCGGCAAAAGATGCGGCGTAAAACTTATGGTGATTTTTTCGCCCGACGCCGCCGACAGTTCTTGTTCTATTTCCGGCGTGTGACGGTGCTTTGCCACGCCATAGGCGTAAAAATTTTCGGCGACTTCGGCATATAAGCTCGATTCTTTAAGCGCCCTGCCCGCGCCAGACACCCCGGATTTGGAATCTACGATGATTGGCGCGGCTTCTATCATTTTGTTCTTCAACAAAGGATAAAGCGGCAATATCGCCGAGGTGGGATAGCATCCGGGCGACGCCACAAGCCGCGCCTGCTTTATCTTGTCGCGGTAAATTTCCGGCAGTCCATACACCGCGCCCGGCTGCAATTCCGGCGCCAGATGCGCATGGCCGTACCAGGTTTCATAAGCTTGTAAATCCCGCAAACGGAAATCGGCGGAAAGGTCGATGACCTTGATGTTGTTTGGAATTTTGGCGACGACTTCCTGTGTCGTGCCATGCGGCAAGCAGCAGAAAACGCAATCTATACTTTGCCATTCCACCTCGGAAAGCGCCACGGTCTTTGGCAAATCCGCGCCCCGCAAATGCGGATAGATGTCGGCCATATGCTTGCCCGCCTGCTTATCCGCCGTCAAAACCGAAATGCCTATATGCGGATGGCGCAAGGCATGGCGCAGCAGCTCGATGCCGGTATAGCCGGTCGCGCCAAGCACAGCGATACGGATTTTTTTTGCCATGGCTCCTACTCAAAGAAAAAGGGCATCCGAAGATGCCCTTTTGTAGCATAAAACAAAACCGATACCAATTAACGCTTGGAGAATTGGAATCTGCGGCGCGCTTTCGCGTGGCCGTATTTCTTACGTTCGACAACGCGAGCATCGCGGGTCAAGAATCCTGCGGCCTTAAGGACGGGGCGCAATTCCGGCTCGTAATAGAACAAAGCCTTGCTAAGCCCGTGGCGCACCGCGCCGGCCTGGCCGGACAAACCGCCGCCGACGACGTTGCATTCCAAATCGAACTGGCCTTCGCGCTTGGTCGCCTGCAAAGGCTGGTTGATCAGCATGCGCAAAACCGGACGCGCGAAATATTGGGTCTGGTCGCGGCCATTGACGATGATCTTGCCGCTGCCGGGTTTCAACCAAACGCGGGCGATGGCGTTTTTACGCTTGCCGGTGGCATGGGAACGGCCCAATTTATCGACTTTGCGTTCATAGGTAATAACGTTGCTTACGACCTTTTCAGCGGCAGGCGAAGATGCCGTCGGGCTGGCTGCGGATACTTGCATGCCCGCCAAGGCTTCCATGCCGGATGCCGCAGGCGCGGCAGCCGAACGCGGCTTACGCTTAGTTGTGACGATAACGCCTGGTGGGGTTGTTGGTGTTTGAGCCATTACGCTGCGCTCCTTATGACGTTTTTAGGGTTTTGTTTCGCGCCAAACTCCAACGCTTCGGGTTTTTGCGCCTCATGCGGGTGATTGGCGTCGGCATAGACGTAGAGATTTTCTAAAATCCGGTTGCGCAGCGTGCCTCGCCCCAGCATGGTGCGGATCGCGCCCTTAAGCACGCGCTCGGCGTGCTTCCCGGTCAAAATTTGCTTGGCGGTTCTTTCTTTGACGCCGCCGGGAAAGCCGGTGTGCCAACGGTATACTTTGCCTTCCAGCTTGTCGCCGGTCAGGCCGATTTTACCGGCATTGATAATGATAATTTTATCACCGGTTACCGCATGGGGGGTAAAAATCGGCTTGTGCTTGCCACGCAGGCGTGACGCCACGAAGGATGCCAAACGGCCCAGCACAACATCGGTTGCGTCGATTACATACCATTTCGACTGGTTTTTAACGTCGCCCTCTTTGGGGACGTAAGATTTCATAATGGGACTTGTCATGGTTACCCTGGCCTCTTTGTTACTGTTAAGGGATGGTTTCTACAACCAAGCAAGCCCCTGTGTCAAATGATTTAATGGGGTTATAGTGCTGTTTATTGGCAAAAAACAAGGGCCATATTGACGACATACTATTGTATGTATATTTTATGCGGTTTCTACCCATTCCAAATAGCCGGGCAATCCCCCCGTAATCGGCAAAATGACCAAAGCGGGGCAATCATAGCTATGCAGGGCCAAAAACTGCTTTTCCAGCGCCGGATATAGCTCTTGGCGGGTTTTGATGATCATGGCGGCTTCCTGCGCTTCCTTGACCTGTCCTTGCCAGGCATAGACCGATTCAATTTTGGGCAGGATATTGACGCAGGCGGCCAATTTCGTTT
>JACCDT010930037.1_pt1 | contig 16606 bp, 43 predicted proteins | sample 7446291 | NCBI WGS metagenome assembly JACCDT01 (sample SAMN15323446, study PRJNA562643) | freshwater metagenome | isolation source: river surface water | place: USA:Blue River Watershed | collected 2017-08-17 | reverse complement strand
AAGTCCTTTACAAAGCCAAAAGAATGGGTATTTGACCCATTTGTTGGGTCGGCTAAAATCGTAAAGGCTTGTAAGGAGTTGGGTCGCTATTGTCATGTGATTGACGTATCTGAAACATCGTTTAACAACTTTGTGTTTCCTTTATTGTAATATTCTTTTTTATTGAGTCTCCCTATAAATTCATGCAAAAAATCACTCTCACAACTGAACAAGATTTATGGTATGGCAAGTACATGGGTGATTTTCTTACGCAGGGCTTAACTGAGTTGAAGGCTGAGAAAGAAACTATAAAGTTGTTGATTCAAAAGTTTCCTGAGTTATCTGTATTGAAAAACAAAAAAGTTAAAATTGCAGTATGAGCAATCAAAGACAAAACAAGGGATACGAAAAGCCGTATTTTCATAGCAATCCACACGCAAATTGGTTTTGGAATTTTGGACTTGCCGAAAAGAACAAAAAAGAAGCGTGTTCAATTCACAAACGTAAACGTCAAGGAAAACAAAAATGAGAAAAACAAAATTGATATTAGGAAACATTACATTTCATCATTTTTCTGATGAGGAATTAAAATTTTTCAAAACAACAAACACACGCAAAGCGTTGGTTCACAGAGTGGATGATGTGATTGAATGTGATGGCACAGAAGAAGCGTGTGAACTTGGCGAAGAAAAATTGGAGAATGGCTGTGAAAGCTATTTGGTTCCTGATGTATTTTCGGGGGAGATTGTTTTTGAGTGCGAAGTGCCCAAAATTTAAATATTCTTTTTTCAAATTCATCCCTATACATTCAACAAACAAAAAAACACATGTTACAAATCATCGAGAAAAAATTAAACGGAGCAATCTTCGGAGTGAAGCAAAACACAAAGACTGCAACTGAAGCCCAAAGCTGGCTTGAAAAAATGAAAAAAATTAATCCGTTGTTAGCGGAGGATTATGATAAAAAATTGGCTTCGGCCTTAGCCATGAGGAAACCTGCTCAGGCTTAAAAGAAGGTAGCCAACATGTCTCCGAATGAACGGAGCACCTTGTCAAAGGTCGGGGCTCACAGAGTTCCGTGTTGGTGGAGGAATTGCACTATGGTTTGGTTTGTTTGGTTCAAAGAGGAGCACGGTTGGTAGCCGTGCTCTTTGCTTTTTTGTAAATATTCTTTTTTCAAATTAATCCCTATATAATCATGATTACAAAAGAAAAGAAACAAGAGTACATGAAAGATTTTAATGAAAAAGTCCTTACATGTACCGATAAATATTGGGCTATAGATGCAGGATTAAAAGAAATTTTAATTAAAATAAATAGCAACCCCAATGTTCAAACGCTTTTTTCTAGGAGATATTTTAAAGGCAAAAAGTGGGATTTACATTTTAAACACACAAGTTATTTGGCTTATACCATTGTTGATGGTGTCAATTTGGAAAAAATATTAGAATTACCACAATACCTTTCAAATAAGTTTGGTCAAAAATTTCGTTGCATCTCAAGTGAGGGAGAAAGTTTTTTCTCAAATTCTAGCGGGAAAATTCAAATGGGTTGCCTTGATAATTCGGAGTATTTTAATGTAGCTCACAATATGTTATTGTTTAAATCTAAATTAGAGTCAGAACATGATATTTTTTGGAAAGAAGTTGAATTGTATTTGACATCAGTATAAAATATTCTTTTTTTAAATTAATCCCTATAAGGTCATGAGCAAAAAAACATTAATTACACCGAAACAAAAGAAAGCCGCAAAGGATATTGTAGCTTATCTTATCCACGATGAGCGCAGAAACCTCGAAGAAACTTTAAGTGAGTTCGGAGAAGAATATGAGCGTGAAATGACCGATGAAGAATTGGTTAAGGCTTGTAAGGAAACAGGTAACACTGACCACGCTTGGTACAAACTTCACATTTTATCAACCATTAAATAAGCCAAACCCAATGCCAAAAATAAAAGTAGTTTTTAGCCGCTCTGTTGAAGTTGAGGTAGATGATACCAATATGACTGAGGAGCAAGAGTTAAGCGTTGTAAATAAGGCACAAGAAGAACTTGACAGCCTTATCCATAAAGGTGAGTTTTTCATCTCAGATATGGATGTTGAATTTGAAAAGTAAAATTTTGTTTTTTGTTTTGTTTGTTCCCAGGGCTCAAAAGGTCCTGGGTTTTTTATTAAATATTCTTTTTTTGGATCCGTCCCTATATAATCAGATAAAGCGAGATGCCTTACTAAGCAGAAGCTACCTCAGGAAACTGGCAGGGTTAATCCACTCCTGCCCTAAACTTTCGTCCACCCCTGCCGTTCATTTTTCCATATAAGTTTATATAAAATATTCTTTTTTTAGATTAATCCCTATAAGGGTATAAACCAATAAAACACACAACAATGAAAACAAACACAATCACAATCCCAGCTTACACAGAAAAAAGCGCAATGCGTTTTTTTATTAATGAGAAACGCACTTTTATGCCAGACGAAATGCATCTTCTGGAGCGTACTGAACGCAATCGTGAAATAAATGAAAAACACGTTGGCGTTATGCGTGAATCGGTTGAACGTAACGGGGTTATCCGTGAAGCTATTATAGTGCCAAACCCACGCAAAAAAGGATATTTCCTTATTGTTGACGGGCAGCACCTTATTGAGTCCCTGAAGCAATTGAGCCATGCAGTACCTTGCAAAATTGTTGACGTTGCAAATGATGAAGCCATGATTGACCTTATGATTGACATCAACAACAAATCTAAAAGTTGGGTGCTTGAGGATTATATCACTTCACGTGCAAAAGCAGGAAACAAGGACTATAAATTTATCCTGTCTGAAATTGAACGTACTGGATTGCAAACCACTGTGGTGCTTATGGCTTATGCTCAAAACCGTTCACGTAGCACTGTTACTAAAAACATTAAGGCAGGTTCTTACAAAGTTGCTAACAAAAAAGAAGGAGAAGTATTGTTGCAACGTATTAAAGAATGTGGCACTCATATCGGTTCATCTCGTCCGATTAATCAAGCCCTAGTCTCCCTAATGTTATTGCACGAAGGTGGCTATAAACACACCAAGTTTATTAAGTCAATCAAAGGTATTGATAATTTGCCACACAAAGAAGGGGAAATTTTTGCCACGCTTAACAAGCTTGCAGCCTAATAAAAACGGGGACAATTAAGTCCCCGTTTTGTTTTTCTCCCTTACACAATATTCTTTTTTTAGAATTCTCCCTATAAAGGTATAAAACAAATAAACCCCTAACACACATGAAAAAATCAATCAAAAATGTTCGCAGAGCAAAAAAAGCATGGGTAACCATTAACAAAAATCTTGGTTTTTCGCATGACACTTTAGTACCTGATATTCGTGGTATTAAAACATACGAAGAAAGCGAAAAGAAAAAAGAAATACGCACAGAAGTTGTTGAGGCTTGTAAAGCGTTACCGCAAAATGACCTGCCTATTGTATCACTTACCTCACATGAGTGTTTGCAGGAGCTTGCCATTATTGAGGCTTTACCTGATACACAATTTCACGCAGTTGAGGCAGACTTTGATACTTTCCGCTACCTTATGCTGAAAAAAATCAAATACAATTGGGCTTTTTTGGTATCACTTGTTTATGCACCAATTTCAAACATCATTTACACAAGCCGTGCTAACTCATACCGTGCTATGTTACTTGATTATTGTGAAACTATTAAGGTGTATGGCAATGAAATTGCACACGCTATTACCAATGACCTTGTAGTTAAAAACGGGTTTATTTATATCACCTTGTGCCAACGTGCTGGTGGTAATGATACTCAGAAGCAGGTTTTTGACTTGGTACGCAAATATGGTAAGGGACGTTATAAAATTGTTTATGACAAGGGTTACAGAGATGGCGCACCAATGTACTCCGCAATCATTAAGCGCATCAAATAAGATAGCGCAAAGGGAAAAAGGGGGCTTTAAAAGTCCCCTTTTTTTATAAACTCTCCCTAAAAATTGTAACCTTTTTATTTTTTTTGCGTATAATTGTGTAAACTATAAACTCTAACACAATGAGCAACAGAAAAGCAGCCGCAAAAAAAGCAGCAAAAACCCGCCAAATCAATAAAGAAGCCACCCATCAAAAATGGGTACAAGCAGGCCTGAAAGCATGGGAAACCAGACGCAAAAACCAGAGCCGCAATGCCTCCCCAGAAAAACGTTCAAGTTCAGTAAAAACTTTTGACTTGGCCACAGCAAACCAGATCTTACAACCTCTGGGTTTGAAAATTGTTAAAGCCTAATATTCTTTTTTGTTTGCTCTCCCTATAAAGGTATGACCAAACCAAAACCGAAAAAAACTCGCATCACCCACAAAGGGTGGTGCGTTTCTATTGTTAAGGGTGAAATGACCGTCACCAAGAACACCATAAAGCGGCATTATTCCCTGACCTATCCCAATGGTGGTCTTGAACACAAAAAGGGCTCAGAGTACTTCTATGTACAATGCGAAGACCATTACTATCAATTCAAATTTGAAGACGGGGACTTTTTTGTCGGGGATATGTTCTCCCATGAAAATGAACACCTAAAAGATATAGCCTCATACGTATTTGAGTAAATATTCTTTTTTTCAATCTCTCCCTATATTGGTATGACTGAAAGAGAATTATTAACCGAAGTAAAATGCAGCAATTATCGTGGCATTTACGATTCAGAAAATGGTAGAACACAATACGATTGGGGTAAATATGACTATTCAGTTTCAAAAGAACAACAAGAGCCTGACTACGCTGAACTTTGCAGAGCTGCAAGGGTTTTAACAGACAAATCAAATACTCATGTTGCCGTTGCCGAATATGGCGACAAATACAATTCAGTTTATGTTTACACCTATAAAGCAGTTGTTGAAAACAAAGAGCTTTATGAAAAAATTGCTAGCAATAAAAAAGAGTTGTTGGCAAAGATAAACGCTGCGGGGTTTTTCAACAAAGAAATTGACGATAAAATTTCCGCTGAATTAAAAGCAAAAAAAGCCCTTGACAGAACCGTAAAAGCCATAAGTAAAAAATTGGGCTTCGAGGTAACACCTGAGCAATACAAAAGTGTTCAAAAATTGGTAAATAACCCACGCCCAATGAATTATGGGTTTGACATTAAATTGTCAAATACTTGGAACTACAAAACATTTGACAATGTTGTAGACCTATTCAATTTTTTAAATTCAGATAGATTCATTACAGACCTTATCAATGATGGTCAAAATATTTGCAAGGCAACGGTGTATCTAAAAACCGACTACATAAATATAGAATTGCGTAAAAGCAATGGGTATGAACAAAATGTTTATTTGTCGGGTGGTTTTATTGTGAAAGGTAAACAAATTAATCACCGAATTGTATTGGATGAAATCCTTGTGAAATTCACAACACTATATCTCTCCCTGAGCAAGACCTCTAAATAAACAATATTCTTTTTTCAAATCAATCCCTATAATATCATGGCAAAAAAACAATCATTCAAAAGTTTTAAGGCGCAATTGTTGTCTGAGATGATGACACGCTTTGGTTTAACTCAAAATGATAGTCGCTATGATTCTGACGAGAAAATAAAATCAGATTTTGAAGCTGGGTGGAGTGTTGAGGATTGCTGCGATTGGTTGGCGGAAAAAGATGACCTTAACAGAATTGACCTTGAGCCATTTACCATGAGAAGAATTGGTACACAACGATCACCATTTGGTATTGGTTCTTAAATATTCTTTTTTCAAATCAATCCCTATAATACCATGAACAAAACTTATCTTAACATAAAAATCAAAGGCGAAACCTCTCAGGTTGGAATTCTTGATATTGGTGTGGTAAAAAACATCAAAGACGATTTTAAACGAATCAAAAAAATCAAAGAACGTATTGAATCCAAAGTTGTTTCTGCCCTTGAAGACCACTTTGATTGCCCTGTAAAAATCCGCCTCACAATGCTTGATTCATCACTTGCCCCAATTTCAGCAACCGTACACGTTATTGTGGAAAGTGTTGAACAAGACTATGAAGAAAAAGTGAAATTGGAAGAGACCTGGGTGTATTAATGCAATATTCTTTTTTCAAATTAATCCCTATAAGTTCATGGCAAAGAAAAAAAATATCCTCGAAACAATTAAGAATTCAGTGTTGCGTGAACAACTATCCTCAAGAGGTGGTGGAATTGAAATAGATTTAACACCATTTGGTTTTAAAGGTCAAAAAATGGCTGCATACCAAAATTATCTCGGTGGTGGTTTATTGGGACGTATTATGGTAAATGATACTATCAGAAGAGAAACGTTAACCACAAGCGAAAAAAACGCTAAAAAGCTCGATGAAATTGGGTTGGAGCTTATGAAATATTTTCATTCATTGACAAACCCCGACACTGAATTTGAGGGAATGTCTTTTGAGAAAAATCAACAAATGCCTATATCGGCTTACTAACAATATTCTTTTTTTTAATCTTTCCCTATAAGTTCATGGAAAAAATAACAACAAAAACCATTGAACATGAAAATCCACACTTTGTGTTGGAAATGATTGCCGAGACTGTTGCCGAACAAGCCGTTGCTTTCTCTATGAAAGAACGTTTAGATAAATGGGGCGACCTTGACAAAACAGGACGCACAAAGTTGGACACAGAATTTCGTACAGAAGTTCAAGGTCTTACCAAATATCTTTGTGAACGTGCCGATACTGTTTACCAATACAATAAAGACTTCAATAAAAAAGTAAAAGCCAAAGGCAATGGTGGTAGGGACTATCTGTATGTTATGATGTATCATTGGTCAGGTGGACACTATAATGGTGCTGTCATGGAATTCCAAAAGGGTGCATATAAAAAATCTGCAACCAATTGGTACAGAGAAATGAAATCTTTTAACGACAAAAAATAAACACACATGAAAAAATCAATCCGAATTGTAACCTTGTCAGTAGATGATTTTACTGATGGCCGCAAAGTGGCAAATCACATTGAAAACACAACTTTTAAAAGTAAACAAGAAGCACTTGAATATATTTTAAGCCAAGAAAATCTTTCAACAGCTGGTGTTGGTATCATGGAACTAAGTTCCTTTATGGAGGCTTGTAACGACCAAGATATTAATCTGGAATGTTTTTGGATAAGCTACATTTACATTGAGGAAAACTAAATATTCTTTTTCTTAAACTCTCCCTATAATATTATGAGCAAGAAACAAACACAACTTAAGAAAAAAGCCGCTGAGATTTTACGCACTGGTAATCTTTTAATGGCTGTTAAATTTGTCAAAGACAATTCTGACTTATCCTTATTTGAGGCAAAAGAATTTTGTGAAAAAATTAGAACCGAAATCGGTCTATCAAAACAATCTTACATTATTGTGGGCGATGATAATTATTGGTATGCAACCGCAACTGATGTAACCAAAGAGGAGTTGTCAAAAATTGTAAAAGATACAATTGAAATGATTCACAATGGTGGCAGCTTTACACCAACACCTGCGTCAACACCTGAAACACTTTACGCCTATCCAGTTGGGAAAGGCACATCAATTGACTTTGCTGTTTAAATATTCTTTTTTTTAAACTCTCCCTATAAGGTTATGAAAACACAAGAACGCATCAACGAGGTCGGAATGGTTGCAGCCATTATCTCTGACCACGTTATGAAACGCCTGTACGCAGAAATGCAAAAGCGTGGCACTGGTTATATATCAACTGTGGAAAAAATCTCTGAGTGGGCACAAGAGTTCGTTGAAAAACATAAAAAAACAAATTGGGAGGATGCTCTTGAAAAAGGCATTAAGCCTTTGCACCCAAAAAGTAACGAAATTATCTGTTGGGATGATGCAGTAATGGATTTTTCCAACTACAAACTCGAACAATTCAAAAAACAATAAGATGAAAAACGCAGGAGTAGAATTATACTATAATGGTAAAAATTGGGTGCTTAACATATTGGTATCCGAAACAGCAGCACAGGAAGAAATCCATTTAACCGATGCAGAAGCAGACAAGTTAAAAGCAATTGGTGTACCTGTTTACGATGCTGATGCAGAATAGTGTGCATTGATAGAATAAACTATTGTATATTGACAAAATATTCTTTTTTCAAATTTGTCCCTATAAGTTCTCAAGAAACAACGGAAACGAAAAACTTAAAACTGGGAAATCATGAAGAAGTAATTTTCAAAACCCGTCCGCAACCGAGATAAGTTGCACCTGCGCCAGTGGCGACGTGAGTACACGTTCAGACCACAATTTATGCCAAAAAAGAAACCTTAACCCCTCTCCAATGCCAATCGGTGGTACGGAGATACAAAGTCAGAAAGAAGACAGATGCATTGTATAAGAGCTCCCACCAAATAAAGACACTCTATAATATTTTTTATACTTAATTCCGATTATTAACAAAAAAATAAAGTGTTGAAAAACGAGATCGAAAAACGTCTTGACAATCAGTGCCGACACATGACCAAAATAAGACGTTCTCCTGTCGGGGAGTTTAGGGATAAACAAAAGGGATAGGCTCCATTTTTACCGCCCGTGCACAGAGCAGGGCAGGTCAGCCACCCAGCCAAAGATAAGTCCCGACACTTTAAGCAAAGCCCTGCCATTGGTGGGGCTTTTGCTTTATATTCTTTTTTTATCTTTGTCCCTATAAGCACATGACAACAACAAACCTTAAACCACACGTTTACATTTCAAACGCATTTTATTCGCACCCAATTGAGCAAAGGGATGCCAATGTGTTGACCGTTTTCAACGAATTTAAAAGCAAATTCAAATTACGTGAAGCCTTTAAAATAAAAGGGGTTTTGTTTGAATTTTATTCATTTGATGCTGGGACTTATTCCTACTATCTTATCCTAAAAAATGGACAGGTAGAATGGCACACAGGTAGCAATGTATATGCACCTGCTATTGATAAGTGGCAACAATTAATTGGAATTGAATTTGACCAATACATAAATGGCTCACCATATTACCGTTTCATAAACGGTGCAAAAAACATTGAGCCTGTAAAAATGGACAATAAGTATTTGGAGTTTTGTCGTATAAGACCACAGACAATGCCAGGTGCAAAAATGCCAAAAGAACGTGAACAAATTGGTAATACACCTTACTATGTAGGCCGTTCAATTATGTACCGTTACAATTCAGAAAATAAACCTGAGTTCTTTTATGACAAGGAATTTCGCATACACCGCTACGATGTAGAATACAATTTATCAATTGAAAAACGTTTCAATACACGTTGGTTTTACCCACAACTTGGTGCTTTAAACAAAAAACAAGTTATTGAAAAACTTGTTAAGCACCTTACAGAAGAGCATCAAAAAGCTGTAAACGGTTATTGGGGTGACCGTTATAACCCTGAAACTGATTCTGCTTGGATAAATTCAAACCCGATTGAGGCTGTTAAATTAGCAAGTCAAATTGAAAGTGTGAAACAATATTTGCAGGGGCTTTAAGCCACTTTATTCTTTTTTCCAAAGTCTCCCTATACACTCATGGCAAAATTTACATTACATAATGAACACGGAGATTTTATGCACGACACAGCTAAAACTCTTGAAGCAGCTAAAATTAAGTGTAATGCAGCTTCTTATAAGTGCAAGGTTTTAGAAACATATTTTGCACGTTCACCTTTCAGACCTTGGGATCCAAAATTGGTAGAGCATGGTAGAGAGGTATATAAAAACTTTTAATATTCTTTTTTCTAATCTCTCCCTATATTTTTATGTTTATACAAGTAGGAAAATATTACCACAGAAGGGATGGAATTGGTTGTAAAGTTGTAAACCAAATTGCTCCAAATTATTATTCAGTTGAAATGACTGCAAGTCCTATTAATTATATGAAGGGCGTTCAAGTAGTTGACAGCGATGGACGTTTTGGAATTACAAAAAACCACAGAGATTTAGTTGAATTGATTACAGATCCAATTCTCATAGAACAAATTGAAAAACACCTTTCTGAATCGTATGAGTGGGAATACTAATATTCTTTTTTTGTTTTAATCCCTATATACTCATGATAAAAGACACAAAATATTTTTTTGTTTGGGTAGAAGGAATTGAACCCAAAGGTGGCGAAAAAATCAAACACTTTCGTAAAGATGGTAGTATTGAATACACCTTAGACATGATGGAGGCAATGCGTGTTAAATCAAAAGATATTCCACGTGTTAAAGAAAAAATGAAATCCGCTGGTGTGGCAAATTGGGTGCTGGAGGGTAGAACTTTTATTGGTACTTCATACGCTCCAAAAGGAACAATTTACGGCACAAACACATATTATCAACAAATAAAATAAAACCATGCAACAAATCGTTTTAACGGCACATAACGCTTCAGAATTAAATACCAAAATCCAACAAATGATTGAGCAAGGTTGGATACCAATTGGGTCACACAAAGTTGTTGAGACACATCACCAAATGCGTTTTTCGGGTATGCAGCACAAGGACACTCTTATTGAACGTGAATATTCACAAACTGTTAAAAAAGAGTAACTTTAAATAACATTTTGTATATTTATATTCGGATTAAAACCTATTATCATGGTAGCTACAACCGTAAATCAAGCCCTCGATCAATTGCTAAGTAAATATAGTTCAGAGCAATTACAACAAAACAATACTCTCAGAAAATGGAGGGGTGTTTTATCTCAATGGAAAATGTGGTATGGCGGCAATTACAAATTGCAAGATCCCGCCAAAGTAAATCACGTAATCGAAACAGGTCAAGAAAATTAAAGCGGGGTTGTAAGCAGGCCGACAAAAAGCGTTTATCGCAAGACTCCAAGACTTACCCGCTTTATATTCTTTTTTCTAATCTCTCCCTATATTCTTATGGCAGATAAGTTGCAAGGCAATCATATTAAACTCGATACACCAACTGTAAAAAAACACATTGGTAAGCGTGTTAAATATATTCTCAAAGGTGACTCTGGAATTTACCCTATAGGTGGTGTAATCACTGAGATTTATAGAAAACAAATTGATTTTGGTTCTCAGGAGTGGGTTTTTCTAAACACAATTCAGGAACTTGTTGTCATAGATTAAATATTCTTTTTTTAAATCTCTCCCTATATACCCATGGGAAATCAAATCACAAATACATTACCACCATCTATTGATTCCGCTCTAATGGATGTAGCACAAATGTTTGGGGGAATTAATTACACCGACATTTCCAAATTCGGAAACAAAGCCGACAAAAAAACCATCGCTAAAATGCGCCGCCTTGTAAATAAAATGCAGGATGAGCAAGGCGAGGAGCAAAAAACTGTCAATCAAATTGTTGAATTAGTAAAAGCATAATCATGGACGAAAAAATCTTTGAATTTAAAATAACCATTTATGGAGTTGCAAAAAACTTCAGGGTTCATGGTAAAGATTACAACGACGCTCGTAAAAAACTTGACGCTCGTATTGTTGAAAACATTGTGGTGGTTGAACATAAGGATGTATCACCCAAAATTTCAAAGTTGGATGACATCTTTGAGCAGTTTGGAAAGTTTTTTGAAGGAAAAGGTTTTGGTAAAATGTTCGGAGGTAAATAAGCAATATTCTTTTTTGCAATTTATCCCTATATTACCATGAGCACAAATAATTCAATTGCCAAAAATGTTGTCGAGAAATTGCGTCATGGCGGAATTCTTGATTTAGCGGATTTCAAAAACAAATTGATCCACCGTATTCAACTCAACAAGAAAGACAATAAGGTTTGTTGGGAACGCTGGGTTAAATGCATGGGAGCTACACATAAAGATCGCTGGGTGAACTGGAATAAATATTTATCCCTCAAGGATGTTGTATCAATTAACACGCAATTAGTGGAAGGCAACCGTGCCAGGTAATATTCTTTTTTTAACTCAGTCCCTATAAGACCATGGAAAACACAAAACCACTATACGAAAGCCCCAAGAAAGAACAAAACAACGAAAAATACGGCGAGTTTGGATCTGAATGTATTTGTTGTGGCAGGCCAATGGCAGCAGGTCCTTGCAAATGGGTTCATATGAACACAGATTGGAAAGCGGTTAATCCCTCTATTAAAGAGGAGGATTTTGATAAAATGACTGGTGCAGATTCTCAAGGAATGTTTCCTATTGGTAATGAGTGCGCAAAGAAAATGAAGGGCTTTATCCTTGAAGGTGAACTAAAAGATTCACACCCACATCTCAAAAAATAATATTCTTTTTTCAAATCAATCCCTATAAACACATGAACAAAGATATTAACCAAATAATCCATCACTATCTTCACTGTGCTTTGTGGACAGAAGAATTGGATTCGTTTCAACTTGAGGACATTCATGCTAAAAGTGTTACACAAGCACTTGCAGACTGCAATAAGTTTGTAGAAAAAGCTGGCTCTCTTTTAGATAATCTCACCGAAGAACAAATCGGACATGACTTTTGGTTAAGTAGAAATGGACATGGCGCTGGATTTTTTGACCGTGGTTTAGGCGAAATTGGTGATAAATTGCAAGAAATCGCACGTAGTTTCAAAGGTATGGATGTATTTGCACCTGAATTTGCAGGTGATAAAATTTATATCGAATAATCCCAAAAGTATTGTTTGTAGTTTTTGGAATATTTCTGTATATTTATTTATATGGAAATAGAAAAAAAGATTTGCACACGTTGCAAAACACCAAAAGAATTATCTGAATTTAACAAGAGTGCTTATAGAAAAGAGGGGACGAGATCTCATTGCAAGCAGTGTGAAAGGGAGCAAGCAAACGAGTTTTATCATAAAAACCCTGAACCTTATAGAGATAGAGCAAAAAAGAGTAAGCGCAAAATGGCTGACCATTTAAATGCGTTTATGTTAAAAATAAAACAGGAATCTGGTTGTATTTTATGTCAAGAAAAAGAAGTTGCCTGCTTAGATTTTCACCACGTTATTAAGGGGATACCAGTTACTCGTGCTGCAAATCACTCTTATATAAAATTTGAAAAAGAATTAAATAAATGTATAGTTGTTTGTTGTAATTGTCACAGAAAAATTCACGCAGGAATATTGAGCGTAAATGAAGTAATGATAAAAAAAATAGAAGTTCCAAGATTATCTCAGTTATAATATTCTTTTTTAATAAGTCTCCCTATAACTTCAATGAAAACAATTACATATCATAGAAAACCAACAGCCTCAGAAATTAAATTTGGGCATGGCGCAATTCATTACAGGGAATTTTTACCATGCGCTTGTCGCAAACCTGACGGTTCTTACAAAAAAAGAATTAAAGCAAAAGATGATGGTTTAATCTATACACGTTAAACACATGAAAGAAATTTGGTGTAAACTAATCGACCTCTATGAAGAAGGCGATGACGAAAAGTGTGAGGATATTTGGTTTAAAATGACCTCAGCCGAACAAAAGGAATTTATCATGTTACTTGAGAACAAGTTTTTAGAACGTAAATACGACAGTATGTACAAGTTCTATAAGGGGTTGGACAAAATGACCAAACCACACTGGGAACCAATTAACATGAACTAAAATATTCTTTTTTTAAATCAATCCCTATAACATCATGAATAATCGTGAAAAAAACATGAAGGTTTCCAAAGATGATGTTTGGGGCAAATTCGATGACAGTCTAAACCTTATCTCAAGAGGTATGATTGTTGCCCAGGGTTACATTGGAGATCAATATTACGAAAAAGGTCTCGAACACTGGAAGAAAAAACTCCAGGTTTCAAATGTTTGCCCTGTGTGGGGTGATGAACTCCCTTACAAATCTGTAACTGCTATTTGCAACAAAGATCAAGAAGATGAAGTGAGATATTGGCTTTGTTACGTTCATGGTGGTGAAGCTGAAATGAGTAAAGCTCTCCCTGATGGCAAAGTAGCTATTCGCAGCAACTATCAATGCTGGTAAATATTCTTTTTTTAAATCAATCCCTATAATCTTATGAAAACAAAAACATTCTCACAGAGAAACCAAGAGGTTTGGCGTGATGCCACCAAATTTATTGAGAAATCAATCAAAGCCTTAAAAAAAGGCACATGCTTTGTAATTGTACCTGACCCCGAAGCGGAAAATGCCGTAAATGAAGCACCATTCATTTCAACAGTAAACAAATACGATTCGTATGACCAATGGGGAATTCTCTCTATTGAACACACCAAACAAGGGAAAATAATTTTTCACACACAAGGACAAGGTGAAGTTTCTGATGAAAACAAGGATTTTGAGTGGAACAACTTTGGCAATGGAGAATTGAATAACGATAATCTTTGTGAGGTGGCAGACCTTATTCTGAAAAGTAAAAAGTAAATATTCTTTTTTTAAATCAATCCCTATAATCATATAACCCCCTAATAAAAAATAACAATGAGAAAAGAAAAATTCCTTGTAACGTTTTATGCTCCGAGCGAAGCGTATTTGAGAAAACAATTGGTGGACAAAGGCTTTATCCCCGATAAGGTTGAACGTGCAACCAAAACCAAAAAACAAAAGTTGGTTGATTATCTTGAAACAATTCTTTCAGATAATGGAGATTACACCACAGAGCAAATTGCTGATGCAGTTCTTAAAGAAGCAAAGGTAAATCCTGACAATTACATTGACCACACTCTTATCAACAAAAGAGATAAAGATTCGTCTATTGTGGTTGTGGATGTGCTTGAATATTCATTGAGTGTTAAAAAAGTTTGTGAACTAGCAGGAATTTAAATCATGGCAAATTTAAGTAAGTTAACCGAGGCATTTTTGAAAAGCAAGAATGTGATTGATGGGGAATCAGAGGAAATTGAACTCGATAACCTTGACAAAGCAAGACTTGTTTTAAAAGAAGGTAGCAAGACAGAAATTGAAGTTGAAAATGAGCATGGTAGCAGATTCAGCATCAATGAATTATCCAACGAAGAAGTAAGGATATTTCTATTTGTCCTTTAAAAGATACATGGGGGTGCGCTGCTATGCTCGTAGTACACCGAGTTAAATGCAGCAACGATTCAAGGGTGAGACGTATGTAACCTGAGAGGGAAGTGCCCCCGCCAATTAAAACCCTGACCTTAACGGTTGGGGTTTATTTTTGAATATTCTTTTTTTATATTAATCCCTATAAGATTATGAAAGAAAAACACCTCATATTAAAAATCAACAATGAAGTTGTTGAAACCATTGACTGGGATATTACCATTGATGAACTTGAATTGCTCAAAGGCAATGTGGCTTTTATTCACTCAGTTGAAGTTTCTGATGTGGATGTGCAAACAATTGAAGTGTATAAACCTGAATTATCTGATACTATTTCTGTTGGAGAAGGTGGGCTTATGTACAAAGCTCCAAACCAATATTCATCTTGGGTTCCAAAAACTGGGCTTAATTTTTCTTATGAAATTGAGATGCGCAGATTTCCTAATGGCAAGGAAGAAATCACAGAGGATGGACTGAATGTTTTGCTTGAAAAAATAGCAAAAAAATGCGTTGATGATGTGATAATTTTTTCTTAAATTTGTTTATATTTAATAAATGGTTCCATAGCTTAATGGATAAAGCCTTGGTTTTCTAAACCAATTATCTAGGTTCGATTCCTAGTGGGACTACAATAATACCACCATGTACTTCTCTGTGGCAATTTGAACAAAGAAGTACGCATTTGTCAAGTTCTTTTTTTACACGCTCATCAAAAGTGTTAAACCTCATTTTAGAGGGATTAAAATCCTTTTGAGAAGGATCTAAGTGGTGAAATTCTAACGCCCCATCATATTTTGAATACCCGCAACAAATACATTGCCCACCCTTATATTCAATCATAAGTGATTTAAATGTTTTTGTTCTATCTGTTGTCTGTTTTCCTGTACAAGTTTTGCAATATGGTGAATTACCAACTCTCCCTCTTCTATTATAAAATTCATCAAAAGGTTTATCTTCTTTGCACTTAGGACAAATTTTAGAAGATGATTTAATCCTCTTAGTTTTTAATCCATATTTTTCTACCCAATGCCTAGTTGTTGTTTTTGATTTACCTAATTTATCTCCAATTTGTGAAAGACTTAAACCTTGTTCGATAAGTTGTATTAGTATATTTTTCTCCATATTTTTTACTTATAAATAGTGGATAAAAACTAAAATTATCCAATCGAACTAAATATTCTTTTTTAATAACTCTCCCTATATAAACATGAAATCATTTTCCTTAAATCAAATTGGTGTTATTAAAATGTGCACTAATCCCCCTGAAGAAATTGTTAATGCAGGTATGTGTGTTATTAGTAATGCAGATAATCACATTTATTTATTTGATAATATGAAGTGGAATAAAACACGTAAAGCAGATAGGAAAGATTATCAAAATATTCCTCAGCTTATTTAATATTCTTTTTTACAACTTATCCCTATAATTTTATGATGAAAAGTTGTCCATATTGCGCACAAACAGAAACTCGAAAAGACAAATACGGTTACTGTAAAAAACACTCCTGTTTTTATGTGTCAGGAACAAAAGATAAATTAGATGATTTAAAAAAGCAATTATCTGATACCATTTTTTTACCAACATACAAAAGAAATATGTTTGATAACCAACCATATAATCCACGTCAAGAAAAGAAAAGCTTTATATACAAAAAAATCCAAGAATTACTTGGTTTTATACCACTTGAAATTTTATCATAATTGTTAATAACTTTTT